>Ga0209668_10000888_pt1 | contig 12528 bp, 8 predicted proteins | sample FrelakmetPLP11PL_FD_187150 | JGI IMG/M metagenome (GOLD analysis project Ga0209668, IMG submission 187150) | Freshwater lake sediment microbial communities from the University of Notre Dame, USA, for methane emissions studies - PLP11 PL (SPAdes)... | ecosystem: Environmental > Aquatic >... | reverse complement strand
GCTGCCGAGCCGTCCCACGCGATAGATGGTCACGTCGGTCAGGTTGTCGGAGGTGAGCGCGACACGCAACGGCGTTTCGGCCGCGACCAGCAGGCGCTCCACGGTCTCGACCTGCCGCGCCAGGACTGGGCCCGGCGCAGGCACGGCTCCCGCCCGCTGCAACGTCAGGCGCGCGGAATCGCGCACGTCGGTGGAGTACAGCCGCTCCGGCCGCTCGATCAGCGCGGACAACTCGGCGTCGATCATGGCGCGTGGCTCGGCGCGCGCCACGCCCTGGCTGGCGGCGAGCAGGTTGCGATCGAGCTCGAGTGCCTTGCGGTACTCGGCGAGCGCCTGCGCCCAGCGTTCCGCGCGCTCGGCATCCTGCGCGGCCGCGAGGCGTGCCGCGATCGCGCCGCCGGCCTGGCCGCGCTCGACCTGGGCGAGTCCGTCGGCGACTTCCGGCGCCCCTGGCCGCAGCCGGCCTGCCTGCTCGAACGCCGCCCGGGCCGCGGCGAAATCGCCCCCCGCGAGGGCATCGAGGCCGCGCGCCATCACGGCGGCAAACTCGTCACCCGTCCGCTGCGCCGCAAGCCGGGCCAGCGCGGCACGCGCCTGCGGCGCGTCGCGATCGAGCTGCAACGCCTTGCGGTAGGCTGCGGCGGCGGCATCGGCGTGTCCCTGCCGCTCCAGCAGAGCCGCCTGCGCGAGCAGCGTGCGCACCTCCGCCAGCGACGCAGCTCGCTCGATGCCGCGCCGCGCCACGGCATTGCCGGGTGCGATCGCGAGGGCCCGCTCGAAGTTCGCCCGTGCGGTGGCGGCATCACCCGCCTCGAGCGCTGCCGCACCGGCGGCGAGCGCCGACACGAGTGCGGCCTCTGCGGCCCGCTCGGTCGCCGTGAAGTCGCTCGCGGCGGAGCGCAGCTTGGCGAGGGCCGCCGCGTAGTCGCGGCTCCCGAACGCGGCATCTGCCTCGCCGAGCGAGCGCTTGCCGCGTGCGAAAGGCTCGCCGCCCCAGGTGCCGGCAGCACGGGATTCGAGTGCAGCGAGGCGCTCGTCCAGGGTGGGGCGCAACTCCTCGAACTGCTGTTTTGCCGCGGCAAGGGCCTGCAGGTCGCGCGACTCGACCGGCTCGGCAGCGCCATGTGCAGCGGGCCGCGCAACCGTGGCCTGCGGCGGATGCTGCGCGACCCTCCCTGGCAACACCAGGAAAACGAAGCCGGCGGCGGCCAGCAGCACGACCAGACTCGCGGCGAGCAGGCTGCGCCTGAGTGTCCGCGAGCTGCGACCCGTCGCATCCGCGTGAGCGGCCTGCGCGCGCGACCATTGCGGCACGATCGTGTCAGCCGCGGCTGCCGGTGGCCGCAGTGAGTCGCGCGGCGCCGTAGCGGCGCCCCGCGCCGGCTCGGCTTCGCTCGACAGCGCGGCCAGCTGCACCGCAAGATCGGCGGCCGCAGCGGGTCGTGCATGCGGCTTCTTGGCAAGGCAGTCGAGCACCAGCCGTTCGAGCTGGGCCGGCACCTGCAGCCGCGCCGACAACGGCGCAGGGTGCTCGTTGCGAACCCGCTCGGGCGGCGCGTCCGGATAGAACGGCGGATAGCCGGACAGCAGTTCGTAGGCCAGCGCGCCGAACGCGTAGACGTCGTCTGCCGGCGACGGCGGCGCGCCATCGAGCTGCTGCGGACTCATCGAGAATGGCGAGCCGCCGCGAGCTGCATCCTCCATGCCGGCGCCGGCCGCCAGGGCGAAATCCGCCAGCCGCGGAGTGCCGTCATCGCCGAGCAGCACGTTCGCCGGCTTCAGGTCGCGGTGCACGAGGCCTCGCGCATGCACGGCCGCAAGCCCTGCGGCGATGCCGGCGAGCACCGGCGCCAGCTCGCTCCAGTGTCGCCCGCGCAGGCCGGTCAGATCGCCCCCTGCCAGGTACTCGAAGACGGCGAACGGCGGCTCACCGTCGTGCACCTCGAGGCACGGCTGCAGGTTCGGATGCAATAGCGCCTGTTGCAGGCGCGCCGTTGCAGCGAAACGCTCCCGCTCCGCTCGCCCGTCGGCGACGAGGATCTTCAGCACACGATCGGCGCCTGCGACCGGATCGCGCGCCTGCCAGAGCTCGGTCGCACGCCCGTCCGCGAGGCGGCGCAGCAGCACGTAGCGCGCGGCAAGAACCACCCCACTGTGCAGCGTCACGCGTCGCCGTCCTCGTCTCAGCGCTGCACGGGTGGCGTGGCCGCCGCGGGAGCCGCCGGCAGCCCGGTCTCGTTCTCCCACAGCTCGCGCAGCAACTGGCGCCACTGCGCGTACTGTTCCTCGGCGGAACCCTTGAGCTGCAGCGTGCGCCCCTCGATGTCCACCACCAGCGGCTGCACCTCGGCCTGGAACGAGTCGCCGAGCTGCCTGAGCGACTCGGCGTGCACCTTGATCTCGGAGCGCTTGTCGAGGCCGCTCCTGAAGGCGTAGATGCCGCCGATCACCGCGGCGGTCGAAGCGGCCGCGGCGGCGCTGCTGTTCGAATGCTGTCCCGCAACGATGCCGCCCACGACGGCGGCGGCGCCGAGCAGCTGGCGAGTCAGCGCTTCCCGCCTTGCCTGTGCCTCTGCCTCCAGTTCCTCGTAGCTGTACTTGCGGTACTGCGTGTACGGAGGCTCGATGGCCGCACCGAAGTTCGTGTAGTACTCGTTGAGCGTGTCGATCAGCGCGTAGTCGCGCTCGCGCACGCGCTGCATGCGCTGCACGACTGGATCGTCGGACGCGGGCAGGCGCACGGCGCTGTAGAGGCCCTTGCGATCCTGCGCGAGGTAGCCGTCGAAGGCGTACGGCGCCAGCTCCGCGGCGAAACGCAGGTCGGCCACGCGGCGCAGCTCGACGCGCTGCTCGCGCGTGAGACCGCGGCGCGCCGCCAGCAGGTCGTTCGCCAGTGCGTTGTAGACGTTCTCGAACGGATCGCGCGGCCGGGCGATCCCGTCCTTGTAGCTGCGCGTATCGGCCTTCCCCTCGTACGTGCGCGCGAACCACTTGCGGCCCGTCGCATCGCTGACGGTGATCGCCAGCCGCAACTCCTGCCCGTCCGACTCGAGGATGCTGCCGTCGACGTACACTTCCATCCCGGTGCCGTCGCGCGGCAGCACCCGTACCTGGCCCCACTGGCCGGTGTCCTCGAGCGTATTGCGGATCACCAGCGGCATGTAGCGCGACTCGGCGTTGCGCACGTCCGGGAAGATCCGCTGCTCCTGCTGGTCCTGAGGATCGGGCGGCACGTTCGGGTCGAACAGCCGCACGCCCACGTCGAGCAGTTCGTCCTCGGGCACTTCGACCGTGGCGCGCTCGGCGGCGATGCGCTGCATCGGCCGCTGCTCGCTGACCACGCAGCCCGACAGCAGCAGCGCGGCCAGCGACAGGCCGAGCAGCCGCGCGAGGCGGCGCGAACTGGACGCTGCCTGGCTCACTGCGTGCTCTTCTTGTACTGCCGGTACTCTTCCCAGAGTCGCTCGCGCAGCTCGGGGTCGGTTTCCTTCATGGCCGCCTCGCGCAGCTGGCGCGCGACGATGTCGTCGTCGCTGCCGTCGGGGATGTCGGCCGGAACCGTGTTCGGGCCCGAACCGCCCTTGGCGCCGCCACCGACGCCTCCGCCGCCGCCCTGCGTGCCGGTCGTGCCGCCCGCGGCTTCGCCGCGACCGCCCGCAGTGCCCGCCGTGCTGCCGCCGGTGCCTTCGCCCCGGGCCGCATCGCCGCGGCCCTGCTCCGACCCGCTGCTACCCGGCTCACCCGCGGCACCGGCGTCGCTGCCGTCGCCGGACTCGCCGTCGCCACTCGCCGATCCCCCCGCCGGGCCAGCTCCCGAACCGCGGGCAGCACGCTCCTGCGACACCGCTTCCTGTTCCTTGCGGATGCGCTCGTCGAACACCGCAAAGGTCTCGTCGAAGCGCCGGTCGATCGCGGCGCGCTTGTCCTCGGCCGTCGCCGGTCCTGAGCCACCGCCGCCGCTGCCCCCGGCGGGCGATCCGGATGATCCAGTTGCACCGCTCGCGCCCGCAGGGGAAGACGAGGCGCCCGGGCTGCCAGCGCCGCCCGGCGTGCCTGCGGCACCCGCGGCACCAGACCCGCCGCCTCCGCGTTGGCCAGTTCCTGCCGTCGGGGCCTGTGCCCCTGGTTCCGTCGCGCTCGGCTCGCCGCTCCGTCCGGGCTGGCCGGCGCTTTGTCCGCTGGCTTCGGATGCCGGCGTCGGCCAGCGCTGGGGGGCGGGCTCGCCGGCAGCCTGACCCGACGATCCGGCCGCGGAACCGGCAGCGGTGGATTGACTGGCACCGGAGGTTCCACCGGCAGAGGACTGTGCGCCGGCCGAACCCGATCCGCCCTGCTGTCCGGCCGTCGTGCTGCCCGAGGCACCGCTGCTGGGGCTGCCAGTGGACCCCGACGACGGACTGCCCGAGGATCCGGACGGCGAACTGCTGCCCGACGGCATCGGCGGTGGCTGCGACGGCGACGACGCCTGCTGCGAGCTCGCACAGCCGGCCATTGCCAGCGCGGCACTCGCAACGACACCCAGCCAACCCCGCGCGTATCGGCTCACCGCGTCCATCGCTCCGTTCACGATTCGGCCCGGGCGACCGCGCCGCGCTGCCGCCATCCGTTGTGTTCGATCCACCCGACCGGGCAGAGGTTCAACGCGACCCGCCCCCCGGGGCTGCCGCCGCGGCGCCGCCGCCGGCCAGGTCTTCGCCCACCAGGAAAGAACGCAGCTGGCCGGCCAGGCGATTACACGCCGTGCGCTGCACCGGCGTGATGATCGGGATGGGCGCCACGGCGCCGATCAGCACCGAGGTGCCGCTCACGTCCGTGCTCACCGAGCCAAGTTCCATGCCGCTGCGCAGGTCCCACACCGACGCCACGTACCCGGATTGCTTCTCCCACCAGCCGAGTCCGATGCAACCGCCGCCGCCCGGGCCGATGGCGCAGCTGACCGCTCCACCGCTGTCGGTCTTGCGGGTGCTGCCGTCGAGCCAGACCACATAGCGGACGCCGATCTCCTCCAGGCGCTCGGCGACGCCGGGACGCTCGAGCAGCTTGCGCAACCCGGCGACGCTGGCGGGCGCCGTGCTCGGCTCGAACCAGGGGAACAATGCGTCGGCGAACTGCTGCTCGCCGTAGATCCGGAACGGCGCGTTCCCGTCGTGCCGCGCCTGCGACTGCCCCTCGAGCGGGTGCACGAGTTCTCCGCCGAGGTTCTCCTGCAGGCAGCCGAGGAACTTCTCCTCGGTGCCCGTGCCCTCGAGCTGCGGCTTGCGCAGCACGACGATCGACTCGTTGGCCTGGACGGCCGCGGCCACCTGCCGCGTTTCGTCCACCTTGGTCGTCATGCAGCCGGCGGCAAGCAACGCGACGCCGGCAAGTCCCAGCGCGGGCCGCCAGCGAGCCGGCCCGGATCGTCTTCCGTCGCTGCGTTGCAAGCTCATGGCGATAGCCGTCACGACTGGACCCCGAGTATACGACACGGGTCGGCTCCGGCATGCCGAAGCGGCGGCAAACTCAGCGGAACAGGTCGCCCTGGCCGGGAGCGCCCGGATCGCGGACGAACTGGCCGCAGTCGAGTTCGAGCGGGTGCCGCTCGCCGAGCCCGTGGCGACGGCAGGCCGCGGCGAACCGGGCGGCCAGCAAGGTGGCGTACGGGCCCTCGCCGCGCATGCGGTGGCCGAAGCGCGGATCGTTCAGCCGACCGCCGCGCATGTCGCGCAAGAGGTTCAGCACGCGGTCCGCGCGCTGCGGGAAGTGCTCCCGCAGCCACTGCTCGAAGAGTGCGCCGAGCTCGTGCGGCAGCCGCACCGGCATGAACGCCGCGGCCCTCGCGCCGGCGCCGGCGCCGGCCTCGACCAGCCGCTCCAGCTCGTGGTCGTTGAGCGCCGGAATCATCGGCGCCAGCAGGGCGGTCACGGGTACGCCGGCCGCGGCCAGTTCGCTGATTACGCGCAGCCGCGCGCGGGGCGCCGCGGCCCGCGGTTCGAGCAGGCGCTTCAGTTCATCGTCGAGCGTCGTGAGACTCACCGCCACCGAGCACAGCCGGCGTTCGGCAAGCTCGGCGAGCAGATCGAGGTCGCGCAACACCAGCGTGCCCTTGGTGACGATGGTCACCGGATGGCGGTGCGCGAGCAGCACCTCGAGCAGTTCGCGCGTGGTGCGCTGCTCGCGCTCGGCGGGCTGGTACGGGTCGGTGTTCGCACCGAGGTTGATCGGCTTGCAGCGGTACCCGGGGGCGGCGAGTTCGCGCTCGAGCAGCCGCGCCAGGCCGGGCTTGTGGAAGATCCGGGTCTCGAAATCGAGCCCGGCACCGAGGTTCCAGTACGCGTGCGACGGCCGCGCAAAGCAGTAGATGCAGCCGTGCTCGCAACCCTGGTACGGGTTCACCGACTGGTCGAACGGCACGTCGGGCGACGTGTTGCGCGTGATGGCACGCCGCGGCCGGTCGGCCAGGAGCACCGTGTCAGCGCCGCGCGGCGGATCGTCGAGACAGCCCCAGCCATCGTCCGCCGCCTCGAGGCGGGTGAGCTCGAAGCGGCCGCCGGGGTTTGACGCCGCCCCGCGTCCCCGCACTACCAGTTGCCTGTCCTCCCGCCGCATGTGGCCAACATACTGTATGGACATACAGTTGTCACGGCCCGGACCCCGGGAACCGGTCCAGCCGCGACAGCTCCGGGAACAGGCGCCACCAGACCCCCGCCACGACGAGAGTGGCGCAGCCGCCGACGATCACCGCACGCACCGTGCCGAACCAGGCCGCGGTCACGCCGGACTCGAATTCGCCGAGTTCGTTCGACGCGCCGATGAACACCGCATTCACGGCGCTGACCCGCCCGCGGATCTCGTCGGGCGTCTCGAGCTGCACCAGCAGGTGGCGCACGTACACGCTCACCATGTCGCCCGCGCCCATCACCAGCAACGCGGCGAGCGAGAGCCAGAAGCTGCCCGATGCGCCGAACACGATGGTGGCGACGCCATAGACGATCACGCCGCCGAACACCCAGCGCCCGGCGCGACGCGCGATCGGCGAAAGGCCGAGCGCGATGCCGCACAGCGCGGCGCCGATGCCCGGCGCCGTGCGCAGCCAGCCGAGCCCAGCGGGCCCCACGTGCAGCACGTCCGCCGCATACACGGGCAGCAGGGCGGTCGCACCACCGAACAGCACCGCGAAAAGGTCGAGCGAAATGGCGCCGAGCACCAGGCGACGCGAGCGCACGAAGCGCAGGCCCGACAGCAGCGCCTCCCAGCCGAGTGGCTCCGCCGAACGCGCGGCATCGCGCCCGCCGGCGCGCAGGCTCAGCACCATCGCCACCGCCGCGGCGAGCAGCACCACGACGGTGCCGTAGACCACTGGCGCGCCGAGCAGGTAGACGACGCCGCCGAGCGCGGGGCCGGCGATCGTCGCCACCTGCCAGGTGGACGAATTGACGGCCACGGCGCGACCGAACGAGGCGCGCGGCACGAGGTTCGGCAGCAGTGCCTGCCCGGTCGGCATGGCGAATGCGCGCGCGATGCCGAACAGCACCATCACCGCGAACACCGGCCGGGCCGAGTCGAGTCCGCGCGCGGCGAGCGCGAGCAGCAGCAACGCACAGGCGCATTGCAGCGCGAAGCACGCGGCGAGGATGCGGCGGCGGTCGCGACTGTCGGCGACGTGTCCCGCCGGCAGGATCAGCAGCACGAACGGCAGGAACTGCGACAGCCCGACGAGGCCAAGGTCGAGCGGGTCGCGCGTGACCGCGTACACCTGCCAGCCGACCGCGACGGTCTGCATCTGCACGGCGAGCGTGGCGAGGAAGCGCGCCACGATGAAGCGGGCGAACTCCCGGTTGTGCCGCAGCGAGAGTTGCGGTTCGGCCGGCGTGGTCATGCGGGTGCGCCGCGCGTGATTGCATCCATCGGTCGTGGCAGCATAGCGCGCCCACGATCACGTCCGGAGAGCCCGATGCGTCACCTCCCCCGCCGGCTGGCCGCGCTGCCGGCCGCACTGCTCGCCCTGGCGTTCCTCGCGCTGCCGGCCGTCGCGGCCGCTCCCGGCAGCGCCGACGAACGCTTCGACGCGCTGAGCCGCCGCTACCTCGACGAGTTCGGCCGCTACTCGCCGGTTGCCGCCACCTCGCTCGGCGATCACCGCTTCGACGCCGAGCTCGACGACATGAGCGCCGACGGCCGCGCCCGCAGCGTGGCGTGGGTGCGCGGCGTGCTGGCCGAGCTGGACTCCATCGACCGCAAGGCCCTGTCGCGCGCCAACCAGGTCGATGCAGCGATGCTCGAGAACCAGCTGCGCTATGCGGTCTGGTCCGACCAGACGTACCGCGACTGGTCCTGGGACCCGCTGGTCTACACGCAACTCACCGGACAGGCCCTCTACGGCCTGCTCGCGCGCGAATTCGCGCCGTTGCCCGACCGGCTGCGCGCGCTCACCGCGCGGCTCGAGAAGCTGCCGGTCCTGCTCGATCAGGCGCGCGCAAACCTCGTGCCGGCGCGCGTGCCCGCGATCCACGCCGAGACCGCCGTAAAGCAGAACCCCGGCGTGATGAGCCTCGTGGACGGACTCGTGGTGCCGCAGCTCGGCACACTGCCGCCGGAGGACCGGGCGCGGCTCGAGGCCGCCATCGCGGGGGCGCGCACCGCGGTCGCGCAGCACCAGCGCTGGCTGGAGGGCACGCTGCTGCCCGCAGCCAAGGGTGACTTCCGCATCGGCCGCGAGCTGTACGACCAGAAGCTCGCCTTCGCACTGATGTCGCCGCTGTCGCGGCAGGAGATCCGCGCACGCGCCGAGGCCGAGGTGCTGCGCGTGCGCGCGGAGATGTACGCCGTCGCGCGCAAGGTGCTCGCAGGCCGCGAGGGCGCGCCGCCCTTGCCCGCGGACCCGACGCCCGCCGAGCAGCAGGCGGCGATCGCGGCGGCGCTCGACCTCGCCTATGCCGAACGCCCTGCCCGCGACGGCGTCGTGGACCTCGCCAAGGCCACGCTCGCCGAGACGACCGAGTTCGTGCGCAGGAGCGGCTTCGTGAGCATGCCCGAGGAGCCGCTCGACGTGATCCTGATGCCGGAGTTCCAGCGCGGCGTCGCCGTGGCCTACTGCGACCCTCCCGGCCCGCTCGACAAGGGCCAGCGGACCTTCTACGCGGTGTCGCCGATCCCCGAGAACTGGACGGACGCGCAGGTGACGTCGTTCCTGCGCGAGTACAACAGCCGCTCGATCGCCGAACTCACCATCCACGAGGCGATGCCCGGCCACTACCTGCAGCTCGCGCACGCCAACCGCTATCCGTCCGTGCTGCGCGCGGCGCTGTACTCGGGCCCGTTCGTCGAGGGCTGGGCCGTTTACGCGGAGCGCGTCATGCAGGACGAGGGCTTCCGCCACGACGACCCGCTGATGCACCTGATCCAGCTCAAGTGGTACCTGCGGGCCGTCACCAACGCGATCATGGACTCGGCCATCCACGTGGACGGCATGAGCCGCGATGAGGCGATGAAGCTCATGACCGAGACCGGGTTCCAGGAGCAGAGCGAGGCGGCCGGCAAGTGGGTGCGCGCGCAACTCACCTCGGCGCAGCTCTCGACCTATTTCGTGGGCTACCTCGAGCACGCCGACCTGCGCAGCGAGGCCGAGCGGCGCGGGGGCAAGGACTTCGAGCTGAAGCGCTACCACGACCAGGCGCTCTCCTACGGGTCGCCGCCGGTGCGCTTCGTTCGCCAGCTGATGTTCGACGAACCGGTGCGCTGAGCGCGGCGGCTCAGGCGGAGTCGACGCTCAGGAGCGCGTTCAGCAGGTTGTCCTGGAAACTCGGGTTGCCGGTGAGTCCCTGGTGGGTCTCGCACAGGAACACGCTGTGCGCGATGCCGAGCGACTCGACCTCGGAGCGCGGCGCCGCGATGTTGAGCGTGCGTCGCCCGAGCAGCGAGGCGCGCGTCACCACGGCGTCGCCCGGCTCGAACATGAGCGACTCGTAGTCCACGCCCGGCACCGGCGCGGCGATGTCCCGCACGCGCTCGCGCCCGACCAGCCGCGCGCCCGTGTCCTCGACCACGATGCGCGACAGGGTGAGCTCGCAGTCGCCGCCGAACACGTGGATCGGCGGCTCGCTGCCGTTCGCCGGGACCGACAGCGCCTCCATGAAGCTGCGCCCCCGCTGCATGTACTTCGCCATGTATTCGCGGAGCATCGCGAGATAGCGCTCGCCCTCGGCCCCGCCGCCGTGGCGGCTGATCGTGCGCTGGACGACCCGCGGATCCCACAGCGACCAGCCGAGTTCGCGCCACGTGGCGACGTCGTACAGGCTGCGGTCGATGTTGCGGCCGTAGGCATCGGCCAGCCACGGCAGCGCCGGGTGTGGCATGAGCTGCGGCGCTCCGGTGCAGGTGGCCATCACCTCGGACGGCATCCTGCGCAGGCCGATCTCCTCGCCGCGCATGTAGGAGAGCACCGGCTGGATGGTGCCCAGGTTCGGCGTGCCGACCAGCAGCAGCCGGCGGATCGACGCGCGCCCGGCGCCGGTCGGCTCGAACGGGGCGGTCCCGAGCACGTCCGCAATGCCGTAGCGGGAGTAATAGCGCGCCAGCAGGCCGCCGTTGGAGTGCGCGAGCACGTCGACCTGCAGGCCGGGATCGCCGTGGTCGGCGCGGACCCGCTCGATCAGCTCGTGCAGGCCGCGCGCGGCGGCCACGTTGTCGAGCCGGAAATCATACGGGTAGACGTAGAAGCTGCGCTGGCCCGGGCTGGGCATCTCGCAGCCTCCGCAGCGCTTGAACCCGCCGACTTTCTCCAGCGTGCGCAGGACCTCGCCGTAGAAGTCGCGGCCCAACCCCTCCTCGAACAGGTCATAGGCCTCGACGCCGCCCGTAAGCGGCTCGAGCGTGGCGGGATCGATGTCGAGTTCGAGGCCTCGGTAGTTGCTGGCGAGCAGGCTGGCGTTGGACCCCGGCCAGATCTGCCGGCCCGTGCCCTGGTCGCGAAGGCAGGAGCCGAACGCGCCGGGGATCACGATCAGGGGCGGCTGGGAGCCCGTGTCCCGGGTCGCACGATACAGGACGCCGAGCGGCGGCTTGTCGAGTCGCGTGCAGGCCGCCGCACCCAGGCCGGCGGCCAGGAACGTCCTGCGGGTCCAGCGGTGCATCCCTGTCTCCTCGGCCCAGTATCCACGGACCGGTGCCGCCCGGCATCGCGGAAAGCGCTAGCGCCCCCCGGCCGCCCGGCGCGGGCGCCGCGGCCCGGCCCGCTCAGCCGAGCCGCGCCAGCTTGGGCGCGATCGCGGGGTCCACCGCGGCCAGCTGGCGGTCGTGCAGCCGCTCGAACACGAATTGCGAGGCGATCGCGCCGCAACCCGCCAGGAACATGTCCCACTGCGTGTCCCACGGATCGCCCTGGGTGCCGAGGAACGCGGCCGACGCTTCCTCGCTCGCGAGCGCGGCCCACCACTCGATGAACTCGTAGGTGGCGCTGACGCCGAGGATCGTGAACACCACGATCGTGAACAGCCACTTGCCGGGCGCGAGCGGCGAGGTGCGCAGCAGCAACTCGCGCGCCACGATCGCGGGGCCGATGCCCTGCATGAGGTGGCCAATGCGGTCGTAGTGGTTGCGGGCGAAACCGAACGCATCCTGCATCCAGTAGCCGAGCGGTACCTCGGCGTAGGTGTAGTGCCCGCCGAGGATCAGCACCAGGCTGTGCACGGCGATCAGCCAGTAGAGCAGCGGCGTGAGCGGAAAGCTCTTGCGCGTCGCCACCAGCAGCGGCGCCGCGATCAGCACGGGCATCACCTCGAGCAGCCACGTGAGGCGGTCGCGCGGATTCAGGCCGGATGCAAGCAGCGCCACGGCGACCACCGCGAGCAGCACGGCCGGCAACGCGGATCGCCCGGCCGTGCTCATGCGCCCTGCCGCGCAGTGGTTCCGCGCAGGCGCGCGAGGATCGCCTCGAAGCGCGGATGGCCGCGCAACGCGGCGAAGTCGGTGTCGTGCTCGATCCACGCGAGGTTGCCGCGCCCGTGGCGCACGGCCCGATCGAGCAGTTCCAGGGCACGGTCGTGCTCGCCCAGGATCGCGTGGGCGCAGGCCACGTTGTAGGCCGTGGAGAAGTCGTCCGGGCGCGCCACCATCGCCCGCTCGCCGAGCAGCCGGGCGCGTTCGGCGTTGCCCTCGTGGGCGGCCTGCACCGCCCCGAGCAGCAGCGCCCGGACGTCGTCCGGTTTCGCCTGCAGGCGCCGCTCGATCTTGAGGCCGGCGAGGCGATTCGCCTCCCGCGCCTCGTCGGTGCGGCCGAGGCTCTGCAGCGGCCCTTCGAGCATCGCCTGGGTCTGGAAGTCGTCCGGCTCGAGCCGGATCGCGGCGCGATACATCTCGACGGCCTTCTCCATCTCGCCTGCGCCGAAGCAGTGCCGGCCGTACAGGTAGTAGGTGAGGTGCGTTGCAGGATTGAGCCGGATCGCCTCCTCGAAGCCCTGCGCGGCCTCGGTGTTGCGCCCTTGCATGGACAGCAGGCAGGCGCGCGCGACGTGCGCCTCGGGGATGTAGGGCTCGAGTTCGAGCGCGCGG
>Ga0209668_10000887_pt1 | contig 12536 bp, 8 predicted proteins | sample FrelakmetPLP11PL_FD_187150 | JGI IMG/M metagenome (GOLD analysis project Ga0209668, IMG submission 187150) | Freshwater lake sediment microbial communities from the University of Notre Dame, USA, for methane emissions studies - PLP11 PL (SPAdes)... | ecosystem: Environmental > Aquatic >... | reverse complement strand
TACTACCCAAAGCGGCTACATACACCGTATTGGTATCGGTGGGATGTATAATTACCCTGCTAATGCGGATGGTATTTTGCAATCCCATATTTTTCCAGGTATTCCCACCATCGGTAGATTTATATACACCGTTTCCATTTGGGTGTGCCGGACGAATGATAAAGGTTTCGCCCGTTCCAGCCCAAACATGCTGTGGATTGGAAACCGAAACAGCAAGCGCACCTATAGCAGCATTATCCATCTCATCAAAAATGGGTTTCCAGTGATAACCGCCATCGGTGGTTTTGAATATTCCGCCTGATGCTGCTCCTACATACGAAACCATTGGATTACCAGCTTCTCCAGCTACTGCAATAGCACGGTTACCGTCTGGACCCACAAACCGGAATTTCATTTCCTGAAAAGGGTAGGGGGAACTTTTCTGGCAAAAAGAGATTGAGAGCGTACCCAATGATAATATAACTGCTATGAGTTTTCTCATGGTAGTGAAATTTATATGAAAATAAATTAAATATTTAATGATGTTATTTGTATTCTTTTAATCGAGTATTTTTCTTTTGAATGTATAGATTTTTTTTGATTTACACTTACAATTCTCATGTTTTCCACATTGTAAAAACTTAATATGGTGGATATGCAAATTTATATACCTTGCTTGCTCAAACTTGTTTTATGAATTCCCCGGTTGCCATTTCAGAGCAGGTGTTGCTTCAGCAAATGCGAAGTGCACACTCAGAAGAAGAATTAGCGCATTTATTGGAAGATACATATCATCAAGTTACAGAAAAAGCATCTGATGATAACTGGAATGAATTGGCAAATTCTTTAACTCACCAGTTGAATTCCATCAATCCACTATTTATTGAAGATCCGCAGGAATGGAATATGATAAAACTGGCTAGGGTATTTATTTATCGAATCTCCACCCATCAGTTGGTATTAGATTAGTATTTATTTATCTTCTTTTTCCTTCTCAGTATTTGCCTTGAAAAAGGCTGCACGTTTTGGAGCAGGAACAATTGCATTTTCACCTTTTACTGCTTTCCAAATTACTTCTGTAAATAAACGATCTGGCGCACGGTCTTCTTTACTAAAATCGAATTGTTCACTCTTTCTTTGCCAAACACTTTCCACCGTATTTTTTTCATTGATATCTACTTGCAGTGGTTTAGCGATAAATGGAGTAGGGTTTGCCTGATCGGTAAAACAACGCCACATAGGCTCTGCAGCTGCATCGTACTGACTCATTGGCTCCAATCCTAAAATAAGTTCAATGGTTCTTAGCATGGAAGAAGTAGAATACATGGTATGGTCTATATAATGCCTTTTTACAAAACCACCTGCCACATAAGCCGTACTTCTATGTGCATCTACATGATCGGGACCATCTTGCGCATCATCTTCCAAAATAAAAATGGCCGACTGATTCCAGATGGGCGATTTGCTTAAGTGTTCTACAAACATTCCGACTGCCATATCATTATCGGCAACATGTGCAAAAGGAGTCGGTCGCCCCTTGCTCAATCCCTCGGTATGATCGTTAATGATACGTAGTGTACTTAATTGGGGTACTGCATTTATTGATAACAAGGAATCAAAATCCCTTTTCCATTGGCCAACCCTTGTTGTATCCCTAACCGATTGATCCCAGCTGGTATAATAAGTACAATAATGATCTTGTAAAACGGGTATATTGGGCTTGTAGTCATCTGCAAATTCACCATAGGTTCGATAGCTAACGCCTGCTCTTTTGCAATAATCCCAAATAAATCCGCCTTTATTATTGGCAATTGCTCTATTTCCCTCGGCATCATAATTACCCCCTCTTCCGCCATAGCTGGTAACCCAGGTTTTCTCCAGATAATCGGTTGCATAGGCACCGAAACTCCAATTGTGTCCATCTGCACTCACTTCCCCATCTACATAAAAATTATCCAGTAAAACAAACTCCCGTGCCAATGCGTGAAGGTTCGGAGTAACTTTTTCTCCAAATAAGCAAAGACTGGTATCTCCGTTTCCTTCCGGCATATCACCCAGCACTTGATCGTAAGTGCGATTTTCCTTTACTATATAAAACACATACTTAATGGGAGAGGGATTTCCCAGTTTCATGGGGATAGGATTGCCTAGTTCACCCGAAGCTATTTTTTCTTTGTTTTTATTGTAAGGAGTATTCTGATATACCGCCTGAGAAAATACAGCGAGTTGTGCAACACTGGGTTCTGGGAAAATACTAATAGTACCCTTGAATAATCCGCCTATGTATTGCACTTCTTTAGGCTGGCTAGTATCCCCTTTTTGAAATTGCAATTGAATTTTTTTACTAACCGGGTTGGGTCCATAGGGGTTAGCAAGTGAGGTAAATCCCTTTCCGTTGGCAACAAATACAGTATGCCCAATCACTCTCACACAAGTTGGGTACCATCCGGTAGGTATAAAGCCTTTGGATTTGCTGTTACCTTTTTCTGAAACATCATATACTGATAAGCAATTATTATCGGCATTGGCTATATATAATGTTTTGGCATCTGTACTTAAAGCAACACTATTCGTAGTAGAACCACCAGGAGCATTGGGATATAAGGCTGTATTCAAAGTTTCCAAAACCCTGTATTGTTGTAAATCAATAACCGAAACACTATTATCATTTGCATTGGCAACATAGAGCCGTTTGCCATTGGGAGAAACTACCATGTCGTTGGGATTACTGCCTACCGCGATGGTAGTTTGAATAGCATGTTGCCTTATATTCCATACCAAAACCTGCGCACTTCCCCAAGAACTGATATAGAGTTCCTTTTTATTGGGAGATAATACAACTGTATAAGCTTCTGCAGGTAAGGGATAGCGATTCAAAACCTGCTTGCTGGTTAAATCTACCTCATACAATGCGTTATTTTCTTTTGTTACAGCAAATAAGTGATTGTTTGAATAGTCAATTACGATGCCTGCAACTGAAATTTTTTCGGGCCAGGATTTGCCTAAAACAATGCTATCCTTATAAATGAGTTGATTGTTGCGGACAGCATATTGTATAATTCTATTGTCGTTTCCTCCCGATACATACAAAAATTCATCATTTTTACTAAAACATAAGCCCAGCCAGGCTTTTGCAATTTCAATTGAGTGTAAAATTTTGTGGTTGGTAGCATCCAGTAATTGAATGGTTTGCGTGCTTTGTCCGTTATTCGTTACTGCAATGTATTTTTTGTTGTTCGATACAGCGAGATTAAGAGGTAAATCGCCTAATGGCAGGCTTTTACCAATAGGAGTGAGCTGCCATCCATTAGGAAGGCTTACTCTTTTTTTATCCAGTTCAGCTTTGGATTGTGCTGCAATTTGGGTAAAGCAGCAAATGGATAAAACAGCTGCAAGTAATATGTTTTTCATAAAAACTTATATGTAGTTAGCAATTTCTTCAGTATACCCAAATGAAAGCGTCATTCCAGCACCACCTAATCCATTTACAATAAAAGTACCGGGTTTGGGTTCAAGAAAAATATCAGTCTCGCCATTTGTCATTTTAGGATAAATTCCATTCCAAGTTTGTATTAATTTCCAGTCCCCTACCTTCATAAACGTTTGTAAATAATCTAATATCAGTTGATTAATAATTGATTGATCAAATGGGTCGAAAGTGCGGCCATATTCATGAGAATCTCCTACAGTTAGTTCTCCTAAACGATTCTGGGAAACCATTACATGAATTCCGGCGGCAATATAATTTGCTAATTCATTTTCATACCTAGTTTGCAGTTTTTGTAATGTTTTTGCTGCAGAGAAACTTTTGTAATGAATGAGCGAAAGTCCGCCGCATACAGATGTACCAATTCTAAAGTTCGACTCATTTGATACAAATCGTAGCATTTGTAATTTGCACTTGGTAATAGGCATTTCATTGAATAAATCGGGAAATAGTGTTTCAAAATCAGCACCACTACAAACACAGATTATATCGGCATTGTAAACGTTTTTTCCACAAATTGCTTTTCCTTCTTTTACTTCATTAATTTGTTTTCCCCAGATAAATTCAACACCCATCGCTTCTTGTAAGTAAGCTGCAAGTTTCGCAATGGCTTCTCGTGGATCAACTATCAATTCGGTTGCACTATGCAATCCTCCCAATAAATTTTGATCTTGTATGCCTGAAAATTGATTACTAATTTGAGCTGGTGAGTATAATTGTGTATTCCGGTTATCTGCTGTAAAAATTGATTGCAGTTCCTGTAATACTTCCCATTCATCTTTATGATAAGCTACATGTAAGCTACCACAAGGGTCGTAAGAAATTTTTGCAGCTTCTGCAATTTCCTTCCATACCATTCTTGAACGGATTGCTCGATTATATAGTTTACCCGAAGGCTGCCCAATTGGCCAAATCATTCCAAAATTTCTAATGGATGCTCCTACTGCTTTTTCTGTTTTATCGATAACTGTAACGCGGTATCCTTTTAATCCTAATGCTCTTGCAGTTGCTAGGCCTACGATTCCTGCACCAATAACAATCGCCTTTTTACTCATGTGTAATTCGTTTATACTTTTTAATAAATCCTGTGAGTGTAAAAATCAATAATACAATTCCTAATGTTGATGCAATATAAAAAACTCGTATGAAAAAAGTTTCCCAGTGCAATTCCCAGGTAATATATTCTTTCAACAATAAAACTAATACAGTACCTAAGTAACCAAATGCATCGGCAATGTACATTACAAAGCCAACATTTCCTTTTATTTTAAAACTTGCAATCATTCGCTCATAGTATAAACAATTCTTTGCAACATATCCCATATACAGGCCGGTGGTAGCAACAACCATCCAGGTAAAAATATTGATTAAATGAGCACTGTATAGTAAAGTGCTACCTATACTAATTAAAAAACCCGCTATAACTAAAATATGAAGGCTAACAAAAGCTTTAAAATTATTTTTTATTTTATAGAATAATGAAAGTGTACCTATTACAAGAATCGATGTAATTAAGCTGCTTTGTGTAAAAATGAATGAATTACCCGATTGCCCGGATTCTCTCCACAAATCTGCTGAAAAGTCTTCACTAAAATCTCTGATAATCGTTAATAAAGCATAGGTTACAACTGCCGGCGTAATTAGCAATCCAAATTCTGATATAAATTTTTTTCTTTCTACTTTATCCATCGATTTTCTTTCGGTTCGATGGTTTTTGTCACTTTCACTCGGAGCAGGTGATTGATCTAATAAGTGGGTGAACAGTAACAGGGGTATAATAAAAATACCTCCTGCCAAGAAAGGCATCCAAAATTCATTTACACCTTGTATTTTTAAGAGCAAACTACCAACTGTTTTTGCAAATCCGGATGATAAAATAAAAGTTATCGATAGGAACGCGCCTAAAAAATCTGTCATTTTTCTTCCTTCCAGATAACTGAAAACAAGTCCCCAAATCATTCCAAGTGGTAATCCATTTAGGAACATGCAGAGGAATTTAAATTCAAATGGAACGATTGCAAATAACAAAAGTGAGAGCCAGCCTGCTCCTATAAGTTGTAAAATATATTGCTTTCTTTTCGATCTGTCTATTTCAGCAATGAATCGAATACCTATAAATTTACTTACCATATAACCAATCACCTGGGCTGTAACTAAAACAACTTTATACGAAATTGCAAACTGAGTAAGTGCAGTGAAAGAACCAGCAGTATATGGTTTTCTAACACCATACATGGAAGTATATACCATAAATGCTGAAAAAGCCATTAACCAGATAATCCATATTGTACGCTTATCAGTTGGTTGACCATTTTTTGATATCATATTTTGGACTTCTGTATTGGCAGCATTAATGAGAACGTGAATGAATACTGCAGTATGTTTGTCAATTTTCACTTATTGTGAAACGAGATGAGAAACAATCATTTTTTTGTATTTTTCAAGTGATGGAACTTCTATATCTGATTTTTTTGCTAAATCGTCCCACCTTCTAATGGCAACATATAAATCGAAATGGGGATCATTTTCAAATTCTATAGCTTCTGTTTCACTCATTTGGCCCCCTTGATATTCAAGCGTTGCTTTGCTGGCTTCCGAAAGCCGCTCATAGTAATCAGGATATTTGTAAGTAAGGTACCTTTTGGCATTTACATGTGATACTACCAATTGTGTTACCTTTTCTGAAAATCCAAGGTTTTGCAAATATTTTCTTCCTATTTCCTCATGGTCAACAACACCAAAATGCTCCATTCTTTCTACCTGATAAAGATGTTCGCAAAGATGTCCTATATCATGTAAAAATGCACCTAGAATAACATCCGTTTCAAATCCTTCACTTTCCGCTAATAACGCACATTGTGTCATGTGTTCAATTTGTGATACATTTTCACCGATATAATCGTGGTTCCCAAATTTTTCAAAAAGTGAAATAATTTCAGTAGCGTTTTCAATGGCAGTTGCTTCGTTCATTTTACAATTTAATTTTTAAATAGTGATTCTATGGGGTCTCCAACAGGATGATCAGTTGTAAATGTATAGCCTACTATTTTGGCAATAGTTGCGGCTAACTGTTTCTGATATAATTGAATGGAATCTTTTCTTTCTCCTAATGCAGCTATGTTTGGACCAATGGCTGCCATCCAGATTTCTCCTGCTTCTGGTATTTTTTCTCCATGGTGCTGCCAGTTCTCCTTATTTTTATCTCCTCTTCCGTGGTCACAGGTAACAATCAATGTTGTTTTATCTTTATAAATTGGGTTTTGCTGAATCCAGTTCCATATATCAGCCAAAAAATTATCCTGCGCTTTTGCACTAATTAAGTATTGATTGTAGTTTCCAGTATGCGCATAATCATCTGTTTCATCGAATGCAATATAAAGTATACGGGGAAGCTTAGATTGTAAATAAGTTTTTGCTGCAAAATAAGTTAACACATCGGGTCTTACTCCAATAGGTCTTGGACTCAATCGTATCATTTCATTTATGAGGTCCGAGCCCGGAATTGATTTCGAAAGTGTATCATAATTAGTGTTCACATATACTCCACTTCTCCATGAGTTCAAAATATAAGGAAATACATCCCAGGTGGTAAATGCAGCTATTTTATTTTTAAATTCTTTTTGTTGGTTAAGAAATTCCAGCACATTTAGATTTTTATTTGCAATCTTGTCATTGGAATTTACAGCTGTATCAGGATAGCCAGTAAATATTTCATTGTATCCCGGGTAAGAAAATTTATAGGGATTAGCATTATTGAAATAATTCCCCAGCTTTCTATTGCCAATAATTTGTCCATTTTTAGCAATCACTTTCCAAATAAACGGGAAAAGAATTTCTCTTCTGGAATTGACTTCTTCCCGCCAATATTGATTAAATGAACCCAAACTATCTTTTGTAAATTTTTTATTTGCCAGAAGTTCTTTATCTGCTCCAGTAAAAACTTCCTGCCATCTCATCCCATCTAGGGTTACAATGATTAGATGTTCAGAAGTTTGCTGGGATATTACTTCACGGGGAAATATTAGAAATGTAATAAACAGAATAGTAATCGTAAGTATTTTTTTTATTTTCATAATGCTAATTTATAATAGAAACGAGGTGTTTTCTACCTCGTTTCTAAGAAAATTCGAATATAATTGGCAATTAAATTATTTAATCAACCACATTTTTGCATTGATATCGTCTGCACCTCCATATTGAGCATTAATTGCTGCTTCAACATTCGCTTTATTTACATTTCTTTCAGCAGTTGGATATTGAAAACGCAAAGCTACGCGCTGACTATTTCCGGTTCCTGGTCCTGTGTGAAAAGTGGGTACTCCTGTTCTTCTCCAATTATAATAAGCTTCAAATCCACTATTCTGATAAAAGGCCAGATATTTTTGTAATAAAATTTGCTTTAAGCCATCTGTAGTATTGCCTTTGTATTTTACTTCAGTTTGCGCATAATAATCTACGAAGGAAAAATTTATAGTATTTGTTACAGATTCAAATAGTCCACCTCCCGGTTTTTGAAATGTAACTGTATTATTTCCTTCTTTAATTCCATAGAAAGCAATGCTTGCTTTGATTCCATTCTGATACCAATTTTCTGCATTGCCCGAAACCCAACCTCTATTAATAGCCTCCGCAATATTAAAGCACATTTCTGCATATCCAATTTGAATGGTAGGTTCAGCGGTATAGGTTTGATAATATCTTTTTCTGTTGATAAAAGAGTATTTACCTAAGTTGGCATTTGCACTCATCGTAGCCAGGTCCTCACCACTTCCTGCACCCACAAAAGCGTCAAAGCTGTTGTTGGGTATACCCGCATTCAATTTTTCTGTTGTAGGTTCTGCTACATAAAATGTTCTTGGGTCTTTAAGAGCAGTCAGACTATTTAGGTAGGTGCTGCTCATATTGTACCGAGTTGCATCAAAACCGAAATTGTCGGGATTTGTAGAATATTTATTGTACTGATTGTTATAAACATATACCATACTCTCCGCATCGCTCGCAAATAATGGATATTTTGTAGGATTGTTGATGGCGTCAGCAAATTTAGTTTTAATTGCTAAGTCTGTATCCGCATCCTTTAAGCTCAATTGAATTAATACCCGCAATCTGAAAGCATTTATAGCTTTCTGCCATTTGAGCAGGTTGTTCCCATAAAAGAAATCATTCGCCAATACATAATTACTTTTAGTAATTATGCTGATTTCATCGTTGGATGCTTCAAGTAGCGTTAAGATTTGCTTGAAAACATCTTTCTGACTGTCGTATTTAGGCGTTACATTGTCTAGCCCTTTCAATGCTTCCGAAACGGGAATATCGCCCAGATTCATGGTTAGGTCGTAAAGAAAGAATGCCTTTAAAAATTTGCCGAGTGCGGTATATGGATTGGGTGCAGCAACCGATTTTAAGGCTTCTGTTTCCATTTTATTGATGTTCTTTAAAACATTGTAATTGTTGAAAGAATATCCTGTCCAGTTATATTCCTGATTACCGTAGTAGGCATAATTGCAATCGTAAAACTGATTCCAACGCTGAGTCGAGTTAAAGGCACCTCTTGAAAATTCAGATAGTACTGAGTTCAAAATTAGGTTCGCTGGAACACTAGTGGCTCTATTGGGATCATCTGCTAATGAGTCAAATGATTTTTTGCATGAACTGATACCTCCTAATAGAAGTAACAGTAAAGCGATTTGTGATATCTTTTTCATAAATAGTATGATTACTAGTAATTAGATTAGAATATGAAGTTTACGTTGAAACCGTAAGAACGGGTAGTTGGTGTTTGTAACCCAATGGAAGACTCACCCGGATATTGGTCAATGTCAACATCATTGAATCGTGTGTCTGGCATCCAGTATAGCAAGTTTCTGCCCACAAAAGATGCGGTTGCTCTTTTAAATATACTTTTCTTAAATAAATTCGCAGGTAGCTCGTATGTTACAACCACCTCTCTTAATTTAAAGAAGGTTTTGCTCATGATGTTTGGCTCAGGATTTCCATGTAAACGGCTAATATAATCTTGTAAATAAGTTTTAGTGGTGTTGGGTACAAACTTAAGATCTGCCATATTGGTAATTTTACCAGTTACGGCATCGTACTTGATGGCATCAGAAGTGAATACTCCTTCCCCTACATATGATTTTACCCCTTTATAATCCTGGTATCTTGCTTCACCCATCGCACCCTGAACGGTTTCAATATGGCGTCCACCTTGGAAAGTTTTCTTTCTAACATAGTCTTCCATAATTCCACCTACACGACCATCGAAAGCAATGTTTAATGAGAAAGCATGGTATGTGAATTTATTATTCAATCCCCAAACCAATTTTGGATTAGAATATCCGGCAAATTGTGCAACCGGCAAGTAAATAGGTCTGCCACCTGCATCATTGATAACTTGCCCATCAGGAGTTCTTGCCATTAATTTGAAATACACCGCATCTGTTCTCATACCCTGTGTGTAGAATGTGTTTAAGGCATTTACTCCAGCAGGAAGTTCAGTCAATACGTTTTTGAAGGATCCTAAATTTAAAGTTGCATCCCAATTAAAACCATTCGACTTTTTCATAATGCTACCATTAATGGTAACATCAAATCCTGTTCTTTTGGTTTTCGTTCCATTTACCACATAAGATGCATATCCGGTACTTTGAGAGATTGCTTTACTAAAAATCTGAGGCCCGTCTGCATATTCATAATAGCTTGCTTCAATTCCAATTCGGTTATTTAAGAATCTACCTTCTACTCCCACTTCCACACTGGAACGGTCATCAGGTTTAACGTCGCTATCTACCAAGGTATTCGCATATACTGCTTGGGTAGTGTTGTTATAACCAGAACCAGTAGAATATACGCCAGCATAAGTGTAAGTTGGTCCACCATATGTAGAAGAATATTGCTGTCCATATCCTAATGGGAAAGCATTGTTTGGTGTTGCACCAATATAATCTGATACAAAACTTCCCCCACCTCTTACTTTGGCATAGGAAGCCCGTAATTTCAGTAAGTTAATAGATTTAGGCAGTTCTACATAATCGTTCAATACCGTGCTTAAGTTAAAAGACGGATAGAAAAAAGAATTATTATTTGCGTTCAAAGCAGAAAGTTTATCATTTCTGCCAGTTACATTCAGGTTGGCATATTTTCCAGCTTCAATGTCTACAGAAAACAGATAGGAATTTACCCGCATTTCTGATGCAAAATTGTAAGCTCTCACCGGATTCCGGCTATTGGCAAAATTGTAAACGTTCGGAACGTTCAAATAATCTGTAGTTACAAAGCTGGAAGTATAGTTAAATTGACGGAAGTTAGAACCAACAAACCCTGAAACATTGAAGAATTTAGCAATTTGTGGAGTTCTAAAATTCGCTCTTAATTCCGTATTGCTTTCAAATAATGATCTTCTATCTTCTCGATAGTCTCCTTTATTCTCTTCTCTTCCATAAGGGTGAGCCGAGAATGGCATTTTTTCTGTTCTTAATAAATCATAGGTTGTTACTGAAGTTCTTGCCAATACATCAACATACGGATTTATTTTATAGGTAAGGGTTGTGTAAGCATATATGTCATTTTTGTAATGACCTCTCAACCACTCATAAGCCATAAAATATGGATTATGATAGCGCTGATATTCCGCATAAATGCTTTGTACTCCCTCTTTACCTTTCTGCCAGTAGTTCTTCATATCATCAATATTCCAGTCTGCTCCACCCCAAATTGTAATATTGTAAATAACTGAGTTGGGACCGTAATCAACATCCGGGAAATTGTCTGAATATTGTTTGTTATAGTTGATATTGGCATCTAAGGTTAATTTCGAATTGAAACGTAATGTAGATGCCAGATTTAAATTGGTAGTATTTAAACTTGTATTGGGAAGAATACCCTTGTTGTACGAATTACTTACTGAAAACCGTAAATCTGCTTTTTCAGAACTCGATGCAATGGCAACATTGGTTGTATTCAATAAACCAGCACGGATGAATCTTTTCAGATTATCTTTTCCTCTCGCTACCCATGGTGTTCCTGATCTTTTTCCTGTTACAGGGTCTACAGGACTATCGTATTGAGGTATTAATTGCCCCTCAAATTTGGGTCCCCAAATATCATAATCGGCATCATTGGTTCCACCACCAAGGCCATCAACAAATGCATAGGTTCCATGATCGCCGGGGCCATACTCATCTTGGGTTTTCGGTAAAGCAATAAAACCTTTTTGAACCGTGGTACTGCTATTTACTTCTACAGAATACCCTCTCTTATCTTTCGTTCCTTTTTTGGTGTTAATGATAATAGCACCATTTTGACCACGATAGCCATACAATGCACTGGCAACTGGTCCTTTTAACACGTTATAACTTTCTATGTCATCCGGACTAATATTCCAGGTATCGGAATTGATGGGAACACCATCCACCACAATTAAGTTTACACGACCACCCCGGAGAACCAGATTTGGTAAACGAAGCATCTCATTATTAATGCCAACTGTCAATCCAGCAACTTTACCTACCAGGCTGTTAATGGGGTTCACTTCTCTTGCTTTTACAAGATCTGCCCCTTTTACATCCTGTGTGGAATAGCCTAATTTTCGCTTCTCCTTTTTAATACCCAGCGCGGTAACAACCACTTCATTTAAGTTTTCCGCTACTTTATTTAATGAGATTGTGATAGGCATGCCAGTTGGAGTAATTTTTTTGTTTTCATAACCAACTGATGAAACTGTTAAACTTGCGCCTTTCTGAGCAAGTTGTATTGAAAACTCTCCTTGCTTATTAGTGAGTGCAATTGTTTTTTGACCGGAAACAGAAATGCTTGCAGATTCAATAGGCTGCTTAGTTTCCGCATCAATTACCTTACCGGTAACTGGAAAATTTTGGGCAAATATTGTTTGCCCGGAAAAAAATAGGAAAAAGAGTAGTGAAACGCTTATTCCTTTGATTTGCTTACCCATAAGTTTAGTTTTTTGAACTGCAAACCTATTTGTAAGCTCTTAACATATTGTTTAGTATACGTGATGTAAATATGAAGATATTGTTACGCCAATATGAATAGCAAAAAAAAATATTTAAAC
>Ga0209668_10000885_pt1 | contig 12546 bp, 13 predicted proteins | sample FrelakmetPLP11PL_FD_187150 | JGI IMG/M metagenome (GOLD analysis project Ga0209668, IMG submission 187150) | Freshwater lake sediment microbial communities from the University of Notre Dame, USA, for methane emissions studies - PLP11 PL (SPAdes)... | ecosystem: Environmental > Aquatic >... | reverse complement strand
TGAAGCCTGAGAATGTATTATATCCCCTTCTCTGGAAGGCCCGTAATGCGGTTCGACAGATAAAACTTCTTGATCGTATTTACCGGTAAAATCTCTGATCATTCTGAAAAGCTGATTCAGATTTGTAGGCCCGGCAACAAGTGCGCCTGTTGTTTTATTATATATCGCATATACAGTATTGATGGTCTGCATGTAATGATTAGGGCCGATAGATCCATTGGCATCAGGAGGATAATAAGGTGATGCTTGCCCGTTGACATTCAACACCGGCGCTTTTACACCCATGGTTTATCCCATTTCCTGTTGCCAGACCGGATCAGGTCCTTGAGGAAGAGCTGTATTAGCATAAGGGTAATGCCTTTCTTTCAGTTTTTTATTTAACATCTTTTGCTCACCTTTTATAACCATTTGTTGAAATTCCGCATCGGTCATAGCTGGCAGGTCTCTGAGGGCAGGTGAAAGTCCATGATAAACGCCTGTTTTTATGATTGAAGGAAAGATGGGCTGATCCTGTGCTGTCAGATTACCTAAACTGACAAAGACACCAATAATCAAGAAAATTGCTAATCGTTTCATAGTCTTAATATTTAGTTAATGTTTATCATTTTAAAAACAGAATGAATTCCATTAAAAAAACAACTTTACACTCAGATGGTGGCGTGGTGGTTAAAAAGAATAACGAATGCAGGGGTGTATTGATTAATGATATAAAAGTATAGAATCCATTTGGAAATCGCAAATATTTTAGAAAAAAACCTCTAATTACTAGCAACCAGCTTATAACTTCGGAGTTCTTTTCCGGATGCGAAAACCACAATGTAGATGCCGTTCTTTAATGATATTAGTATTTCGCTGATATTGCCATTTATCTGGGTGGATTTCAGTGGTTGACCCAGAATATTTAGGATTATTAAATGAACTGCTATAACGGTTTTACTTTCAATGTGAATGCTTTCTCCAGAATACCAAATTTTAACATCAGGATTTTCAATATCATTTATTCCGGCAGGAAAACCCCAAATCTCACCTGTGAATTCAGGATGATCAATAAAAGGATTTCGGTTATTTTGAATCTGGTATACAGCATTATTACGGTCAATTTCTTTCTGGCTGACAGGATCATTTTCATTCCATTCAATAAGCATTTCTTTTGCCCATATAGCTAAATCGTTGCCAGAAAGCATATCGCTGTTCCAGGATGCTACCATGCTCATATATCTCGTCACCATATAAAAATAAGTCCTTGCAAAATCTCCCTTATACTCATCTAAAGGTTCAAAAACAACACCGGAATATCCTGTATAAGAACAAATACCAACTTCACTTCCATTTGTAGAAGTCCATGAAGCATTATTTACTTCTCCATAAGGATAATTGCTTCTTTTCCCATTAACATAACCGTCAGTTGGATAGATATGGAAAAGATCTGTCACCATTGGCGATGCATCATTGAACCAACTTTTAGGAAAGGAATGCTCCCTGTTATAACAATCGCCTTCTGAAGCATAATTCCCGCATTGGTCGGTAATAAATGTATATGAATAAGCCGGATTTCCGCCAGGAATATCGGAATACATATCCCATACCTGCCCGTTTGCTTTATCATCAGTAGTTTGAAAATGAGTCCAGATTGATTCATAAGTCTGCTCATCATGATCATCAATGATCGACTGGAGGGCAGCCCTCAGCTGTTGACCGGTTAATCCTTCTGCGCTATCATAATAACCAGGAGGTATCTGGCCATAAGAGCTAAAGGATAATAAAGCAATCACAAGGATGAGAAACCTCATAGATTCTATTTTCTGAATTTTCTAAACAATATTAAAACCAACCTCCTCCAAATCCTCTGAAAGGCCAGGGAATAGAAATCAGAATCAGCAGCAAAGCAATTGAATAATAAATCAGGACAAGCTTATACTTTTTTAATTCATCAACCGCCCTATCAGATTTAACATAACCAATAGTAATAAGAATAACTGCTAAAATCATCAGGCTAATATGTTCAACCAGGAAGAACCTTAGCAGCTTGTTTGTCATTGAAGCAGCAGCAAAAACAACTTTGGGACTAAGGAAGTAAAGTAAAAGGCCTAAAATAAATTGAAGGTGTACGGACATTAAAGTCAACCTGTTGAAAGCGCAATCTTTACAATCAGATGAAGATCTCCTGGACAATTTAAAGCCTGCATTTACAATTGCAGCGAGAATGAATAATAACACCAGCCATCTCAGGCTGGAATGGATATGAACGAAAACAGGATAAAAACTCATATTATAATTTTATTGATATAACTCATGATTCATTCTTACTTTTATCAGAATTTTCAAAAGTACAAAAAATGATTAACGAAATCGATCTGCGGAGTGATACCGTGACCCGCCCAGGAAAAGAGATGCTGGATTTCATGTTTAAAGCCAAAGTCGGTGATGACGTTTTTGGTGATGACCCTACTGTCCTTCTCCTCGAAGAAAAAATGGCGGATCTGTTTGGAAAAGAAGCTGCAATTTTTTGCCCTTCCGGTACCATGACAAACCAGGTAGCCGTGAAGGCCCACACCCAACCGGGTGAGGAAATTATATGTGATATCACTTCACACGTATACAATTATGAGGGAGGCGGAGTCGCCTTTAATTCAGGATGCTCTGTCAGGCTTATCCATGGGGACCGGGGACGCATGAAGCCGGAGCAAATCCCGGGAAACATCAACCCTGATAATGTCCATTACCCCAGGACAAAGCTGGTTGTCGCCGAAAATACATCCAACAAAGGCGGAGGAAGCATTTATATTTTAGATGACCTGGTTCAGATCGGTAAAATCTGTCGTGAAAATGATTTGCTTTTTCACCTTGATGGGTGCCGTCTATTTAATGCCATTGTTGAGACAGGTGATAAAACGGAAGATTACGGAAAGATATTTGACTCTATTTCGGTTTGTTTTTCCAAAGGGCTAGGTGCGCCTGTCGGATCAATCCTTATAGGGAACAGAGATTTCATATACAGGGCCCGTCGAATCAGAAAAGTGCTGGGCGGTGGGATGCGCCAGGTTGGCTACCTTGCCGCAGCAGCAATTTACGCTATTGAAAACAATATATATCGATTAAAAGACGACCATCGAAGGGCAAAAGAGCTCGGATCATTTCTTACTTCATTGTCTTTTGTGGAGGAAGTCATGCCCGTTCAGACGAATATCATTATTTTCAGCCTTAATGACAGGTATTCGCAGGATGAGTTTCTTAGGCTTCTCCTTGAGAAAGGACTTTCGGCTGTTGGATTCGGACCTCAGAAAATCCGCATGGTCACACATCTTGATTATACCGATGAAATGCTTTCCAGTACAATAGATATTTTAAAGGGACTATCCTGATTACTGGCCTTTATCCCGCCTGACAATTCGAGCCAGCCTGGTACAAATAAATTATCTTCTCCTCAGGCGCTTTCTTCTTTGAAGTTGTCCGGCTGACTTTTTCGCATCTGATTAACCAAGGGTTTAAATTCATTGCGGATCGTTTCCCATTTATCTGGGTATTTATCAAGCAACTGCCTGATTAAATCCCTGTTTTTTCCCAATGATTCAGTAATTGCAGGAGCTGATACCGGAGGATTTAAAGATTGTCCAACTCTTGAACTAATAATTGTCAAATTCCTGTTTTTCAACCCAATGGCGGCCATTTCCAATTTATCAAGCAATTGCATTGCCCTCGATTGACGACTATCTATTTTCCTTGTAAAATGTTCTGTATTCTCCTTGACCTGATAACTGTCAAAATCAAGACTGTATGAATTAATATTGACTAATTCTTCCTCGCTAAGCATTAATAAGTTTTCTGTGAATATAATTGCGTTTTCAAGAATTACCGGTAAATGTTTCAAATTCCCCTTGAAATCCCTGATCTTATTCAGTGCTTCATCAGTAAGAATATAGGTCCTGCCATATTCCTTAGATAAATCCTGCAGGTGTTGCTGGGCAATGTTTATCATATTATCACCATAGCTTGCCTGAATCTGGTTTAATCGCTCCTTAAGTGAAATGTTTTCACCAATAACTGCCCCGACACCATTGTTTAGAGTCCGGAGCAATCTCCGGTTAGACTGGTTAAGCTGTAGAAAAGACTTAAACTGATAATACAGCAAATGACCTATAATTATTTTATGATCAACCGTTAACACTTTATCTGCCTTATTTAGGCCAAAATTACCAAGGTTCTGGTTGAAATATATTAATAACAAATCATTCAGATTATCAGTTTCATTTTTAAACCGCAAGACAAGTATGACATTATCCAGTTCCGTAAAGATTGTCGGAACTGTCAATCTTGGAGGGGGGAATTCGAAAGGAAGATCCTCCTTCTTGATCCATGCAAATTGATGATTTTCCGTTCTGAACTTTTGAATCATGACCATATTTTCTGGCTTTTGCAGAACATCATCAAAAGTATTTTCTATTTCAAGATCCCTTTTCCGAGATAAAATCCTAATCTGCCGGTCGCGATTTGAAAAGTAAATACCTGCAATCTTTTCGATTCCCGGAAGGAATAAGTCCGAGTAATGAAACACATTCTCAAATTCATCTCCGATGAATGAAAATAAACCTGGCTTCATGGTTGGTTGAGTTTTGGCAAAGATAATTAAAATTAAGTGCTTAAGTCAATAGTTGTAAAAATAAATTAAGCATCTTAATAATTAACTTAAATATTCTGAAAAGATTATTTAATTCATCAATAACTGCTTAATTTATTTGTTTTCAGTAGTATAACTAATTTATATTTGTATAATATCATTAATTAAATTATAAAATATTAAGATAAAATTTATATATATTTTTAAGTAACTTCAATCATGCTGAAGTTCAGTTCAAATATTGTTAGCAAGTTATTCGCAGGGAAACCACTGCGAAGGAGACGTACTTATTCATATTGGACAGAAACTTATCCATCGCCGGAACTATCCTGGTTGAAAAAAACAGTTAATAAAACCGGTGATTGGCTATATAATGGTATCGACAATTTCTTCCAGGGTCCTGCTGACAGGTATATTATGGAATTTCACAGAGATTCTTCCAATCAGTATAATTCAAGTGCAAATCAAATAGAATGGGAATTGAACCAGAACATTGTTGACATTGCATTTAAAGACATTACGAGTAGTATAAGTTGGATGATTCCTGGATTTGTCAGAAAATACGCAATCCGGTTTTACCAGGTCTCCCTTCTTTATTTTTTTACAGATGTTGCCAGTGAAGAGGAATCTTCGGAATGGGCAGCTTTAGATAAAATTAACCATGATATTCTGATTTCGGATAAAAAGAAGATCCTGTATACACTTCAGGAATTTAAAGACAGGATTGACTCTACTTGTATGTCAATTAATAATTGGTTGAAGAAATTCATCAGCAGTTTAAAAGTGTTATTAAGGCTGGAAGAAGAAAAGAAAACGTATTATTTGCCGGGTTACTTTGCTCTCCAGGGGAATGGTTACATTATTAACAGTCAGAACCGCATGATACGGGGACCTGATAAATCCAAATTAAATCCCGCCTTTTCCTTTCACAAAAGAATTTGATTAATTTCGCTGCATGAAAATTGCAGTAACAGGTGCCAATGGGCATGTAGGGGCTAACCTTTGCCGGACTTTACTTGCTGAAGGCCATCAGGTAAAAGTACTGGTTCATCACAGCACTAATTCACTTCAAGGTCTCAATCTTGATATTGTTCAAGGCCGGCTGCAAGATCTACAATCATTGCGCAGCCTTTGTAAGGATTCAGAAGTTGTTTTCCACCTTGCTGCAATGATTTCGATAGATGGCCATAAGAATAAACTTATGGAAGTCAATGTGGAAGGCACTAAAAATCTGATAAAGGTCATACAGGAAAATGGCGTCAGGAGACTGGTCCATTTCAGTTCAATCCATGCTCTCTCCCATTTTCCTCTGGACCAGCCAATGGATGAAACCAGGCCACTAGTCATGGAAGGGCCTACGTGGTATGAAATTACCAAGTCCAGGGCCGAAAAAATAGTCCTTGATGCAACACGGGATGGCCTTAATGCTATTGTAATAAATCCAACTGCCATTGTTGGCCCGAATGATTTTAAACCTTCACTTGTAGGTACAGTACTTATCAGATTGTACAATAACTCTTTACCTGCATTGGTACCGGGCGGTTATAACTGGGTTGATGTACGGGATGTTGTCCAGGGCGCAGTAGCCGCAATGGACAAAGGTAGAAAAGGAGAACGCTATATTATGGGAGGAAAATGGGTAAGTGTCAAAGATCTGGCTATGGTTGTCGGAAAGGTTACCAGGAAAAAGGTCATTAAGTTCATGATCCCTACATCGGTTGCCAAAATTGGGGTACCATTTATCAAAGCTTATGCAAAACTAGCACGTCAGGAACCATTATATACCTTTGAATCCCTGAGGACACTGGTTGAAGTTAATACTATGATCAGCCATAAAAAAGCCGATGAAGAGCTTGGCTATAGTTCCCGTGATTTTGAAATCACCATTCGGGACACAATGGAATGGTATAAAGCACATGGTTACATCGAGTGAATTACTTACTACCGGATTTGACAAAATATCAATTCTCATCAGCTGAATGATTAATTTAATATTAACGATGAATCTATCTACTATTCAATATCTTGCAATAATTTGGATAGCTGTAGCAATTGTAATTTTCCCATTCCTTTTAAGGATTACGGCTCCTTATGGAAGGCATAGCAAAATGAACTGGGGGCCAATGATAGACAACAAGCTTGGCTGGATTTTAATGGAATCTCCCTCTTTGCTGATTTTTATTTTGCTCGTCCTCATTGGGCCTAATCACTTCTCCACTCCTGTTTGGGTATTATTTTGCTTTTGGACCATTCATTATTTGAACCGCTCGGTAATATTTCCCTTTAGGACCAGGACCAAAGGGAAAAAGATGCCCATCCTCATTATGTTATCAGCGATTTTTTTCAATCTCGTCAATGCCGGCCTTAACGGATACTGGCTGGGTTTCTTAGCTCCTGCTTACCCTGATAACTGGATGACAGATCCACGATTTATCTTGGGTGGAGTAATATTTATTGCCGGATTCATGATAAACCAAGCTGCCGACAAGAAATTGATCAGTTTGAGAAAAGGCGGCAACGACGGTTATTTTATTCCCAGGGGAGGCTTGTTTAATTATATCTCCTGTCCGAATTTTTTTGGAGAAATCATTGAATGGTCTGGGTTTGCCATTATGGCCTGGAACCTGTCGGCGCTTTCCTTTGCAGTCTGGACCGCTGTGAATCTTATTCCGCGTGCCCTGGATCATCATAAATGGTATAAAAGTTATTTTAAGGAGGAATACCCTGCGCGCCGTAAAGCGATAATTCCTTTCATTGTGTAAGATAGTTTTTGCATTTCATCTGAAAATTGCCATGAATCCTCATGAATCTCATCATCAGGCAGGAAATATAAAGGGGAACCGGTTATTAACTGCAACAATTCTGAATTTCATCATCTTTTTTGCAGAAATTGCCGGAGGGTTGATATCCAACAGCTTATCTCTTATAACTGATGCCTTGCACAATTTTAGTGACGGGCTGGCCATCTTAATTGCATGGATTGCCAATAAGATCGGTAATAGGCCATCAAATTCCAAGCGGACATTTGGTTACAAACGCATTGAGATCCTTGCAGCTTTTTTAAACGCCCTGATCCTTATTGCTATTTCGTTATACCTTTTTTATGAAGCCATCCTGAGAATTCTTGCCCCCGAACCGGTGAAAGGCATGATCATGCTTATCGTAGCCGTGATCGGACTCCTGGCAAATCTCACGGCGGTTTTGCTATTACGAGGATATGCAAAGAATAATATCAATATAAAAGCGGCATACCTTCATCTCTTTGGTGATACTTTATCATCTGTAGCAGTTATAATCGGTGCGATATTGATCTATTTTTTTGATTTATACTGGATAGACCCTATTATCACAATCCTTATCGGCATATATATTATCAAGGAAACATGGACAATTTTAAAACAGACCATCGACATCCTGATGCAGGGATCTCCCGAAGGTCTCAACCTGGAGATGATCAGGCAGGATCTTGAGCAAATCCCTGAAATTGCAAATATCCATCATGTCCATATCTGGAACCTGGATGATCAGTCTGTTCATTTTGAGTGTCATGTTGCTTTAATCGAAAATAGCAGGATATCTGAAACGGATAATATTTATTATAAGATTGAAAAAGTCCTGAAAGAAAAGCACCATATCGGTCACCTAACCATTCAATTTGAACATCAGTTGTGTGACGATAAGGATATAATCCACCAATAGACACAAGTCGTCAGTCAGAAGTTGTTATTTAAGGGTCATTGGTCAATAGATAATCATCTTCTCAAACCGGTTTTTTCGCAGGTATCCCCTGATGATAACGTGTGCATCACGGTTATCTTCAAATGGCCTGATAATATCGTGCAAAATGCCTGCATTTCCGCCGATTTCATCCAGTTCAATATAGCCAAATCCCACATACCGGCCATTTTCAACTTTCACAACAGAACATTCATGGTCGAACCGGCCATCATCTACAATAAAGAAATTTTTATTCTTATAAGTATATTTACTGATCGCATCGATTACCCGATCGTTATAATCTGCAGGGTTTTCATTACCGACACAAGCACCACGGCATATTCCCATGTGATGGTCGAAGCATCCTCCGCTTGAACTATAAAGCCCGCACAGTTTCTGGCAAAGATTGAATTCGTCCGACAACCTTTGCAGATGCCCAACACCTTCTTTCCTTGAAGAGTAGGATGTTAAAGGAAGCCGGTCACCTTTAAGCTGCTCTATAGTGAAATGGATATAACCATCCTGCCCTGTAAAAGAGAACAGGCCATATTGAAAAAGTGAGCGTCTCAGGGAACGGTTAAAAACAGGTTTGTGCTTTTTTATCTCGGATGATTCAAGCAGGGAGGCAACAAGATCGCTGCCAGTGAGTTCACAAGTGACTGATGCAGTCCTTTCACGCATTTCAATTTCACGCTTATGGTCGTTGTTACTCAGGTGCGACATGACCCTATTTTTAATATTTACGCTTTTCCCGATATAGATGATATCGCCGTTTTCGTCATGAAAATAATAGACCCCGGGTGCACCAGGAAGCTTTTTAATGTCGTCCGGTGACAGTTTTGTATGCAAGCCTTTCAATGATATATCGTCAAGCTTCCCTTCAATTTTAAGCAGATGTTCCAGGAGGCAGACAGTTGTCAGGGCATCTCCTGCTGCGCGGTGCCTGGCGGGGTTCGTGATATTCAAAATCCTTGCAAGGTTTCCCAGCCCGTAGGATTGAATTCCCGGCATCAGTTTCCGGCTGAGCTTTTTCGTGCAAAGTGTGCGACGGGTATAGTCATACATTAGTCGTTTAAATTCGCAACGAATAAAGTTGTAATCGAAGGAAGCATTATGGGCTACAATAGTCTTACCTTCGGTCAATTCAACTATTTTCCTGGCTACTTCAAAAAAACGCGGGGCTTCAGCCACCATTTTATTGCTGATTCCGGTGAGGGCAGTGATATGAAATGGAATCCTGCATTCAGGATTGATAAGTGATTCAAACTTTTCCACCACCTTTTCCCCGTCGTGGATAAAAATTGCGATTTCCGTTATTCGGTCATTACGCGCATTTAAACCGGTTGTTTCAATATCGACTACGGCGTACATACTATAAGTTCAAAGTTTCAAGTTTCAAGTTTCTAGTTTCTGATTTTTATTGAAGTTTTAGTTTCATTTGAATGTCCTTAATGTCTTTCTGAATGGATATTACGGTTTTGGTCAGTTCATCTTTCGGGAGGTTGGGCTCGGGTATCTCAGAAGATACGAAGTGTACAAATTTCCAGACTTCCCGTATATCTTTCACATGGACCTCGTAAGGATTGTAAAGCGGGTTCAGAGACATCAGCGTTAGTTTTTGATCTTCCTGCAGGTGATTTTCTGCCACTTTAAAAACAATGCCATCATCCAGCGTCAGGATGATATATGGATATCCACTCCGGATATTAAACCAATTCTGAATGAATTCCCCTATCACCCAGGATTTATCCGGGATAGGAAGCATTGAATCGCCGTTTACCTGGAAAGCACGGTATTTTCTGTCTTTGGAAAGGAATGGCAGTTGAAATACAGGCAGTACACGGATGAATTCCGGGTCGGCAAAACCGCTGCGGTAACCTGCTTTTGCAGTTTCGCCTACCAATTCTATGTTTTCGTTATTCTCAGGGTCAATCGTAGTGGCAAGGACCCTGAGTTTACTGCCGGTAATGAATACATCATATCCTCTTTCGAGCTGGGAGAGCTCGCTTTCGGCCAGTTTCGACAAATCTTCTTTCACGAGAGTATCAATAGATATTTTAAAATGCCGGCTGAAGGAGATTAGAGCTTCCAGGCCGGGTTGGGCTACGCCATTTTCATAGCCGCTCAGGGTAGAGCGCTTCATTCCGAGGGAAAATGCTATATCGTCCTGGGTCCTCCCGAAACGTTTTCTGAGCAGTTTGATATTTGAGCTGAAGTACATCGTTTTATTTGTTTATCCGTTTTTTCTGAAAATATACCCGGTCTGTTAAAAAAAAATTCTTTTTCTTGACTTGTAACAATTTTTTGATTAAATTGTAGTCGAATATTTGATTAAATTTTAATCAAAAGTAATACAAACAAAATTAAAAGTCAAGTGCTGGAGAAAACTTTTTTTTATGACTGAAACCCGCCATATCGTCCATCTAGACCTCGATACCTTCTTCGTATCGGTAGAACGGCTGATGAATGCACGGCTGATTGGCAGGCCGGTCATTATCGGCGGCACGTCTGACCGGGGAGTGGTGGCCAGTTGCAGTTACGAAGCCCGGCAGTATGGCGTTCATTCGGCCATGCCGATGAGAACGGCACGCATGTTATGCGGGGATGCTATCATCGTCAGGGGTGACATGGACTTGTATTCGCGTTATTCCGGCATAGTCACCCAGATTATTGCAGAAAAGGCTCCAGTCTATGAAAAAGCATCCATCGACGAGCATTATATCGATATCACGGGGATGGACCGTTTTTTCGGCTGCCTGGCCTGGACGAAGGAGCTGCGGCAAACCATCATCCGTGAAACGGGGCTGCCCATCTCCGTGGGTTTATCGGTCAATAAGACCGTTTCCAAGATTGCCACAGGCGAGGCAAAGCCGAACGGCGAACTGGAAGTCCCGGGCGAACGGGTCCGCCCCTTCCTGAATCCCTTATCGATCAAAAAAATACCCATGATCGGCGATAAAGTGTATCATTTGCTCCGGTCGATGGGGGTGGATACCATCGAGACCCTCAGCCGGATCCCGCCCGAAATGGTCGAAAAGGTGCTGGGAAAGAATGGCATTGTCATCTGGAAGAAGGCCAACGGCGTTGACCCTACACCTGTAAAGCCTTATTCTGAAAGGAAATCCATTGGTTCCGAGACCACTTTCGAGAGCGACACGATCGATATCCCGCGTATCCGCCAGGTGCTTTCGGCCAAGGTGGAACGGCTCACTTTCGAGTTACGGAAGCAGCAGAAACTGACATCCTGCATCACCGTGAAAATACGCTATTCCAACTTCGATACCCATACCCTGCAGCAACGCATTCCTTATACCTCTTTCGATCATATCCTGATCAAGACCTCGATGGAACTGTTCGACCGGCTTTACCAGCGCCGGATGCTCATCCGCCTGGTGGGCGTCAAATTCAGCCACCTGGTCGGCGGCGTTCAGCAACTGGATATGTTCGAAGATACTCCCGAGATGATCAGCCTGTACAACGCCATGGATAATATCCGGAAAAGGTTCGGCAAGAAGGCGATAAGGAGGGCTGTGGGGATAAGCTTTTAGGGTTGAGGGTTAAGTGCGGGAATGTTTTTAATAATGTTTTGGAATTGTCATTCATATTATAGTTTGCGTTACGGGACGATGTCGCCGGAGAAGCTCGCAGAACAAGCCAAAACACTTGGCATAGAGGCATTGGGGCTGACTGACATCAACAATTCCACCGGGGTGCTGGATTTCGTCAGGATCTGCAAGGAAGCAGGGATCAGGCCGATAGCCGGCATCGAATTCCGGGATGGTGACACCCTCCTGTACACCTGCCTGGCCATGAATAACGAGGGGTTCCGCGAAATAAACGAATTCCTGTCGAACCGAAACCTGGAGGGGACTCCCCTGCCCTACCATCCACCTGTTTTTCAGAATGTTTTCGTTATTTATCCTTTTAGATCTGCTACCGGGCGAAAACTGAAGGACCACGAAAAAATAGGTATCAGGCCGGAGTTTGTTCGTAGTCTTCTCTCCTCGGAATTTTCTCGCAACCAGCAGGGATTAGTCGTTCAACATCCGGTGGTGCTTGAGCGTCCGGGAAGCTTTCTCCTACATCAGAACCTGCGCGCCATTGATCACAACACCCTCATTACCAAACTTCAGCCAGACCAGATGGCTTCAAAGCACGAATATTTTGTTTCAACGGAGCGCCTTTCCGGGGCCTACCGTGACTACCCGCAAATC
>Ga0209668_10000884_pt1 | contig 12554 bp, 15 predicted proteins | sample FrelakmetPLP11PL_FD_187150 | JGI IMG/M metagenome (GOLD analysis project Ga0209668, IMG submission 187150) | Freshwater lake sediment microbial communities from the University of Notre Dame, USA, for methane emissions studies - PLP11 PL (SPAdes)... | ecosystem: Environmental > Aquatic >... | reverse complement strand
TTGGTTGCGAGCGGGATGTCCGTTGTGTTCTTGATCCATCGATAGATCAGCGGAAGATACCCGCCAGCCGTTCGCTTCCTTGGCCTCTCACACGCTTACGGTGCATTCGGCGGGGTCGCCGAAGTTGCCGTAGTTTAGTTTTTTGTCTACGTATCTTGCGCGGTAGATGTAGGTTGCTGGGGCGGTTTCGGTGACGTGGTGTTGCATGGGGGAGTCGGTGTCCAGGCCGAGGCTGATCCATCCGGTTTCGACTTGAGGTACGCCGCCTTTGGCGTATTGGATTTCGCAGCCCATGACGCCGTGGGGTTTGGGGTTTTGGTGTTCGTTGCCGGGGTTCGGGCCCCAGTGGATGGTGACTTGGTGGCGGATGCTGAAATCGAGGAAAATCTGCGGCGGGACAATCGCCGTGATCGCATCGAGCGCCGTGGCCGTATGGGTGGCGTCCGGCAGGGCGATCCCGGCGGCGGCCCGTTCGGCATCCGTCATGCTCAAATCGTGTTGCAGCATTTGCACGTAATCCCGGGCCAGCGCCACCGTTTCCCCGATCACCGCGTTCTTGTTCAACGTCGCAGCACGCGCCGCTGCCAGCTTCGCCGCGTTATTTGCAGCGGCCTGCTTCGCCTTAACGACAGCAACGCGGAACATTAAGACCTCATGGATGGAGAACCCATGCTCAAGCCCGTTTATGAAATTGTTGCGCGCCAGCCACTCCGCCAAGGTCCACATCCACAAAAGCTTCGCCGCTTCATTGCTCGGAATATAATCAGCCATCGTCTACTCCTCCTCGCTTCCTCACAGTCTCACTTCCTCACAGCCTCACAGTCTCACTTCCTCACAGCCTCACAGTCTCACTTCCTCACAGCCTCACAGTCTCACTTCCTCACAGCCTCGCCTCCATCGGCCACAATGGCGAGCATCCCTTTGCAGTTGCCCGCCTTGCGGGGCTTGTGATGCGCCTTCTCCCCGGCCAGCAGCCGGGCAATGGGCTGTTGGTCTTGGGTAATCACCACTTCTTCGCCCGCCGCGAGCTGTTCAATCAACTGCGCCAGCTTCGCCTGGGCTTCTTCAAGCGTAACGGTAGTCATGCCTTCTCCTTCCCCGGTTTCTTCCCGTGCGTTATCCTCCACAATCATAGGAACACGTGGCCGGCAAGTCAACTCTCCAGTGTGCGGATCGGAATATAATCACCCACGGTCCACTCCTCCTCAAAGCCTCACAGCCTCACAGCCTCATAGCCTCACAAGGCCCGGGACGCCCGTGCAAACTCCACGTCAAACGCCCCGCCAAACACCACGGCGGGGTTACGCCCCCCGCCCGAAGTATCCACATACACCAACATCGTTCTCGCCCTTCATCCTTCGCTCTTCCAACTTCGCTCTTCATCCTTCGCTCTTCGCTCTTCTAACTTCGCCCCGTGTCAGCCACTCCGCCAAGTTCCAAAGCCACAAAATCTTCGCGGCCTCATTGCTCGGAATATAGTCAGCCATCGTTTAGTCCTCCTTACCAACACGCGAACCACACCCTTACACGCTGTCCCGGAAATTCCTCAGAATAAGCATTTGAATCGTCTTTATAGACGATGGTACTATCAGCTTGACACGGTGATAAGATTGTCGGGTACACTCCGGGGAGAAAGTGGGCTTGTGCCGGATCCCTGGATACGGAGACTATGGTGACAGACAAGGAGGAATTCAACTGCGTGGATTGCGGCGCGCATCTGTCCGTTCCCGTGGCCGGTACGGAGGACACGCTTTGCACGCACGAAACCTGTCGCCGTCGGTACCGCGTTTTTGGTAAGAAGCGGAGCGGGCGCGAGGCTGCCCTGAGCTTCTACGAGCAGCAGCCCAGCACGCAACGCAAACGCTTTGAGCGGCTCGATAGCGGTCGTTACATGGTGGCGTTCGCATACGACGAGGAGCAGCGGTTCGATCTCTACGGACTCCTCGACATTATCGAGGATTATGAGACTCTCCGCCTGTTGCTGGCGGGAATCAGCCACAAGTACGAGACGCCGGTCGTGCTAGTCTTTCCCGTCAAGCCAGAACAGGAGCAGAGACTCGGGAAGGAGTTGGTAGTCCATATAGACGGTGTGCCCATGGGGCGTCTGGATAGCGCCAATTGGCTGGACTTCATTTCGCCTGGATGTCGTCTCATCAGGGCTGTGCTCCCCAATGCGTGTCTGGAGTGCGACGCTAAGTCGGGGCTTGACATACTGCGTGAGTCGGCAGGAAATGAGTCGGCGCCCAGAGCATATTTGTGCTGGCTGGGACGTTTGGAGCTCGCTTGTTCTGTTGCCGTCAACCACGTTTCTGTCGCAACGCTCATCACAGGGCAGTTTGCTGACCACGGCAACGTCACGGCCCACGCCCTGCCTAGTATCGAGGAACTTGAGAAGCGATTCCCAGAACTCGTCGACGGCATAGAGATCACGCAGGAGATCGTAAGGGAAGCGCGCCTCAGCGAAGCCGATGTGTCTGCTATGCACCAGCATCTCGAGTGCCGGGCAGGAACCTCCGTACTGAAGCTTTCGGGGCTGATGGCGTGGCTGGAGAAAGATGCGGAGTCGCGCCAGCGTGTCATCCGCAACGCCAAAGACATGAAGACATGGAATCTCATTCTGGACATGGTCAGGAACACGCTTCAGGACCACATTGCACGCGAGTATCGGCGGCACCGTGACATAACCCAGGAGCGGTTTCTCGAAGAGGTCTATGCCCTGCTGGACTGCCTGCAGGATGCCCAGGAGACCAAAGATGTTTGATGCCTGGCGCGCGCTGGACCAAACTCTGCGCCGTGTGTGCAACTTCGGCGGCTTCGAGTACGGGGCCATATTCGTTCCACAGCAGGCTAATGACGAAACGTTCGAAGCCAAAGCCATCTACAACGGGGGGGATTTCTACTTTCCGCCCGCAGGGCAGGGCATACACATCACCAACGAAGCGATGCATGTTCAGCGAACCCGTGACATGGACTGGTATGATGCTGATACGTCCGCCATGCTGTCGACAACAAAGGATATCATGGAGGATGCCTATCCCGTGCTCAATATCGAGTCTCCCATGCCGCCGACGGGCTGTGTAGGCATTTTGCGCGTGCGAGAGGACACGCAGGATCACATGGCGGCGGAAGAGAAACAACGAATTCACCGAAACGCAGCCTTCGCACTCTTCATAATGTGGGGCCGCATGGGCTATAGTGGTCCCGGTGCAGGGAAACCGGAGTACGTAAGCGAGTTCACGCGCCAATTCCTGCCGCGGCTATTCAATGAACTGTCCGGCGGCTTGCGCAACTGGATGTCGCTAATGCGCGTCAAGCGCGCCGAGGAGAGTCGTCGGCAACTACTGGCCAACAGCGTCCATGGGCTGAAAAGCAGCCTCCACCTCATCCAGAACAAGTCCGACATCGTGAAGGGTTTCTTGCGGAAGCCCGCAGACCAACAGCGAGACGACCGCGTACAGGAACTTCTCAAAGGTATTGCCGGGGATCTGGACTCACTCAAACGGCAGATAGACCTAGCCAATCGCTTCACAGTCCTGGACGCAGGGGAACAGGTCTTGCGGCCCGAGTATCGCCGCCCAATCGCCCCCTTCGTGGAGCGATGTGTTGACACGCTTCGACAAGCGGCTCAACGGAGAAGTATTTCAATCGTACTCCAGAATTCCCTTCCCGAAGAAGCTACGATATTGTGCGATCCAGATGCCCTGGAGACCGCGATTCTGGCCCTATTGGACAACACGATCAAGTACTCCTTTGAGAAAAGAACAGTCAAAGTCGTCATCCGGCAAGAGGGAAAGCGCGTCGCCATCGACTTTGACGATTTCGGCCAGGGAATCGTCGCAGAAGACAGGGATCAAATTTTCGACAAATTCTACCGCGCGGCGCACGTGGACCCCAAGCGTTACGTACCGGGGACAGGGATCGGCCTAACCGTGGCACGCGAGATCGTCAGGGCCCATCACGGGGATATCTCGTTCACATCCACTCGCGGTCTTGCTCCCACGGGTAAGTCCGATTCTGACGTCTCTGGATTTCGCACCGTGTTTTCGATTACACTGCCCCTAGCATCAAACTGAGGAGATAACATGGCTCAGAAGATATACAGACTGCTTTTTGTGGATGATGAACTCGACGCCGAGCCCTACCTCGTGATTCCTTTCGAAGACGCGGGGTTTGAGGTCGACACGGCCACGAACGGGGCTGACGCCGAGCACGCGTTTCGAAGCGGGGTTAAGTACGACGCGATCATCCTGGACAACATGATGGCGCCCGGCGAGGACCCTCAAGGCAAATGGAACTTCGATGTTGTGAAAAACGGGCTTCATACGGGCCTGCTTTTCCTTGGGATGATGGCCGAGGCTTGCGATTCGCCCCCGCCGGTATGGGTCGTCACGGGCTTTCCCGATGCCGAGGTCGAAACCAAGGAACGTGAGTTCGCGTTCGTGGTGGATGTCATCAGGAAACCCCACTCTCTTGAACTCCTGGCCGCCGAGATAATAAGATATTTGTCTGAGCGTGGTGCGGGAGGAGACTTGGCGAATGCATAGTTCTAAGGGTGTGCGCGATCCTCGAACGGCACTGGACACTGGGGAGGATGCTATTGGACGTCGCCTCAGTGAGTTCGTGGTCGAGCGGCTGTCCATGTTCCGTTCCGAGATGTGCATTCGTGCCCTGCCTCCCCATACGATGCCAAGGGTTCTTGACGGCTTTTGGAATTGGGACAACGCCGAATTCGTGCCAAACGAGGCAGCCAAAGACGGTGGGGAGGAAGTCGTGCGAGAGGTGACGTCGACCCTCGTGGCGGCGGCCATGCAGGACCGGGATGGGTACGCCGCAATCTGCAAGTATGACCCTGGCGAAGGTAGCGGACGCCAGCTCGTTGTCGTGACGCCTCAGGTAAAGCATGCAGCGGCAGTCCTCCCACAGAGCGAACCCCAACGTCTCGTAGTTGTGTTGGCCACCATGAATGGCCCCGCAAGCCCCCTCGGAATGCCCGATATCCTCACTCGCCAATGGTGCCACGCACTCGCGCAGAGCATATCGGCACACTTCCTGCGGAGCGCGAGCTTCATCACGGCTGAGAAGGTGGAGAATATCTTCGCCTTTGCCAGCAGCCAAGTTGCGCGGCAGGCCTCGCACGAAGAGGCCCTACGAGTAAAGTACAGCGTGCGGTGGGCGCTTGATGATACTCTGCGGCAATGGCGAGACCGACAAATTGAGCCCCTTGCTCAAGAGGAGGAAGCCAACCGCCTCGATATGAAGAGTGCCTTCCTTCAGGACGAGGTCTACTTCCTGCGCCACCGCGACGAGTTCTTGGAGAAATACAATCTCCAGTTCGTTGCTATTCGGGACGGCGAGGTGCTCGGCTACGCCTCTACGCGGCGCGAGATGATCGAACGACGGATCGTCACGCCTGACAATGGTGCCTTCGTCAGGAAGATCGAGCCTGAAGCGTTTGGGCCCATGCCCAGCGCGATGACAACACTGGGGTGAAGCATGACGTCATTTCTACCATACAAGAACGGCTATTTCTATGTGGAACTCAGAGTTTGGCTTTTTGGCGGAAACCCTACGACCCCTTTGTACTTCAAGGCCCTTCTTGACACGGGTGCAAACGGCACGTCACTGCCGGGATCTGTCAAGAGTCTGAGTCCTCGCAAAGCGCAAGTCACTATCAGCCGGGAGGATCAGCTTTACGCTACCACCGGTGCTACATTTGTGCTGGGGCCTAGTGGGTTCGTCTCCCACAAGCCACTCGGCGCTCCCAAGCCAAAGGATTGCCCAGTTTTCTGGGCCGATGTGGCAGTGAACGGCTTCAACCTGGTGGACATGCCGCCTGTGTTCTTCCACGGCGACCCGACTACCCACCACGCTATCATCGGGCGCGACATCCTCATGAGCAACGGTGGCCTCTGCTTTGCTCCGAACGGCTATCAGCCGCATCTATGCGTAGAAATCACCTATTAACGCCTCGTTCCCACGCTGGCGCGGGAATGCATACACGGGTATCCATCGTGGCGCATGGTTTCTATGCGATTCTGCGGCGGGGCGTAAGAACTTGGCGTTCACATCATGGCGGTGCGGTGCGCAGTAGGCGGGGAATCATTCCCCGCCTATTTCCTCACGGTCTCACAGCCTCGCCACCTCGACGCCTAGACGCTTACGGTGCATTCGGCGGGGTCGCCGAAGTTTCCGTAGTTTAGTTTTTTGTCTACGTATCTTGCCCGGTAGACGTAGGTTGTTGGGGTGGTTTCGGAGACGTGGTGTTGCAGGGGGGAGTCGGTGTCTAGGCCGAGACTGGTCCATCCGGCGGGGTCTTGGGGTACGGCGCCTTTGGCGTATTGTATTTCGCAGCCCATGACGCCGTGGGGTTTGGGGTTTTGGTGTTCGTTGACGGGGTTGGGGCCCCAGTGGATGGTGACTTGGTGGCGTATGCTGAAATCGAGGAAAATCTGCGGCGGGACAATCGCCGTGATGGCATCGAGCGCCGTGGTCGTCGAGGTGGCGTCGGGGACGGTGATGCCGGCGGCGGCGCGTTCGGCGTCGGTCATGCTGAGGTCGTGTTGGAGCTTTTGTGCGTAGTCGCGGGCCATGGCGACGGTGTCGCCGATCACCACGTTCTTGTTCACGGTTGCGGACCGGGCCGTCGTCTGCGCGGTCAAGTGCTGGTCGAGCGCCGTCTTCGAGTTCGTGGCCTTGGTTTGGAAGTCCGCGATCTGTGCGGCCGTGAAGCCGTGCGCCAGACCGTTGGCATTGAGCCATAAGGCAAGCTTCATCAGCCAATTGACTCTTTCCGCTTCGATGGTTGGAATGTAATCATGCATCGTCGTTTTCTCCTTTGTAACTTGTTGTTTTCATAAGAGTTATCCACTGATTTACAGGTTTCCGTAAATCTTCCCAGGAGCTCCTAGAATCTTCTAGGGACTTCCAAAAATCTTCTAAGGAGCTCCCAGAATCTTCTTGGGGTCTCCCAGTCTCAGACTGTGAGCATCCAGTCTCAGACTGGGAACGTCCAGTCTCAGACTGGGAACGTCCAGTCTCAGACTGGGAACATCCAGTCTCGGACTGGGAACGTCCAGTCTCGGACTGGGAACATCCAGTCTCGGACTGGGAACATCCAGTATCAGACTGGGAACATCCAGTCTCAGACTGGGAACATCCAGTCTCGGACTGTGAGCATCCAGTCTGAGACTGGGATCGCCATAGACCGTTTCCATATAGCGCCAAGTTTCTTCAACTGTGCGCTTGTGTCCGGCGGGAGTAACTTCGGTGATTCGCCCCATTGGTGTACTTCGAGACGAACGCCTTGCCGCCACCATCTCGGAGCACAAGGTTACTGCGTCTTACGAAACTACATGTCCATCTTATGCCTACTGCTGCGGTTTGTCAAATGGTTTCTCCTCGGGCTTGGTTAACGATTCAGCACGTAGGACGGAGCGCTAGGCTGGTCTTCCAAGTTGTTTTCGAGTCATTCGTCATTGCCTCGAATCGTGTATAATTGATATAAGAGTGCCGGGCGACTGTGTTTATTGAGCTAGCAAGGAGTGCTTTCAAAATGTTGCGAAAGGCCGTCCGTATATTCATCTGGATGTTCCTGTGCGCAGTGCCCGCGTCTCTGTGGGCGGCCGAACCACCTTATCGTTTTGCCGTCGTGGGCGACAGCCGCGGCGGCGACAATGGGATCAATGCGCTTATCGTGGGTGAACAGCTTACGGCGCTGCTGGGCGAGAATATCGACCTGGCGATCGCGACCGGCGATTTGGTCAGCGACGGCACGCTGGCCCAATTGCAGAATTGGATTGCGTCGTTCAAGGCGCCGTTGGAGGCGGCGGGCATCGCCGTGTATCCGTGCCGTGGCAACCATGACGGCGATCTCGCCACGTGGAATACGGCGTTCTCCGGCCCTCATGCGCTTCCGAACAACGGGCCGGCCGGCGAAGAAGGCGCGACGTACGCGGTGGCCCACAAGAACGCGTTGTTTCTCTGTCTGGACGGATTCGTGAACCTGTATAGCGTCAACCAAACCTGGATCGACGAACAATTTCAACAAAACGAGCTGCCCCACGTCTTTACCTACTGCCACTTGCCCGCATTTTCCGCATACCATGTGGATTGTCTTGGAACGCGAAGACTGGCCCGGAACGCGTTCTGGGCCAGTCTCGGACGGGTGGGTTCGGTCGTCTATTTCACCGGACACGACCATTTCTATAATCACGCCCGTGCCCAGGATTCGGCGGGATGGTGGATTCATCAGTATATCGTCGGGACGGGCGGGGCCCCGCTTTACGATTGGGACGGCCTCTATAAGCTGGATCCCGGTGTCGAGCTGATCGCATACGAGAAAAACTATGGCTATCTCGTGGTCGAGGTAAACGAATTGGATGTCACCCTGACGTTCAAAGCGCGCGTGGCGCCCGGCGTATACGAGGCCACCAGCGACGTGTTTCAATACACTGGCCCAATGCGCGGCGAGGGCGTTCCCCGTTGTGGCGCCATTCCGTAAGTCCGAGACGAAGACGATATCGAGGAGAACCTGAAATGTTGCGCGACCTTGTCCTGAAAAACCGAAGTTACCGGCGTTACTATCAAGACGACCCTGTGGGCATGGATACCCTGCGGGAGTTGATCGATTTGGCGCGGCTGACGCCGTCCGGCGCAAACATGCAGCCGCTCAAATACGTGTTGTCCAACACACCCGAGAAAAACGCGCGGATCTTTTCGACGCTGGCGTGGGCCGGGTATCTGACCGACTGGCTCGGGCCCGAGGAAGGCGAGCGGCCCTCGGCATACATCGTCATTCTGTGTGACAAGCAGATTAGCCAGGGTCCGGGGTGCGACCACGGGATCGCCGCGCAAACCATCCTGCTCGGCGCGGCGGAAAAGGGGCTTGGCGGATGCATGATCGGTAGCATCAAGCGGGCCGAGCTTGCCGAGATCCTCGGCTTGTCCGAGGAACGGTACGAGATTGTCCTCGTGATCGCGCTGGGGAAACCCAAGGAGACCGTCGTGCTCGACGCCGTGGATGCGTCAGGCAACATCAAGTATTGGCGCGAGGCGGACGGCACGCATCACGTCCCAAAACGCGCGCTCGATGACCTGATCGTCGGCTGACGCGACACCAAGGCTTGCGGGCAGGTATCAGAACAGCGTCATTCCCGCGAAAGCGGGAATCCAGAGCATACCAGAAACATCGTATTGTTTACGCTGGATTCCCGCTTTCGCGGGAATGACGCTGTTCTTGTATTCGTTTGTAACCCTCAGTGTTGAATCTGTCGGCGGTGCGCCTCAAGGTCGTAGCCTTTCTCGCGCATTTCCGTGATGACTTTCCGCTCGTTGGCGAGGACTTCATCTATGGCGGCGGGGAGATCGTTGAGGCCCTCGATCGGGATTTTCACCACGCCGTTGCAGTCCGCGTGCAGCAGGTCGCCGGGATGAACCACGAGGCCGCCAACCTCGAACACGATGTTCGCCAGGCCGACATCGATGTGTCCGTGCGAAACCACGACGTACTCGCTCCAGACCTTCATGCCCATGTCGTGCAATGCTTCGAGGTCGCGCACGGCGCCGTCCGTGATGATCGCCTCGGCCCCGAGGACCTGGACCTGCGTCCCGACAATCTCGCCCCAATGCGAATACCAGCCCTTGCGGTGGCACATGTCTTTGACAACACACACGCACGGTTTGGGCGATTTGGCGATCGATTCGAGCCACTTGAAACGCTCGACCGGGTCGGGCGGGTGATGCTCGTCGTATTCAATAATAGTACACGTGGTGGCGAAGCCCACCACGCGGCCCAGGCCGGGAAACCGGCACACAATTTGCGGCCCCATGAACCCCTCGCGGCGAGGCCGCACCTTCAGGAGTTCGATGGCGTTTGAAATGGTAGGGCTGTCCACCGACAGCAACTTCTCACGTAATTCCGGTGTCAGATCAGGCATAGTTTCTTCTCCTTCTCTCCGCTTTTTCGAGCGATCCATTAAGAGTGAGCGATTATAGGGCGGCTCGACAAAACAATTCAATTGCCAGTCTTGACGGAAAGGGGCGGGTTTCTGTATCCTATAGTTTCCTGTGGGTAATAAGACCTTCCAGGGTATGGGCAAAGGGAACCAAGAAATGTGAAAGGGTACAAACGTGAGTAAAGTAATTGCTGCAATGGTGTGCGTGTCGTTTCTCGCGGCAACGCTGGTCTGTGGGTGTGCTACGGGACCGAAAGGCCCGACGGATCAAGAACTGGTCACGAGTACGATCACTGGCCTGAAAGACGCGGTCTTGGCTAAGGATCTCGAGAAAATCATGGCCTGCCTCGCCGAAGACTTCTATCACCCGGAAGTTGGCGACAAGGCCGCGATGAAAGACTTGGCGGCACAAGGCCTCGACATGATCGACATGTCGACCGCCGAGGTTGACCTCGCAAACATGGAAGTCAAAGTAGAAGGCGATACCGCCACGGCTTATCCCGTGGTGGCCAGCGCAAGCCTGGGCTCGGTCACGGTAAGTCTTTCGCTGAAAAAAGAGAAGGACGGTGTTTGGCGTATCACGACCGGCGAAGCAGAAGGAATCTAATCCTTCGGCGAACGGCGTTTTTTGAAGCCCGGCGCTCTTGGCAGGAAATCCCCGCCAAGAGCGCCGGGTTTTTCTATGGGCACGTCCGCCGCCATTGTCCGAAATGGGTATTGATTGCGATGGCGTATTGTTGTATCCTTGGATTTCTCGAATCGGTTGGGCTGACCAACGAATTAGGATAGGGAAAAACCAGCGAAAGGGTAGAAACGTGGGTAAGACAAGTATGGCAAGCATAATCATGATGGTTCTTGTGGCAAGTGTGTTGGCGGGATGCGCTACGGGACCGAAAGGCCCGACGGATCAAGAGCTGATAACAACAACGGTGAAGAGTTTCACGGAGGCTCTTCTCGCCAAGAATATTGACGCCCTGATGGCCACGGTATCCGAGAATTTCTATCACCCCGAAGTGGGCGATAAGGCCGCCGCGAAAGATATGCTTGGGCAAGGCATGGATTCGGGCTACGTCGATAACGGGGAAATCGACCTCGATAACATGGAGATCAAGATCGAGGGGGACACGGCGGAGGCTTATCCAATTGTAGCGAGCGCCCCCGCCGGTTCAGTCACCGTCGGCCTGACGCTCAAGAAAGAGAACGGCGCCTGGCTCATCACGGCGATCAACGTGGAAGGCATATAGGCATATAGGCTGTGAGGCTATGAGGCTTTGAGGGACGGCCAACCCCGCTTATCCATGCCTCAAAGCCTCATAGCCTCACAGTCTTACAAGGCATACCGTGTTTGATAGTATATACCTCGTCGTGATGTTGGGTATTATTGCAGTGGTATTTGCGGCCAGTGTGCCTTCTCTTTTTCGCAAGAAATGCCGGCAGTGCGGCACAAGAAACGGTCTCGAAGCGCGGGCGTGCAAACAATGCGGCGCCGCGTTTCCGGACGACTGATGTAAGGCGCGGCCGATCTTGAGCGTGTGTGAAAGGAGTGGTGAACCGTCATGGCCTCAATGACCCATTGTCCCTTTTGCGGAAGACTGACGGACCCCAAGCTGGAGAATTGCCCCCATTGCGGCAGCCGGCTTGTACGAGGAGTTCAGCAGGCCGGTGCGGGCGGCCCGCGACACTCAGGCGGGGCAAGCGCCGCCGGCCCGACGTGTCCGAGTTGTCATGCGCCGGTTCAAGCAGGCGACATTATTTGCGTCGGGTGCGGCACGAATCTTCTGACCGGCCAGAAGATCGCCGAGGAAAAGAAACGGCCTGCCGCGGAGAAAGACGAGCACAATTGGTATATGCTTCTTGCGGGGGGCGCGGTGGCGCTGCTGCTGATCGCGGCGGGGATTTTCGTGGCGTACCTGCTCATGCGCGATCCCGTCGAGCAGGCGGTCAAGCTGGCCAAGGCGGGCAAGTACCTCGAGGCCGGCAATCTGCTAAGCAAGTGTGTCGAGCGCACTCCAGATAATGCGCGCGCTCATTTTGAATTTGGGAAGTGCCAGTGGGCCTTGAACCAGTTCGTGCCGGCGGCCGACTCGTTTGAGGAGGCGTCGAGGTTGGACCCCAAGAATCGGGAAGCGGGGATGCTGGCGGTGGTGAGTCTCGCTTCAATGGAAAACCCGCCCACGCGGGACCGTCAGATAACGGTTCTGAAACGCGTGGTTCAGGAATATCCAGACGATGCCCAGGCGCGGTATCTGCTCGCCCTCGAGCTGGGAGTACAGGGGGATGTCGCGGGGGAAATCGAGGCCCTCGAAACGCTGGTGAACGTAGATCCGGCCAATGCGCGCGCGCACGGGTCTCTCGCTGTGGCGCGTGCCTTGCAAAAAGATTATGAGGGCGCCGCGAAGGAACTGGAAGCAACAGCGGCTGACGCCACCTTTGATCCGGCGGCGCTGGGTTTTGTGGCTTATCTTAGCGGAAAACAGGAGGAGGCCGTCGAGCATCTGCGGCGGACCGTCGTGCGCCAGCGCCGGCGAGCCGGCGCGCCGCTTCAATCGGCCCTGGTCGTCGACCTGCGCGCGGAACTTGTCGGGCGCCATCTCGTCGCCC
>Ga0209668_10000883_pt1 | contig 12560 bp, 10 predicted proteins | sample FrelakmetPLP11PL_FD_187150 | JGI IMG/M metagenome (GOLD analysis project Ga0209668, IMG submission 187150) | Freshwater lake sediment microbial communities from the University of Notre Dame, USA, for methane emissions studies - PLP11 PL (SPAdes)... | ecosystem: Environmental > Aquatic >... | reverse complement strand
AAGGATCTGTTTTTAGTCTAAACTCCAGTTATTTATTAGAAATTTAAAATATCTAAAGATGCTTCTATTTCTAATTCTATTATTCTCGCTTTTATATCTTGATATTCTGCTAATTTTCCCTCTTGCCAATATAAATCTGCGGCTTTATGAAAATCTGCCACTGCTCCTTGCTTGTCGGCAATTTCTAATAGGGCATTTCCTCTGTTATAATAAGCATTAATATAGTGAGAATTGATTTTCACTACTTGGGTATAATCAGTGATTGCTGCTGCATATTTTCCTAAATCAAAATGAGCATTACCCCGACAATAATAAGCATCAATATCATCAGGACTAATTTGAATGGCTTGGGTATAGTCAGCAATTGCTCCTTCATAATCTCCTAATTCAACCCGATCATGTCCCCGATTTTTGTACTCAATAGCATTATCAAAATCAATATTAATTACTTGCTGCGATTTCTGTTGATCATCTAATAGGTAACGAGATATTTGTCTATCTTTTTGTGTAGTCACATAATCAGGATTTAGCTTAATTGCTTGATTATAATCTTCAATTGCTCCTTGAGGATCACCAATATGAGAGCGAACATCAGCACGATTTTTATAATTAATCGCAATATGGGGATTAATTCTAATTGCTTGGGTATAAGCCTCTATAGCTATTTGATAATTCCCTATTTGATAATGTGTCAAACCTATTTGATAATAAGCTTGACCATGATTAATATTAATATTGATTGCCTGACTATAGTTAGTAATTGCTGTGTGATACTCGCCTAATTGATAATTAACTAAACCTAGTTTATAATAAATATCAGCATCACTATTATTAAATTGTAAGGCTTGATTATAACTATTAATTGCTGCTGCATACTCCCCTTTTTGGAAGTATTCATCACCAAGATTTAAATAAAAAATAGTTAAATCCACAGGTGTGGATTGGGGTTTAATTATTTGACTTTGAGATAAATTAGATGGATAAGAAGTTGCTGGAATGGGAAATTGTTCTAAATAGGAAAATAAACCACCACCATACAATAATTGATTAATCCCAAAGGAAATTTTCCCAGTTTTCAATTTAATCATTTGCGTGGGTAGAAATCCAGCTAAAAAAAGATGATATGCAGATTGCGCTTCATTGACTTCTTCTTGAATCAAAATACAGACAATGACTGCATTTTTTTCCACTTCTTCGGCACTAACTGACCATCTGACTCTATCAATACTACCGTGACGAGATTTGACTTCAACGCCAATGGCAGAATTAGCAGTGAGTGTAAAATCACTTTTACCATCACCACCAAAGCGTTTTTCATAATCTACTTCTGTAATAAAATTAGCTAATCTTTCCTTAACAACTTCCTCGCCTAATTTACCTTTAAGATTATTAATAAAAACGTCACGGACTGGAGAAGTGCGTTTATATTTTTCCGCCATTAACCAGCAAAATTCCCGTAATGCCTTTAATCTCTCACCAGAAATAATAGTTAATTCACTATGTTGACCTTCTATTTGACAATGAAGTAAACAACCAGATGTTAACCTTTTCAGAAAATCAGATTGTAGCGATCGCAGGAGAGTAATCCAATCCATGTACAATATTTCTGTGATCTTTTTATATAAGGATTTAACACTGCCAAACCCTTATAAATCTATAGAAATCCAGTTCAAAAAAAGCACAGAGGGTGTGTAAAGCTGAGAACGACAGCGTCACGCACCACATCTTTGATCATGGTGCTAAGGATTTTTTCTTTCTTCCTTGATTTGGCGTAAGGTTTGGATCAGTTTTTTACTAGATTCAGTAGATACAGATGCAGTATCACTACTGGGTGTTGCTGAAGTGATAGGACTAAGAGTATTTACTGATGGAGTCTCAGGACGACTTTGAGTATTTTCAGTTTCCGGTGATTTTTGAGAGTTGGGAGTTCCTGAAGGTTTTATTTGAGGTTCAAATACCTTTTCAGTATTTGAAGTAGCGGAAGGTTGAATCTTAGAACTTATGCCTGTAGCATTGGGATTATTTTGGAACTTCAGTTGGAAAGGATAAGAGCTAATTAACTGCTTATCAGCTTGAGGTGGATTGGCACTGAAAAATTCTCTAACCTTAGATTGTAGCTGCGGCGATTCTGCTCCTGCTTGGAACTTAATATCCAAGACCTTACCATCTGAATCTACAACTAATCTACCCACAACTGTTCCTTCCATTTCAGGTGTATCTGTAGAGATGGTTTCCCGAATTACCCCTTTCTCTTTTATATTGGGGTATTCTTGGCGAACATTTTGTCTAAGAGTATTGTAAGAATTCAGTTTAGCCAGTAATTGCTCCGTTCTTTTACCTTTTGATTCAGACTCATTGGTGATGATTGCTGGTGATTTTCCCTGATAATTATCTGTTAAAGCCAATTTCTCCCCATCTTGAGGCAGTTTAGTGGCATTATTTCCTGATTCCACTGTCTGTGGTGCTGAAATACCCGCTGTTGTTGTACTGCCAATATCAATAGCTTCAGCAGATGGATTATTTAGTGGTTCTCCAGGTATTTCATTGCTTTGTCGCAGTTCTGGCAACTTATTAATACCTAGAGGTGCAGTTTCTCGTATTTGCTGATCTAAATTATTGACAAGAGGAGAGGTCGAATAAGTTGGGGGAGTATATGTACTCCTGGCTGGCAATCTAGACATTGCCATTTGTAAATCATTGCGAGTCAATCTTTCAATAGATTGCTTACTGGGTAGATAAGAAAGGTTCAAGTTGGTTGGCGAACTCGGAATAGGTGGTAATACCGACTGACTAGATAATTCCGGTTGTAAAGCGGGATAGCTAGTTAATGGACTACTCAAATTAATACCTGGTAGTTGTTGCTGTAGAGGTAATGGGGGTTGCTGTAAAGCTACCTGGGATCTACTAAGGGGTTGTGGTAATCGGCTTTGATCAGCCGCGCTCAATTCCATTAATCCGACTGCTTTGGGTGAGTCAGTTTTTGAAGATTGATTAGAGTTAACTGGCATTAATGGAACAATCAAGGCAATAGCACCATGAATACCAAGGGAGGCTATGGCGGCTATTCCCGTTGGCTGGCTGAATATTTCTGGTATGTTTTTTAGGAGAGATACGTAAGACATACTGTTATGGTTGATTCTGATCGGTGAAAGCTGAATAGAAATTTTATCAACAAAGAATTCAGGGGTTATCCCAATCGTGAAGTTAATATCCCACAGTATCATCTACTGAGGGACGGGGGGAATAATGATACTCAAGGTAGAATTGATTAACTCCTGAAATTTGTGTCTTCTGAATTATTTTTTATCTTTTAGACTATTTTGCCATTGCCAAGACGCATCCTATTCCCATACATAATAACTTCCCCAGGGGATAAGTTCAACCGGGGAATTAATGATATCTTCAGTTTTTATGTTCGGGAACAGGGAAATCAATTGTGTAATTAATTCTGTCCCATTCCTTAGAGCGCGTAATTATAGTAACAGATTAAGATTCACCAACATCTATAGCTATCTCCGCTAACCCATCCTGGCGATGATGGAGGACATCGCCATCAAAAATCTCCAAATACTATACTCTTCCCTGTTTCTTGACTTTATGAATGAATTTAATTTTATCCAACTACTTATAGAATAATAAATCAAGCAACTTGATACGTAGGAGTATGAAAATGGGACTGAGTGAAGAAATCATGAATTCTAGTCATAAGGACTTAATTGTCCAAGACTGCTGTACTATGATAGACGCGCAACTAGCTTCTAAGTCAGGACTAAGTGGCGTAGCCCTAAAAACCGCCTTTGCCGCACTGAAGGGAATCCAACCGGGTTATATCCCTAATGTCATTGAATCCCTCCTACCAGTTTGCTTAACAGCAATTGATCCTATCTGGAGTGAAGGAGTGCAACAGGGTGAACCAGTCAAATACCTTGCAGCCAATAGCGATAAAACCGCGGACGCGCTGTTAGGTGTAACTGATGCCCGGGTTAAACATACGAAACGCCAAATTGTGCGCGGGACTTACGACAAATTACGTAGTTCCGCCAAAAAACATGTAGAGGATGCAGTTCCAGATTTAGCTCAAGTGATTGGCAAGTATGCTAATAACTAGCTAAAAATAGAATTTAGTCTTTAGGCTTTGGGATGCGCTTCCACGTAGCCATAGGAGCGCATATCACTAAAAGCCGACTTGCAGATATCCTGCGGCATGATATAATTTGTTGTTGATGATATTGAGTTAAAAAGTCCCTAATTAAGCCGAAAATATGACACTTACCTATGGAACAGAGGGATGTCTCCGTATTGGCCAACAAGCTCCCGATTTTACAGCAACAAGCGTAGTAGATCAGGAGTTTAAGTCAATTAAATTGTCTGATTATCGTGGTAGATATGTTGTGCTGTTGTTCTATCCCTTAGATTTTACCTTTGTTTGTCCAACTGAAGTGACAGCATATAGCGATCGCCACCCAGAATTTAGCCAACTAAATACAGAAATCTTGGGTATTTCCGTTGATAGTGAATTTTCCCACCTCGCTTGGATTCAAACAGATCGTAAATCTGGGGGAGTCGGTGATATAAATTATCCCCTAGTTTCCGACATCAAAAAAGAAATTAGCGCCGCTTATAACGTTCTTGATCCAGCCGCTGGTATTGCTTTGCGAGGTTTATTTATTGTAGATAAAGATGGCATTCTGCAACACTCCACTATTAATAACTTAGCCTTTGGTCGCAATGTAGATGAAACCCTGCGAACACTACAAGCAATTCAGCACGTTCAGACCCATATTGATGAAGTTTGTCCTGTTAATTGGCAACCTGGAGACAAAACCATGAATCCTGATCCCATCAAGTCTAAAATTTACTTTGCTGATATTTAGAGAATGGGAAATTTGGTAATTAAACTTTTAATTTTGAATTTTTTATGCTGACTTCAACTGATTTTACTGGCTTATTTAATGAGCGATTTTTCCATAATTTTCTACCCATACCGGCGTTAGATAATTTTAGATTGGGTGTAGGCACACCAGATTTTAAACTATTAGATATTACTCATAATGCTGTAGTTAAGCTATCTGATTTTCGCGGTAAACAATCCGTAATAATTGCCTTTACCAGAATATTTACCGAAAAGCAATATTGTCCATTTTGTTATCCCCATATTCAAGCTTTAAATGACAACTATGAACAGTTTAAAAATCGGGGAATTGAAATTTTATTAATTACCAGCACCGACAAAAAGCAAAGTCAAATAATAGTTCAAGACTTGGGCTTAAAAATGCCCTTATTAAGTGATTCCAGTTGCCATACATTTCGTATTTATAAAACTGGACAAGCATTGGGAGCGCCTTTACCAGCACAATTTGTATTAGATAAAGATGGCAAACTGCTCTACAGACATTTATTTTCCTTTTTAGATCATAATGCCAGTATAGGGACACTTCTGGAAAAATATAATTGAAGAGGATGCAGTTTAATTCAAAGCTCCTAACCTACCTGTACCCCGATTGTATTGATAACTTTCCCGAATTAAACTAGGATGAGGACTTACACAATATTGTTTACCATCAATCATAATTGTGACTAACTTTTCCTCAGAATCACAGGAAACATTAGTTAATTCCCAGCTTTTAATTAACTCTACATTAGCATCAGTGGCAATCTGGGAAGTTGGTTTTGGATTTTCTTGTACTTTAGTCAAAGATTCTAACCTACCTGTACCCCGATTGTATTGATAACTTTTCTGAATTAAACTAGGATGAGGACTTACACAATATTGTTTACCATCAATCATAATTGTGACTAACTTTTCCCCAGAATCACAGGAAACATTAGTTAATTCCCAACTTTTAATTAACTCTACATTAGCATCAGTGGAAGAGTTAGAAGTTAGTTTTGGCTTTGCTTCTGCTTGAGAATTAGAAGTTGGTTTGGGATTTTCCTCTGCTGCATCTGCAGATTTTTTAACATAACGCCTATTAAAAATTTCTGCGGATTTTTGATAATCTGCAAGTGCATTTTGATAATTACCAGTTAAAGTGTAGGCTATGGCGCGGTTAATGTAAGCATTAAAATCATCAGGATCAATAATAATAGCTAGAGTTGACACTTTTATGGCTGCTGGATAGTCTTTTAAGTTGTTAAACACATCTGCCTGAATTGTGTAGCCATAACTATTATGAGGATCAAGACGAATAGCTTGCTTGGAAGATTCCAACGCCGCTTGATACTTTCCTAATTTAATATAAGCCATAGCCTGATGGGCATAGGCGGCAGCATAGTTAGGGTTGAGACGAATTGCCCGGTTAAAATCCTCAAGGGCTGCTTGATCATTTTGTAAGAATATCTGACTCCAGCCCCGGTTGAGGTAGCCATCTAAGTAGTTAGGATCAAGAACAACAACTTGGTTAAAATCTGTAAGAGCTTCTTGATGTTTGCTGACCCATGTGTATGAATATCCCCTTTTAAAGTGTGCTTCTATATATTTAGGGTTAAGCTTAATTGCTTGAGTAAAATCTGCCGCTGCGTCCCGATAATTATATTGATCTAGTTTAGTAATACCCCTGGCATAAAAGTCTCTTGCTGACTGAGGATTGTTTAAACGGGTAGCAGGACTTTCACTAGTAGAACTATTATCCTTTTTGATGGGGGTGTTTTTAATAATTGGCTCACTTGCAGCTAAAAAAGTGTTAATAGGAATCCCCGCATTAAATCCTGTTTTCTGTGTTACCACTGCTCCCGTTTCTGTTTTATTCTTACCTGAAGTATCAGCTAACCCGTGAATGGCCACAACTCTACCAGCAATATCAAACACAGGACCGCCACTATTACCAGTTATGGTTCTAGCATCGTAAATCAAACCATAGCCATTAATGGCATTACTGGCACGAGAAACAACTATTCCCGTAGTGAAAGCAAAGTCTCTGGCAGATCCAACTTTACCAAATACGGCTGGAAACCCACCAACAAACACATCTGCACCCTCTACCATTTGATCAGAGTTTCCTAAAGTCGCAATAGGATAATCTTCTGTAGCCACAAAAGTAGCTATAGCTAAATCTGCGTCATTTCTAGTTTGCTGTAATACTTTAATATCTTTGACAGGATAATCTTTACCCGTGTTTGTGCGTATGGAATAAGTAGTATCTGTAGCGCAAGTAATTTTTCCTGCCCGGCCTAAATCATCACACACCACATGATTAGCTGTGAGTACAGTGTAAGTGTTACCTTGTTTAGCAATAATGACTCCTGAACCGCCGGGAGTAAGATCACCCCCTGCATTAATTTGGACTGAGGTGTTTTTAGCAATTTGAGCAATCTTTTGGGTATTAACAGTATCAGCAGCAGATGTTGGTAGAGAAATTACAATAGTTGCGATTACTGTCGTAGTTAAGATGGTATAATTCACCCTGGTAAAATATAAATTCATATTCTGAGTCTTCTTGTAAATTCTAGTAACTATGTTTTATCTTCCTTGACAATTTCTTGTTCTTCGAGAAAAGCAAGAACATTGTCAATAGGAATAGCCCAACTGAGAGATTCCATTTGCAAATAATCTTCTTCTTTTGGTATAGTACCATCGGTAAAAGTAAAAGCCTCAATACCTTGAAAAGGATACTTTAACAGCCCATTAATACCAATTAGTTCACCTTGCTGATTTAAGGCAGGTCCCCCACTCATCCCTTGAAAGATATCATTAGTGTTGCCTAATTGATAACCTCCAGGGAGAGTTTTAGTAATCTGCATTTTAATAGTTCCGGGCTTGACTTGAAAGGCTTTAACTCCCCAATTTCGGGTTTCTTCCATTTTAGTGATTTTCTTGCCTTTGAAGACAAAATGCCAAGCCGGAAAACCAGAGGCGTATACTGTTTCTCCCTCAGAAATAGCTTTTGACTTTGGCAATTTTACTACTTGATAATCCTGTGGACTAGTAAATTTTACCAAGGCTAAGTCCAATTTCTTCGTATTAACACCATTTACTTGTTGTCCCTGGTAAATCTTATCATCAGCAGTCAAAATGCCATAACCATCTTCAGGACTATCAGCAACTACATGATTATTTGTCAATACTGTATAAGTTTGCCCTTCACGTTTAATGACCACCCCTGAGCCAGAACCAGATTGAGTTAAAATCCTGACAGTTACCTGATTGGCAATTTTAGCCGCGGTAACATCAACATCAGGATCGGATGTAGCACCTAAAACTACTGGGCTGGAATGGGCATACAACTGAATCACACAAAACGTCGTAATAAATATTAAAAACAACCTACGAGCTATGGGAGAAAACATGATTAACATTCAAATAATGTGGATTAAATCATGCCTACCAATTGTATATTAGTAATTAGGGAAAAGATCAGAATTTCATCTCTTCTCTAATTAGGGCTTGCTGAAAAAACGTAAACCGTAAATGAATCAAAGGTTTGAGGTTGATAAAAAGGAAAATAGATAGGTGCAAGGTTTTTGAGGGGGATAGTACCAAAACGGAGCATTTTACCCCTAATAAACTTAAAAGTTTGGGGATGACAGATAGCTGAAACTGTCACCTGTCCCCGTGGCGTAGCACGTGTCACCTCCCTTCACTAGAAGACTTATTCAGCAACCGCTTAATTAGGGGGTTGCTGAATAAGTTATCTGTGAGGACTAGAAGTTCAGGAATTCAGGACCAATTACCCATAATCTTTTTCCCGCGTTAATTCAGATAACTAGCAACTTGAGTTAATAATTACAAACCACGGGAGTCATCTCTAACAGCAGGTGTCTTTGTCGGTTGCTGAACAGAGAGATTGCGGTTGCTTGTTAACACATCTTCTAATTTGATCTGGACACGAGCTTCTGTCTCACGAACGGAACCCGCACTAGAACCTTCACGACTGATTTGCATGATTTGGGCAAGAACTTGGTCTGCTTTCTGGGCATTTTCTGGTTTCAGCGTAAACAGAGTATTGCGTCCATTGCAACCAGTGTCATTTGCTGAAACTACGCAAATGACAGTTTTCTTATTAACTCGACCGGTCATCAACACAACATCCTTGAGGCTACCACCACTTTCAGCTACAGCTTGATTTAATTTCGGTGTCACGATTTGGCAACGGGCTTGAGGAGTAAATTTCTCACCAAAATACTTTGAAGATTCTGAAGTCCAGATAATGACAGGGATTGGCTGTCCACCGGGGCGCTGACCAACCGTAGCCACGCTATTATCATCTTGAGATACGCAGGTAAATTGAGTCCCAGTGTTGGCTACCTCTGATGGGTCTATATCTGGCATCGTACTACTGTTATTATCAATTGTATTATCCACTGGTGGTAAGGCTTGAACCGTATATCCCAAACCAACAATGTGAGATAGGGCTAAAGTGGCAACTACAATCGCTGTTTTTAATTGATATTTCATAAGACCTCCTAAATGTTAAAAAGAAAAAGAAATGAGACTTTTCCGGTTCCTGCCTGAAGTAAATGTCCAGTTTTCTCTAGGATTTATGAGCAGGATGTTGATAATTACAAACCACCGGGGTTATTTTGAGCAGCAGGTTTTACTCTGGTTTGCCGGAGTGGACGCTTGGCCTTCATGGTTAGCAAATCCTTTAATCTAACCTGGACACGACCTTTTGTTTCCCAAATTACGCCGGCACTGGAACCCTCACGACTGATTTGCACGATTTGGGCAAGAATTTGGTCTGCCTTCTTGGCATTCCTGGAGTTTAAGGTAAACAGAGTATTACTACCATCACAACCAGTGTCATTGATAGAAACTACGCAAATGACGGTTTTACTTCCGACTTGACCGTTCATCAACACAACATCCTTGAGGCTACCACCACTTTCAGCTACAGCCTGATTTAATTTTGGTGTCACGATTTGGCAACGGGCTTGAGGAGTAAATTTCTCACCAAAATACTTTGAAGATGCTGAAGTCCAAATAATGACAGGGATTGGCTGTCCACCGGGTCGCTGACCAACCGTAGCCACGTTACCATCACCCTGGGGGACGCAGGTAAATTCAGTTGCAGCGTCCGCTTGCTCCAACGGGTCTACATCTGGAATCGTACTCCTGTTACTATTATCAACATCAACAGTATTATCTATTGGCGGTAGAGCTTGAACTATAGATCCCAAAGCAAAAATGCTGGATAGGGATAGGGTGGCAACTGCAATCGCTGTTTTCAATTGATGTTTCATAAAACCTCGTAGATTTGAATGTTAATTTGATGCAGAAACCTATAAACCACCAGGTTGCTGCCGGGAAGCAGGGCTGGGGGAATTTGCTAAAGCTTTGAGAACGCCAGTAGCTTGATTATATTCGTAACTGCTGGCTGTTAAGTCAGGCTGGGGTGTAACACAGTATCGTTTACCACTCATCATGATGGTAATTATTTGGCGACCAGAGGCACAGGAAACGGGTGTTAATTCCCATTGTCGTAGGAGTGCTATGTTGGGATCACTTACTGATAAATTATCGCTTTGCGAAGAGTTTGGTATTGGTGTTTGAATTTTACCTACTTCTACTGAACCAACAATCCGTGAGACATCAAAATTGTTACCAACAGCAGAAATGGTGTTATTTTTGGTAGCATTTTGGAGGTTGTAACGACCATTGTTGCCGATGATATTACCACCAGGATTATCGTTTGTCCCCAGATCAGGTGCAGCATCCCGGGTGAGGACAATACCATCCCGTGTGTTGTTCTGAATTACATTTTTACGCACTACAGGTGTAGCCGATTCGGTGATTACTATACCATCTTTGTTTTGGACGATTTGGTTTTCTATGACTGAGGGTGTGGAAGTATCACCAATGGTCAAACCAAAGCCATTATTTTGAAATAGATTATTACGAATTTCGCCCTGGCTTGATTTGGTTATGGAAATGCCGTTGGCAATATTTTGCACAAATCGGTTATTTTTAACTTGAGGATTTCCCTCGCCTGTGACAAATACACCTTCTCTGAAGTTTCTAGTAAATGTATTATGTATGATAGTGGGGTTTGTTGATTCTACCCATACACCCGTACCCCTTTCATTAGTGTTGGTGACTGTGACACCAACAATTGTGGTATCTTGATCTGCCAGGATAGTAATATTCTGTTTAGCAAAAATGCGACTGATATGATCACCACCACCAGAAATAAGGACTCTCTCACCTTTGCTGGATTCATCACCCCGTAATGTTACGCCTGGTTTAAGTATGATCGGGAATGATTCATTACTATAATTGCCAGGAGATAACTGAATAACTGTACCCGGTTTGGCTCGACTGAGGGCGGAAGTAATGGTTTTATATGGGTTTGCTGATGTTCCATCTTCAGCAGTATTTAAACCATTAACAGGATTAACATAAATTACTTGGGCAACGGGAGGCAATTCGGCTTGTACTGGGAATGTGAAAATTAGGGAGCTAGATATGGCTAATGTCGTCACGAAGAAAGGGGTTTTTGATCTGAAGCGATTACTCATAAATAACTCCTTGATTTGATGAGTAGATGATTATTTAGGGTTTGCTGAACAAGTTGTCTGCGAGGGCAAGGAACAGTTTCAGCTATGTGAATATCCTCAATTTTCTAAATTCGACACAGAAAAATGCAACTATTTTGAGACACTATCAGCTAAAACCTTGCACTTTTTTATGATAAAAATCTGCTAACCCCTTATTAGTAAACGGTTTTAGGTCTATTCAGCATAGCACTATTTATTTATTACAGACGATTATACCATAAATACTAGGATAATCTTAAAGTCATATATATACATTACTTATATACACTTAATCGAGGTTATTTGCTAAAACACCCGTTCTTCCGTTAATAATCCCAAAATCACCGTTTTGAGCAACTCAGGAAATTCTTATAAAACGAAAAAAATCTAGCTGGTCGCGGGTCAGTACCTGTCGGTTAAGCGACAGCGAAACCCAACAGAATTTTTGATAATGTTGGGTTATGGCTATGGCTCCTACGTCGCCACGCAAGCTATCGCCACACTTCGTGAACGTTCCATTGCTCCGCAACGCTGACGCGAACAACCCAACCTACCGGATAATGACTTTTTAGGCTTAACCGAGCAGTATTGACACAGGAGGCTATTTGATCGCGGTTCTCAATTGTTTGAGTATGCCACCAATACCGACGAAACCTGTATTTCGAGAGAGATTCTTGAGAGCTTTTGGTTCGCTGTTGAGGATAATCCCGTTGTAGGCAACAATAGCATCGTTCAGCTTATTGATATTTACACTTAGCCCAGCACCGCTTTGACCAATGACATAAACAGGTTTGAGAGCTTTAGTTCCTGCTATTATCTGTCCTGATGTTGCTTGGGCTAGGGGCTGATTTGGTAAGGAAGCACCACCAGTAGAACCAAACAAACCGTTGAGAGATGAGACTAGTGCTGTTGCTAGCTGTGGAGAAATACCCGCAGCGGTGAGACTGTTTGTCAGAGCTACCGCAGCTTGTTGTGACCCAGCACCGCCTGTGACTAGTGAAGCAACGGATGCTGTACCACCATCCCCGCCCGTTGTACCATCCCCGCCTGTTGTACCGCCTGTTGTACCACCTGTTGTACCATCCCCA
>Ga0209668_10000882_pt1 | contig 12566 bp, 25 predicted proteins | sample FrelakmetPLP11PL_FD_187150 | JGI IMG/M metagenome (GOLD analysis project Ga0209668, IMG submission 187150) | Freshwater lake sediment microbial communities from the University of Notre Dame, USA, for methane emissions studies - PLP11 PL (SPAdes)... | ecosystem: Environmental > Aquatic >... | reverse complement strand
CTAAAGAACTAGAGAGATTAATATGTGTAACAGCTGGTGGTTGTACTACCACTACTACCACTACTACTTCTGCTCCTGTATAAAGAATAAATTAAAACCAACTACATTATGAAAGATTTAAAATTTGTACAAGAAAAATGGTTACCTTGTCCAGGATTTGAAAATTCTTACGAAGTTAGTAATTATGGAAAAGTTAGAAGTATTGATAGATATATTTCTGGGAGACGTGGCCTTGTGAAAGGACAACTCATTCATTCTGATTTAAATCAAAAAGGATATCCACAATTAAGACTCTATAAGAATAATAACAAGTATGTTAGGAATCAACATAGATTACTTGCTTTAGCTTTTATACCTAATCCTAATAATTTGCCTCAAGTTAATCATATAGATGGTAATAAACTAAATAATCATATATCAAATCTAGAATGGATTTCAAATTCTAATAATATGAGACATGCTTATAGATTAGGATTAAAGTGCAGTAAAGGAGAAAACAATAGTAATTCTAAAATAACAGATAACAAGGTTACTCAAATTAAACTTATATATAATACTGGAAAATCTTCTAAGTATATTTCTGAAGAACTAGATGTAAAATTACATATAGTTAGACAAATTATAAGTGGGAAGTCTTGGAAATCTAACAAAACACCTCTTATGAAAAGAGATGATAGATCAAAAACCAAAAAACCAATATTATGCGTGAATTAAAATTCGTACAAAGTTGTCCTTCAGATATTTACTATACATGGCAAGTGAATCTTTGGATGGAGAGTCTTAAAGAGATAGGACATTCTGACAAAGCAATCAATCTTATATTCACTCCTAAAGGGAGAGAGAATAAAGACAAATGGAAACAGATAGAAGACTTGTATCCAGAAGCAGAGTTTCATTACTATGCAGATGAGGATAACTTAAATCAATTGATTTCAATCTACATCCCTGTACTTAGACCATATGTTCTTTGGAAACATTTCAAGAAACATCCAGAGCTAAGTGAGAAAGCTATATTCTATTGTGATTCTGACATTCTATTTATGAAAGATTTTAATGTAGATGATTTCTTAGAAGATGATGTGAACTATCTATCAGATACAAATAGTTATATTAATGCTAAGTATTTTGATAGTAAAATACATCAAGTGTTACCAGAGAAGCTAGAAGAATATAAGAACAGAGATGTCCTTGGAGAAATAACTAGTGTTGTAGGAATAAACAGAGAAATCTGTGAAGCTAATAATGATCATTCAGGAGGAGCACAATATCTATTAAAGAATATAGATGCTGACTTTTGGAGTAAGGTGATGAATGATTGTATTCTTATAAGAACCTATTTACAAAAGATAAATAGAGAGTTCTTTAAAGATGAAAACGCAGGCTATCAAAGCTGGTGCAGCGATATGTGGGCAGTTTTATGGAACATATGGTTGAGAAATGGAGAAACTAAAGTGGTGCCTGAATTAGCATTTGCTTGGGCTACAGATCCAATTATAAAATTAGACACACATACAATCTTTCATAATGCAGGAATAGTTTCTGAAACAGGAAATGGTTATCCTGCCTTTTACAAAGGCAAATATCACATGGGAACTGATCCAACAAAAGATCCTTATTTAGATGTTGTTTTCAATGATGAACAATCAAAAAAATATTGCACGTGGTTTTATGCCACCAAGTTAAATGAAATCAAAAACAAATATAACCTAAACTATTAACCCTAAATTAAAAAAACAAATGGGAAGCATTAATTCAAGACCTTTAAAGGCTTTCGTTAGATTCGATGGATCTGGCAGAATAGTTGCAGGAAGCTTAATCCTTAGAAAAAATAAGCCAAAGGTAGGTAAGTGGAAAGAAATACAAGCATATGAGTGCTGTAATTTTACTACCACAACTACCACCACTATAGCACCAACAACAACTACAACAACCACAGCACTTAGATAATCATGGCAAGAAGTAACAACAATAATAAGCTTAAAGCTTATGTACGTTTTGATGGTTCAGGACGTGTAGTATCAAGTAGTTTAATTGTACAAGCATTTAAACCGAAGGTGGGTAATTGGAAAGAAATAGATGCTAAGGAGTGTTGTAATTATACAACCACTACTACATCTACAACCACTGGTCCAACATAATACTTAAAAACTAAATACCATGGCATTAAAATCCCTATTTCCAGATGAAATGATGGAATCAAAAGGAAGTTCTAGTCTTACACTAGAAACCATAGCTGGAAAGTTAACGTACTTCCACGAACAATTACACTTATTGCATTGGCAAACTAGTTCATATGCAGAACATCAAGCTCTTGGTGGACTATATGATTATGTACAAGATGTAAAAGATGAGATAGTAGAGAAAATTATGGGGTATACAGGTAAAAAACCTAGAGCTTTTAAAATAGAACCTCTATCTGATAATGCAGATTGTAAAGGAGTGGTAGTAGCTTTAATAGCTTTTGCTAGTCAATTAGAAGAATATGCTGAAGCTAACAACATGCCAGACATTGAGAACATCTCTCAATCATTATCTGGAGAAGCAGCTAAAACTAAATTCTTGTTAACATTGTCATAATGGAAATAAACAGAAAACATTTTCCAAGAGTGATGCAAGATAATGATGAAACATTTCTTGCACATTTGGAAGGTGTAATATCTTCTGTTGATGAGCTATGTAGCTTAGAAATAACAAAAAGCTTAGAATCATATAAATTCAGAATAGCAACAAGTCTTCCTAAATACAATAACATGCTTATAGAAGAAATATTAAAGTTCTGTAATATGTTCAAGATGAGAATTGATATGAGTAAGAGTATTAAAACAAGTTCTGTAATAACATTTGAAATAAACTTAAATTAAAAAATAATGCCTACATTTATAAAACCAGGATTCTGGGAAAAAAGACAAAAAGGATTTGATCATTGGTTAAACCTTGATCAACTAATAACAGAATTGGTTCCTTCAGGACCTCTTGAATATAACGCAAACGCTACAGGTATTCAGCCAGTATTAGGAACTAATGATGCAAGTGGTACATATGCTACAATTGGTGGTGGAATTAATAATACTGCTTCTGGTACTTATTCATCAATTGGTGGTGGACAAAACAATACTGCTTCTTATTATAATTCAACAATCAGTGGTGGTAGACAAAATACTGCTTCTAGGGGTTATTCAACAGTAGGAGGTGGTAGGTTAAATATTGCATCTAATTATTACTCAACAATTGGTGGAGGAGAAAATAATACTGCTTCTGGTCAACGTTCAACAGTTGGAGGAGGATTAAATAATATTGCTTCTTATAGTTATGCCACAGTTGGTGGTGGTAAAGGTAATACTGCTAATAGTGGTTATTCAACAGTTGGTGGTGGTAGAAGTAACAATGCTTCAAGTGGTTATTCAACAGTTGGTGGTGGTTGTTTAAATACATCTTCATTTAATGGTACAACAGTTAGTGGTGGTATATCCAACACTGCTTCTAATGGTTATTCAACAGTTGGAGGAGGTATTTTTAACACTGCTTCTGGCGAATATTCAACAATTGCTGGTGGTTATTGCAATACATCTTCTGGTTATCGTTCTACTATTAGTGGAGGTTATATAAACACTGCTTCTGGTGTAAATTCATTTATTGGAGGTGGTAGTCAAAACACTGCTTCTAGTTACGCCACAGTTGGTGGTGGTAAATGTAATAATTCAACCCAAACTTTTGCAACAATAGGTGGTGGTCAATGTAACACTGCATCTGGATACTGGTCAGCAGTACTTGGTGGTTGTTCAAATATTGCATCTGGAAACAACAGCGGTGCATTAACTGGTAGAAGTAATATTGCATCAAATTATTTTTCAGTAGTAGCTGGTGGTGTAAACAACACTGCAAGTGGTATTCGTTCTGCAATTTTAGGTGGCGAACTTAACTCAACAAATAATTTTGCCAGTGCAATGATTGTTGGTTCTAACATCACTGCAAACAGAGCGTGTGCTACATTTGTGAATAACTTATCAATAATGAATATCCCTACTGCAAGTGCTGGTTTACCAAGTGGTTCTGTATGGAGAAGTGGTAGTGCAGTGTGCATTGTACCTTAATAATAATTTTTTTTAACTTCAATAAATATTTATAACAATGGAAAATTTCACAATTCATATCTTTGGATATGGCGAAACCCAAATCAATTCACAAGACTTATCAATCAAGGTGAGTACAGATACATTAACATCTGTAACTCCATTAGTAGAGGCTATCTTTGCTAAGAAACCTGCAGACAATCCTGCATTAATTTCTCCTTACCATGCTATCAACATCTTTGGATATAAAGATGTTCGTTGGATTGTTAAAGGTGGTAACTTTAGTGTTAAAGATGATGCAGAATTAAAACCTCTTGTTGATGCTTTAATTGCTGAGTTACAAGTTGCAAAAGAATAACTTACCTGTAGAACCTACAGTATAATTATTTTAAATTATTTATTAAAAGGATAGGGTTTTTATTAACTTTATCCTTTTTTTATTTATCTTTGTAACTAAAATCAATTAATTATGAAGAAAAGAATATTTTTTAACTCCTCTCTTCCTAGGGCAGGATCTACTCTTCTGCAAAACATAATTGCAGATAATCCAGATTTTCATTGTACACCTACATCAGGTTTCTTAGATTTACTTCTAGGTGCAAAGAATAGTTATAATCATGGTCAAGAGTTTAAAGCACAGGATGCTGAGCTAATGAAGACAGCTTTCTTAGGTTATTGTCATAATGCAATGCATGGATATTTTAATGCTCTAACAGATAAACCTTATGTATTAGATAAGAATAGAGGTTGGGGAATACATTATACATTTGCTAAAGAATTTATGGTGGCTCCTAAAGTGGTATGTATGATTAGAGATGTACGTGCTGTTTATGCTTCTATGGAGAAAAACTTTCGTAAAAATCCTACACAAGAAAATCACATTCAAAATCCTAATCAATTAGTAGGTACAACTCTTCAAAAGAGAATTAACCTATGGGCTGATGGACCACCTGTTGGTATATCTATGGATAGATTAAAAGATATGTTTGATCAAGGAATAGATAAGAATGTATTGTTTATCCGTTATGAAGACTTAATGGATTTTCCTGAACAAGAAATCAGACGTTTATATGAATACTTAGAACTTCCATATTACGAAGGACATAACTTTGAAACTGTTACACAGCATACACATGAGAATGATGCTATACATGGAATCTATGGAGATCACAAACTAAGACCAAAGTTTGAAAGAAAGCCTGATGATTTTGAAGAAGTCTTAGGATATGAAACTTGTCAATCAATTAAAAACACCTATCCTTGGTTCTTTAAGAAATTTGGATATGTATAAACCAACAACTATGAATATAATATTTGATATATCAGGAGGCTTAGGTAAGAATGTCTTATCTACAGCTGTATTAAAAGCTATTAGAACTGAACACCCTAAAGCAAATGTAATTGTTCTTACATCTTACCCAGATGTATTCATTGGTAATCCTAATGTGAACAAAGTGATTCAACATGGATCTATTACAGGAATCTATAAAGATTATATAATGGATAAGGATGCAAAGGTGTTTGTTACAGATCCTTATACAACATCTGATTACTTAACAGAATCAAAACATTTAATTGAAATATGGTGTAAACTATGTGAGGTGCCATATAATAATGAACTACCTGAACTATTCATATCTAAAACAGAAGTGGAATACTTTGCTCCATTCTATCAATTAGAAAAACCTATTATGACTATACAACCTAATGGTGGTCCAATAGATCAACCATTAAAATATAGTTGGGTGAGAGATATACCAGCCCCTGTAATCAATGATGTAATACAACATTACAAGAAAGATTATACAATTGTACACATTAAACGTGAGGATCAACCAGTGTATGCAGATACAATAGGAGCTCTTGATTCATTCAGAAGTATAGCTGTTCTATTATCTTTATCCTCTAGAAGACTTCTTATTGATTCATCAGCTATGCATATTGCTACAGCTTTAGGACTTCCAAGTCTTGTATGTTGGATAGGAACAAACCCAAAGATATTTGGTTATGATATGCATGCTAATCTAGAAGCTAATGCTCCAGATAAAGAATTAAACTTTGATAATGCATATCTACAGAAACTTCCATTGTTTGAAGACATCTCTAGATGTCCTTATACAGAACTAGGAAGTATATTTAATAGTGTGGACATAATTAATGCATTGAAATAATGGCAGTATATTGGTTTACAGGACAGCCTTCACATGGCAAAACAGTGTTAGCTAATTTGCTAATAGAAGAGTTAGAAAGAGAACATGAAGTGTTTCATATAGATGGTGATGATCTAAGAGCACTTACATTAAATAAAGACTTTTCTGAACAAGGAAGAATAGATAATGTTAGAGGTGCACAGAAGATAGCTCACTATCTATATAATGAAGGATATACAGTAGTTGTATCACTAGTCTCACCATACAGATGGCAGAGGGAAGAACTAAAGACTATGCTTGGTGCAGATCTTATAGAACTATATGTTCATACAACATCACCCAGAGAAAGAGATCATTTTAGTGTAAAAGATTATGAAGCTCCATTAGAGAGGTTCATTGATGTAGACACTACAGATGATGCACCAGAAGAATCAATTGATAAAATCTTAAAACTAATATAATGGGATGGAGTAAAAAAGTACACGTAGAATCATCAATTCCTTCTAAAGAAGGACAGTTTGCAATGTTTATTGGAAGATGGCAGCCATTACATGAAGGTCATGTAAAACTTTTTCAACAAGCAGTATTAGAGGGTAAAAATCTTTTAATATGTGTGAGAGATGGAGAGGTTAATGATAAAAATCCTTACACCGCAAAACAAGTTAAAAAGGCAATAAAGGAAATAAGTAAAAATTGGTGGACAGAAGATGTTTTAGATTTACTAGAGGAATTAAAACCTAAAGTAAAAGTAATAATAATTCCAGATATTTGTTCAGTTGAATTTGGTCGTGGTGTTGGATATGACATTATTGAGCATGTTCCACCTACAGAGATAGGAGATATATCAGCAACAAAGATTAGAGAACAAATGCGTAAAGATGGTGAGTTATGATTGTGGATAAAAAAAGACATATTGCTAAAACAGTAAGCTATAGATTACTAAGTACATTAATTGGATTCACTATAATGCTAGTTATAACAGGATCTGTTAAAATAGGTGCAGCTTTTGGTATAGCTGAATTGATATACAAACCTGTACAATATTATATCCATGAAAGGATCTGGTACAAATGGATTAAATATGGTTTAAAATAATTAACAATTTACTTGTTTATTACAAAAACATTTTTTACTTTTACTGATTAATAATTAAAACCAATTAAATTATGGCAACTTACAATCCTGCATCTAAGTACACTTGGACACCAGAAGACACATTCACATTAACAGGAGCACAGTTTGGATTAATTCTAAACACAGTTAGAGCTTATTTATCATCAGAAGAAGCAGCACGCTTTCAATTGATGGTTCAAACTAACGAAGTGATTGAAAAATTAATGATTGAAGGTGTTGAATCTGATGTTATTAAGGAAGTGGTAGAAGCTCCTATTGAAGAGATTTCTTCAAACGATCTTTAAAAACCTAGGTGTTGGGAGATGAATAACACACGAACAAAAGCTCTTCTCTATGAGAATATACGAACCAAAGAATAGAATAGATGTTATAACACCCAAGGGAGATGGAGTGATATTTCTTGTTACAGATTATGGACATGAAACTGATACTATCTATACAATTATAATAAACACTACAGGTGAGATGTGGCAATACACTCACAAAGATATAATAGTTAAACCCAATATAACATTTAAACGCTATGGCAACAATTAAAAAATCTACAGTTAAGAAAGCTGTAGCTAGAAAACCTATTAAAAAAGCTCAAGATGGTTTTGAGTGGGATGGAGATATTTATAAAGGTAATTATACTCCACCATTTGAAAAAGCAGCAAGAAGAGCTGACAGAAGAGGTAATGCTGCAGATTTTGAAAAGTCTTATCGAAAAACAGTAAATGGTCCTATTCCAGGATACACAACTGATGTACCTAAAAAAGAAACAGATAAAGTTTTATCTGATTATAAAAAAAATTATCCAAAGAATTCTGATAATAAAGATAAAAATGGTGGAAAAGTTATAAAAAAGAAAATGAAAAATGGTGGTAGTCTATCTGGACTTAAAGCCTCCAACAAAAGAGTTGGTCCTGTTGATCCTCCAGGAAAAGGAATAAAAGGTGCATTCACAAAAGTGCAAATAGACACATTAAAAGGTGCTAAAGGTAAAGCTTCCTTGACTAAGGATAAACAACTTGGTGCTACAAAAATGACAGCTAAGGCTGGAAAGAAAGTTTCTAAAAAGAAATAATCATGGCTACAGTTAAGAAACCTATCAAAAAAGCTCAGAATGGTGCTAGAGAGATTATTATAAAAGAGTCTGGAGATTTACAAAAGAAGAAAGATTCTCTTTATACTGCTAATAGAAAACTTGCTGCAGAAAAATCTGCAGAAAATGCTGCATATGAAAGTCAGAAACGTTCTTTAAAAGATAAGTTCAATGAAGCAGCTAAAAATAGAAATGCTAAGTTACCTAAACAGAAAAATGGTGGTTCTGTAGCTAAAGATGGTAAATGGATGCAGAAAGTCTCTGCTTCTATCAAACGTAGAGGAACTGAAGGTAAATGTACACCAATCACTAAACCTGGTTGTACTGGTAAGGCTCGTACCCTTGCAAAAACTTTTAAAGCAATAGCTAAGAAAAAGAAAAACAAATAATGAAGAGTTCTAATATCAGAAATGTTACTAGAAGAGCTAAGCTTAGAGGAATTACAGTATCTGAACTTATTCTTATTGAACAAGAAAAACAGATAAAAATAGATCAAGGATTTAAATGGTGTAATTCCTGTAAAGATTGGTTATTAAATTCAGAGTTTGGAAAAGCTCATTCATATTGTAAACAATGTTATAGAGATAGAAGTAACTCTAGGTATGATTTAGATAAACAAAGATCCCATTTATTAAAAAAGAAGTATGGAATTACTTCTGATAAATATAATCAAATGTTATCTGAACAAAATCACAAATGTTACATTTGTCATATACATGAAGATAAACTAGATCGATCATTAGCTGTTGATCATTGTCATACAACTGGAAAAGTTAGAGGACTATTATGTGGAAACTGTAATAGATTTCTTGGACAAATTGATGATAACATCAATACAGCAGAAAGATTACTAGAATATCTTAATAAATATAAAAACTTTTAAGAAGATTGCTAAATCTAATAAGAAGAAATAATGTCTAAGTTAAATCCTCAGAACGCTACAGCTTATGTAGGCCCTGGTGTATTACGTAAAGGTGGTAAGATAACACCTGTTCCTAATGGTCCTCTTATTAAGAAGAAAGGCCCATTTAAAGGAAGCACATTAAAAGCTGGTGGAACTATAAAGAAAGCTCAATATGGAGCTTCTCTTGAACAGAAGGCAGCAGCTAAACTTAGAAAAGAAGCTAATGTACGTAAACAAGATTCTTTATTAGGTGTTAGAGCAAAGAAATTTGGTTTTGAAAATAAAGATGATTATTTCAAATGGCAAGATAAAAGAAATAAAGGAGCTGATCAACCTATAGAAGGTTCTACTCCTTCTAAAGAAACTGGAGCAGGTAGATTAAAAGCACCATGTCAAGGTGGTAAATGTCCAGGAACAAATCCTAGTAGAAATGGTTCTACAATTAAGAAAGCTAAGGCTGGTACAATGATTAAACGTAAAGATGGTTCTACATCACAACGTGGATTATGGGATAATTTGAGAAGCAAAGCAGCTCATAATAAAAAAACTGGTGCAAAACCTAAAGCTCCTACTAAAGCAATGCTAACTCAAGAGAAAAAAATAAAATCTAAGAAATAATGGCTAAGAAATCTGTATCTCTTTCAATAGGTAGAGGAGAAAAATCCAAAACTGGAGGATTAACTGCTAAAGGTAGAGCTAAATATAATAAAGCTACAGGAAGTAATTTAAAACCAGCCCAACCTCAAGGTGGGCCTAGAAAAAAATCATTCTGTGCTAGAATGTCAGGAGTAAAAGGTCCTGCTAAGAAACCTAATGGTGAACCAACAAGAAAAACTCTTGCTCTTCGCAAGTGGAAATGCTAACAATTAAAAATAATATTATGTTACAACCTAAAAAACCTGTAGTTAAAGCAGTAGTAAAGAAAACCACATCTGTAAAAGTTGCACCTACAGCAAGAGAAAAGAAGAATCTAGAAGATGCTTCAAAAATGGAAAATATGAGACCAACAGGTCCATCAGGTCCTGGTAGATTAAAACCTACATTAGGTGATGGTAAAACTGTTGCTAAGTCTGGTAAATCTATGAAGAAAGCTAAAACTGGTGGTTCATTTCCTGATCTTAATAAAGATGGAAAGATTACTAAAGCAGACATCCTTAAAGGACGTGGTGTTATAGCTAAGAAAGGTGCTACAGTTAAGAAAGCTCAAGATGGAAATACTGTTCGTGGACTTAGATTAATGGGAGAAAACTCACGTAAAGTCAGTCCTAATAAATCTAAATATGTTTCTGAAGATGGAAACTATAAAATGAAATTCAAAGGTGGTAGTGATACTTCTGCACCTACTAGTGCTGTTCAAAGAAGAACATTAAAAGGATTTTTAAAAGGAGCACCTAAAGCTGCAGGTAAAATGGCTTTAAAATCTGGTGGATCAATGAAAAAATGTAAGTATGGCTGCAAGTAAATCTATGACAGCTGGTAAAGCTAAGAAATCTGGAGCACCAAGAATGGCTCCAAAGGTGGCTCCTCCTAAACCCATCAATGGGAATTATATGAAGGAAGCTGATTTGATTAGAAATAGAAAGAGTGCTCAACAACCAATGACCTCTAAAAGATTAGCAAAATAAAAAAAGCCCCTCTAGAAATAGAAGGGCTTTTGTTTTTATTTCTTTATTCCCCAAAAGTAGAGATCTGTATCTCCTCTTTCAAGAGTTAACGATGATGATTCAAATAAATCATCTGGAAGAACTGATCTAAAATCTTCTTTAGATATGTTTCTATAATGCTCTAATGTGAACTTACTATCTTGTGGAGTGTGGTTATTAGTACCATGTTCTTGTCTATTAGGACCAGCACATGTAAGAATAAATATTCCTCCTGGTTTAGTGTTATTATACATTTGTAAGAGAGCTTCATCCCATTCTTTACAATGTTCTAACATCTCTGATGATATTACAACATCGTATTCATTCTCTTTAGAAAAATCAATAATTGATACTACTATATCTACTCCTGGAGCTTCTCCAAGATCAATACCAAGATAATCGCAATTCTTAAAATGTTTTCTAACTGAACCATTAATATCCTGACTACCTACTTCTAATACAGCTTTTGTATCAAACAAGTCAGGGAAAAGGTTTTTTACTCTTATTACAAAGTGATCTATTTCTGGATGCATAATTATTTATTTATAAAGTCTTTTAACATTTTTACATAGTCTTTATTCCATTGAGGCATAAGATGAATATCTCCTGTAGGGATCTGTCCTTTTCTTCTTAACTGTTCTACATATTGACTATGTCTTTGTATAACATTAGGTCTATCTGCAGTGTCTGTTCCCATACCTGATTGATGGTATCCTCTACCACCCCACATATAAAACCAAGAACATTCTTCATTAGGAGGATCAGCTAGTACCACTTTATCTCTTCCTAAGTTATGAATAGCTACAACTAATGTCATATCTCCTCCTGCATTCTCTATTGGACTTTTACCAATTGCTTCCCAAGCTTTTTTGCTATATACAATACCTGAGTTACCAAGAGCCATTAATTGTGTTATGTTAGGTTCATTATAGAATACACCCTTCTGCCAATGTAAAAGATTAGCATCTGGTCTCCAATATTTAGCTATGTTAGATAGATGATTTGGTAAAGCTACATCATCATCGTCAAAAACTGCTATTAATTCTCCAGAGCATCTCTCTATAGCATAGTTTTCTTTTTCTCCTATAGTAGAAAATGTTTCATCCATATTAAAGATCTTGATCTCTGGATGATCATACACTAACTTTTGTAGAGGGTAGTCATTAACTATAATAAGTTCTTTCTTACCAGGATACTCTTGAAGGAGGAAACTTTGTACAGCTTCCTCCAGAGTATCTACTCTTCCATAAGTTATGCATTTGCAACTAATGAAAGGATATTCCATTTTACCAGATTTGAATGATATCAAATGGAGAAACTAATAATACAGTTTCATCATCTGATAAAGGGATTAATGGAGCTTTTGATAAAGCTGCTGGATCTACAAGAACAAAATCACCCACTTTCACTTCCATGTTAGCTGTACCAACACTGTGAACTTTAAGTTTGTTCATTTTCTTCAACATTTCTTTCTCTAAAGATTCTTTTGTATTTTCATCTACAATAAGTTTACTTTCTTCTTTCTTTGGTATCTCTAAGTAGATACGGTTTCCTAATAGTCTCATTATTTAATTTCAAATA
>Ga0209668_10000881_pt1 | contig 12581 bp, 16 predicted proteins | sample FrelakmetPLP11PL_FD_187150 | JGI IMG/M metagenome (GOLD analysis project Ga0209668, IMG submission 187150) | Freshwater lake sediment microbial communities from the University of Notre Dame, USA, for methane emissions studies - PLP11 PL (SPAdes)... | ecosystem: Environmental > Aquatic >... | reverse complement strand
CGTGTGGTGGGCTCCTCTTCCCGTCGCTTGCTGTGGGCCCGGTGCCTGCCACGAACTTCGGTAGCTGCGTTCTGATCGCACGGGCGGGCATGGCGCTCCAGGGCGTCAAGCCGTACCGGCCGAGGGGCAAGATTCTGGTCTGGCTCTACGACACCGACGCCTGGACCGGGCGCGTAGGCGACTACGCAGAGGGGTGGGCCACGTCTGCCTTCAATCAGATGCACGGCCACTCCGACTACATGTACTCCATCGACACGAACGTCTGGACGCTCGGTGCGCCTGGGGGCATGTCGCTGTCGGGCGGTCCTGCGATCCCGACGCCGATCGAGACCCTGAAGAAGCTCAACTCTGAGCTGGCGAAGAGGTTCAAGGTCTGGAAGCGAGACCTGACGCCGGAGCAGGTCCAAAAGGTCCAGGCGAAGGTTGCTCTGACTCAGGCCAGGTACGCGTACCTGGAGGCCAAGGTCAACGGGCTGACCCCCATGGATGCCTACCCGATCGCGGTTTGCCCGAAGCGCCACAAGCGGAAGTTCTCTGCCTTCCTCGACGCCGCAGGGTGGGATGGTCGGCTGGAGGTGCTCGACGTCCCTGACGACATCATGGATGCCGCAGAGGACACGGAGTGGATGGACAGGCACGTCCCCTACGGAACGCCTGGGGCCATGGATCGCAGGCAGGCCATCGAAACCTGGGCGGCCATCCAGTACGGATGGCACGTCGCAGAGGCTGTTCGTAGGATTGGGCCCACCGTGGAAGTGAAGCCGTGACCGCCTCGCGACGCACAAGCAGGGAGCCTCAGGAGAGGCGGCGTACCGGAGCGGTACACGTCCCGAACTCTCTGGTGGACCGCATCATGCGGGCGATCGTTCGAGCGGGAGTGAGGACAAAGGACGGCACCGTCTTCCCGTTTTCCTCCGATATTCCGCCTTCCCTTCGCAAGAAGGCCGAGGATCTTGGGATTGGCATGCCGACCTCGGCGCCGATCACGATCGGCTCTTTCAGCGTAACGAACCCGGTTACCAAGGTGACCTCCCGGGTACCTGTCTCGCTAGTCCAAGGCGACCGGGCAGCAGGTCGGTACACGACGGAGATCGTTGGAGAGAGGCGAACGTCGAAGGCGGACCGAAAGGCCAGGGCCGTGAAGGCTATTGGCCGGCTCTGCTTGAAGCTGCCTGCGAAGAAGATCGACGAACTCGCAGACATGCTGTTCTCGTTCAACGAGCGGCGCGAGATCGTCCTGAACGTTCCGAGCAGGCCTCTCAAGCTGAAGGACCTGTCCACCCTGCGCGCCGTGCTCGCCCACGAGCTGACTCACGCGGCAGACGAGGGCGCTCGCCGACACCGCATCGCGCAAGACAAGAAGATGCAGCTCCTTGATGATATTGATGTCATCTCCGACGAGCTGAAACTTGGCGAATACATCCCCACCAAGCGAGAACGCATCGAGGCGGCTTCCGTCGGCGATACCGAGTGGTCGAACGACCCGCGTGAAGTGACGGCCATGCTCAACGAGATCGCGACCGAGATTGGCGATTTCGATTCTGCCATGGACAGCTTCCGCTTCAGCCTGCGGGTTGCCGGAAGGCCTGAGTTCAAGAGCCGAGACCGTGAGCTGATCGCATTCCTGCGCTGGCAAAGCCCCACGTTCCGCGAAGTGTCCTCGGAGTGGACGCCGAAGAGCCTGAAGCGCGTCCTGCGCTCCATCTGGGACCGCTACCACACCGAGAAGAAGTTCCCGAAGGCCACGGGCGTTCTCAAGAACCGCCGCACCAGCCGCCGCACCAGCCGTCGTCGCACCAGCCGCAGGTCCCGAACATGACTGCGCGTCGAACGAGCAAGCGGGCGAGCAAGAAGCCCAAGCGCACCCTGATCGACGACCTTGACTTCGATGCCCTGGTCGAGGAGGCGTATCGAGAGGCTGTCGCGTCTGCCAAGCCGAGGCCGGCTGACGAGAAGTTCGACGACTGGAAGCGTCGTCTAGCAGACCTTCGGGAAGAGGCCGGCTTCGACCTCGGTGAGCCTTGGGGCTTCTCTCAGTACCTGCTTGCGATGTTCGGCAAGAACGCCTTGGTGCCGTTCGACCGTCGAGACCCTCTTTTCGACTCGACCGGCTCGGTGGTCGACTGGGCTGCCGAGATGCGCGGCGAGCCGGAAGTGAAGCGTGGGCTGCGTGCCGGGTACAGGCACATGATGGATACGTGGCTCAAAACCATGGCCCCCAACGGAATCATCTGCGCCCGTGGGCTTCACAGCATCAATGCGGCGGACCATCGGGACGTGATGTCCTTCGTGTACAGGGGGCGCGGATACAGCGTCCTCGGCGAGGACTCAGGCGAAGGGCGCAGCAGTTTCACGTCGTACAGCATGAACCTTTGTGTTGCGGTCCGAGAGTTCGCGTGCCGCAACGGCAAGGTCAGGTCCAGGGGCGAGAATCCGATCGTGCTCGTCTCGCGACCCAAGAACTCCGACATCGACGGCTTCGGAGGAGACTCGGAGAGCGGCGACACGAACGAGGCGGAGCTTCATGTGAAGCTCTGCGAGCCTCGCTGCGTGGAGCGTTTCTTCATCGCTTCGACGAGCAAGATCGGCAAGCCCGTCTCCGCTGACGAGCGCCGGTACTACGCCCTCGACGAGTGCGTCATCGTCACCGGTCGCCCCATGGAACCGTACGACACCCCCAAGCTCCGCCTGCACCCCGATACCCCCGGACTCAAGGGCGGTCGCGTCGTCCGCAACCTGCCGGACGGCTGGAAGTGGTACGAGCTTGCGTGAGCTACGCTCGAACGCGGAGACGGTCCCATGAAGCTCTATCACGGGTCTAGCGATGACGAGCTGGAGGAGCTGGAGGGCAACGACCCCGGCTACAGGGGGTCTCTCGGATACGGCCTGTACCTGACGTCGGACGAAGACTTTGCCTCCGTGTTCGGAAAGAACATCTACGAGGTAGAGAGCCCCGTTCCAGACGAGCTGGTGGCCGTCATTGAACCCCACACGTACCACTGCGGCGGAAGCCTGGTTCTCTACACGCCCGGCTCGGCTCCCTTCACGTTCAACATCGAGGACAGGAAGACCGGCGAGCTGCACCGCTACTCCGTGCTCGAAGATTGCGAGGGGGAGGTCAAGGACGCTCTCGGCGTGCAGGCCCTGGACAACTGGAAGCTGACGCCGGAGCTACTGGAGCAGGCCAGGAGGTTGCCGACGGAAACGCGACCGCTGGTGGAACAGTGCTTCACAGGCTTGATGAATGAGCTGCGCAGGGGCAACTGGATGACCGATGCCTACGAAGAACTCCTCGACGAAGCTGTCGAAGGAGGCCTCGACGAGCAGGTTGCCGACAGCATCAAGGACCTCATGGAGGGCATCGTCGCGAGCGCCGAAGCGTTTCGCGATGCCGAGGTTGAGCGGATCTTGGGCGAGGAGACCAACCTCGACGAGCTGTCCAACATCTGCGAAAGGCACGGTTACAGCGCCTTCCACATCGACGGCTACTCTCCCGGCGGCGACGAGTACGTCATCTTCGACGACAAGTACCTGCCCGTCCCGGCGAAGCTGGTGTCCTGACCTCGCGCCGTTACCGCTGACGCGGTAGCATCCGACACATGAAGCGATCGTCACGTCGTCCGCGGCGGAACCCGATCCCGGATCGCGACCCCAACTTCCTGCTCGACCCGTACCAGTGGGTGTATGGCACCGTGTTGGGGGACTACTGCGAAGAGCACGAGGCGGGGTTCTTTCACGTCACGACGAATCGCGATCGGGTGTTCAGTGAAGGGCTTCGAGCGCGGTCAGAGACGGGTGTAGTGGGCCTTGGAGGCGGCGCAAACGATCCGCGAGGCGACAGGATCAGCTTCGTGATCAACTACCCGCGGGCTCTATGGCTCTTCGCATCAATGAGGGGGCTTCTCGTTGCCGCGAAGGATGGTGACGCCGCCGCTGTCCTGCGGCTGGTCTTGGAGTGGACGGGGTTTCCCGGCGACGTCTGGAGCTTCAACTGGGACGAGGACGAAGAGGAGGGGTGGGATCGCCAGTCGGAAGACCTTGCCGAACTCTGCGCGGAACTCGGCATCGAACCACCCGACGACATTCAGTCCCTCGCGTTCGGTGGTCCGTGGGAGCAGATGATCGCCCAGCAATCTGGAGAGCTGAACCGCAAGTGGTCGACGCCGGAGCGTAGGTACGCGCTCGCGCAGTTCGTCGAAGACCGCCTGCGGTCGACGTTCTCTGTCGATGACTGGTGGGACGGCGGGGTCTGTATGCCGCTCGTCGGATTCACAGCCACCGCCAAGCAGTACCTCAAGCTGAAGCCGGATCAGTTCAGTATCGTCCAGGCAGCCGTAAGAGGCGGCGCCCCAGACGACATCGTCTCCCAGGAGTGCGAGATGCGCTTCAAGTCGTCAGACGTGCAGGTCGTCGCGATCGACTGCCAGAACCAGGCGAACGTCTTGCCGGTGCCGCCAAGGTTCGAGGACGAGTGACCTCGCGCCGCTACCGCTGACGCGGTAGCCTCGGCGGCATGAGTCGCGAACCCAAAAAGCCCAGGAAGTGCTTCGTTCTGGTTCACCTCAGTAGCATCGGAAGCTACGCCGACGAAGGCGGGGATGCGGACGGCCTCACATCGGACTGGGTGATGTCAGCGCGCGATGCCGACCGCGTGATCGTGATCGACCAGGGCTGGGACGGCAGGTGGGAGCGCAAAGCCCGCAGGGAGTTGTCGGAGTCGATGCGCACCAAGCCGAGCGTTTGGATCGCTCACGACGAAGGCAGCGACGATCCTGATTTGGCGAGCTGGGATCGTATGGAAGACGATCTAGTCGAGGCTCTGTCCGAAGCGCGATGCGGTTCGGTTTCCGTCGGCGGACTCTGGAAAGATGACTGTGTCTCCGAAACCGTTAGTCGACTGTCTCGCAGGGGCTTCTCTCCGAGTGTTGATGTCGATGCCACGCGCGGTTTTGATGACATCGAAGCGGAAGACGACGAAGACGAGGACGAGTGACCTCGCGCCGCTACCGCCGACGCGGTAGCGTGGACCCCATGCAGCCCCCCGCGCGCTATCTCTGCGAAAAGTGCCTGGGCGAGCAGCAGCTCACGCTTCACGACCTGATCCTCGTCACAGCGGACGGTCGCCCGCTGCGCTGCGTGGATCCTGCATGCCCTGGTTACGCCTACCTCGTGTCCGACGCAAAAGCGGAGCGATTCTTGCGACACCGTGACCGAGCCAGGCCGCTCATGCGGTCCGCCTACGGCTCGCGCCGCTACCGCTGACGCGGTAGGCTGTGCGCTCCGTGAGCAGAGCTGTGAGCTACACGCGCATCGAGCGCGCCCAGGTCCTGTTCCCCAGGACGATGATCAGGCTCGACGTGCCCGTCGCCTCCTCCAACGTGGCCAGGTCTGCGGGGCTTCATGGGCGACGCAGCGTGGCTCGCGATGACGGAATGCTGTTCGTGTTCAGCGGGAACCTCATCCCGTCCATGACCATGACCGGCATGCTCACCGCGCTGGACTTCCTGTTCCTCGACGGCAACGGTAGGATCATCGGCCTCGCTCCCGACGTTCAGCCCGGCGTTCCCACCGTCGCGCCGGACAGACCGGTCAGGTTCGTGCTGGAGGTCGGCCCTGGGTTCCTGCGCCAGATGGGACCTGGGGTTCGCGTCGGAGACGTTCTTCAGATCCGTCGCTACCACGCCTCCCGGTGACCAAGATGCGCCGGAACCCGAAGTACGCCGTCGATCTCGACCCTGAGCTTCTCTCCTACATGGAGAAGAAGCCGAAGAGCCGGTGGGAACTCGGCCTCGAATGGCACAAGGGCAGGCGGACGGTGATGCTGGGGGGCCGCTCTGAGCTGGCCACGCTGAAGCCAGACCAGAAGCTCTTGCTTCTGGTTCGTGGAGAGAGCCTGGAGAACCCGACCACCATCCATTGGCTGAGCGGCGTCTACGAGCAGGCGCCTCAACTGCTCGACTACAAGATCGGGTACCACAGAACGACCTGGGGCTCCGGCAAAGTCGACTTCGATGATACCGGGTACGACGGGCACAGGCTCATGGCGGAGATCCGTCAGATCTTGGAACCGAGCACGGTGCGCCACGGCCACGACAGGGACAGCGACGAGAGCGCCGATTTCTCCTACCTCGCGCTCGCCGGGCCGCAGGATATGGTCTGGTACCACGCCACTCTGGCAAAGAACGAGAGCAGCATCCTTCGCTCCGGCCTGCTTCCTCCCGGCGATCAGCGGCGAGCCTCTGGGTGGTCTCCCGCCTGGAACATGGGCCTTCAGAACGCCGTCTACCTGACCAGCGACGAGACGCGAGCGCGCAGGATTGCAGAAACGCTTGCCGTGCGGAGCGAAGAGCCGGCTGTCGTGCTGTCCGTTGACGGGGCAGGCCTTGAAGACACCCGCCTGCTCGCACTCGATGAGGATGCGATCAGGAACGATTACGACGGGACCGTCGAGTGGGACTACTACGACGCGGACTTCCCGCAGTGGGTCACCAGCTTTGAGAACACCCAGGTCCTTTCCATCGCGTACATGGACAAGATCTCTCCGCAGGCGATCTCGGTCCTCGCCCGATGCGTGCCCCGCGTGGAAGCCTTCGCACGGGGCTACGCCCCGGAGGACGCTACGCCAGAAACAGACCCGGACCTGTTCGTGTTCGAGACCGAGCTGACCTGGAGCGACGGCTGGAGCAGCGAGGAAGACTGAGGCCGATAGCCTCGCGCCGCAGCAGGTGACGCGGTAGCATCCGCCATGCTCCTCTACCACGGAACGCTCAAGGACCGCGTACCGGCTATCCTCTCTGAAGGTCTGAAGAAGGGCTTCGGATGGGGAGGCTACGGAAGCGAAGGCGTCTTCTTGGCCCCTACCGTTGATGTCGCGATGACGTGGGCCAAGATTGCAGCCGTCCACGCCTACAACGAAGACTCCGACGAGTCTCTCGATGACGACGAGTACGATCGGCTGCCTTCCAAGTGGAAGCGAGCGACGGTTCTCGAAGTGAAGATCCCTGACGCCTACGTCAGCAAGCTGCTTCCCGACGTGGAGCAAGCAGAAGACTACGGGTTCGACCCCGAGGAAGTTACCTTGGAGGAGTCTCTCGGTTATGGCGCTGCGATGTATCCGGGCAACGTACCGAAGAGCTGGGTTTCCTCGATGCCGATCGGTCGCCGCTCTTCCCGCCGCCCCAAGCGCGCCTCGCGCCGCAGCAGGTGACGCGGTAGCATCCGCCGCATGAGGCGCGCGTCACGACGCCCCCGGCGCAACCCCAGCCCGCTCGACAACCCGGCGTTCCGGCGCTGGTTTGGCGAGAGCGTGGTCGTGGACGAGCGCGGCGAGCCGCTGGTCGTCTACCACGGTACGGACAAGGTGTTTGATGTTTTCCGTGCGCACTCAAGATCGATCAACACGACGACGTTCGGGCCTGTAGAAACTGAGCGCACGGGCATCTTCTTGAGCACCAACCCGGCCTTCTCTGCGGAGTACGGTCGTCGCCTCATGCGCGTATACGCATCCATCGAAGACCCCGCTGAGATCACACGCGACTTGGTTCTTGCCTTTGCTGACAGCCTAGACCCGTTCGGTGCAGAAAGAGAGCTGTGGCTTCAAGCGAAGTATTCGCGATCCGCTTGGACTCTGTTCGACGGCGAACTTGGACGACGCTTCGTTGCCTTTCTGCGTAGCCATGAGCACGACGGAGCGACGTTTGATGAAAACGTCGTGGTCGAAGACGGCGAGATTGCAGGACGCACCTACGTCGCCTTCGATCCGACGCAGATCAAGTCGGCCACGGACAACGTCGGCACCTACGACCCGAGCGATCCCAGCATCCTGAAGAACCGCCGCTCCTCCCGCCGTGCCAGGCGGACCTCGCGCCGGTCTCGGTGACGCGGTAGCCTGTCTCGCATGGACGACGACGAACGCGACGAGCTTCTCCAGACCCTGGACGAGTGGATCCGAAACGAGGACTTCTCGCTCGTGCAGGATGGAGGCGACCTCTCGTTCCGTTCCCCCGGTGCCCGCGGCTACCACTACACGTCGAGGGCCGGTCTCGCGAAGATCGCTCGCGAGGGTCTGGGTCGTCACCCTGGGCTGTTCATGGATCACGAGCTAACGGCCTGGGTCGCGATGTCGTTCATCCCGACGGACGTGGCGCTGGAGGCGATCCGGCAGACCGAGCGTCGAAACGTGGGCCGAGCGATCGAGCTGGTGACAGAGTCGCTTGCCGAGGAGACGGACCTCAAGGTCGCGTGGTTCTACCGCGAAGAGGGCTTCGGAGGTTCGACCGCGGGCTCCAACCAAGAGTGCGTGAGCTTTAGCCTGGAAGAAGTGGGCGACTGGCTCGCGGAGAACGCGCAGTCTCCGCAGCAGTTCACCGACCATGCGGACGGCTACGCGGTTGCCTGGATCGGGCCTCCGATCCCGCCGCACTTCCTGACCGGATGCGACGGCACAGTGTTCCCGCCCATGCAGTCGAACCGCCGCTCCTCCCGCCGTGCCAGGCGGACCTCGCGCCGCAGCAGGTGACGCTGGTCTGTGGTCGCGATCAGAAGGGCAGGTCCAACTCGATGTGCTCCATGATCTCGACCAGCCTGGTCTTGGCGGCGAGCGCCTTCTCTCGCACCGCGTAGTCCTCTGACTCGATCGACTCCGACAGGAGTTCGAGAAGCTCAGGCAGCGCGCCCGACAGCAGGAGGAACCTGGCCCACTCGGCCGTGATGAAACGAGTCTCCCCCCAGTCCTCGCTTCGGATCATCGGGTTCTCGTCGTTCCACCGATCCCCGGCGCCCGCGCTGTGGATGTTGCCGACGCGGACCGAGCTGCGCTCGTCGGTCCTGAGCGGCAGCTTTGGAGCCTCCTCAAGGATCTTGTCGAGCTGGTGCCCGTAGTCGTTTCGGCGCAGGCTCCTGCCCGCAATCATCGTCAGAGCTTACTCGTGATGGCAGGCTGGCTCAACACGAGCGCGCTCGGACCTACCGATCGGACCGCAGGTTTTGCTCCCAGAACTCCAAGCCGCGCAGGAAGGCATCTACTGGCACGCCGTTCACTCCGACCAGGAACTGAGGCGGCACCGCGTTCCAGATTCCGACCACTCCTCCTGGCCTCGGAGGATCATACAGGCCCCACCGGTAGTCGAATGATCCGCCGACGTTGCCGGCCCAGCCTTCCCAGTCGTGCGGCACATCGAAGACGACCCACGAGTTGTACTTGTTGTACCTCTCGCCGGGATTGCTTGGATCGAAGGTGACGAAGAAAACGAGTCCGGGCGCCTCGCTGTGCCTGCCGACGCCCTCGGGCGAAGCAACCAGGCCGCGATCGATGATGGACCGAAGCACGGGCACCTGGGAGGTGATGCCCTCGGGCAGCCTCAGGATGCTGTGCAGCAGCCTGCTTGTGTTTGATGGGACGGGAGGAAGAAACCGATTGTCTTCCTGGTCATCTAAGGCGCTGCGGATCAGGCCGAGCTTGCCCCTGTCGTTGAACAGCTCGTCGCCCGTCATCCCAAACGCGATGGCTATCCGTTCAACGCCGTCCCACGACTGGCGGAACGACCTCCCATCGCCCGCCTGCCATCCTGCAAGGATGGATGCAAGCGTTTCTGCCGCATCGAAGTCCACTTCGCTGGTCACAGCAAGAGCCTAGCTCGCTGCCCATCGCACAACCAACCGCGAAAGACGCATTCTGCGGTTTTAGAAAGTGGCAACCGGCCTGCTTTTTCGCCAGTTGCCACGCCTTTATCTTTCTGCGGAAAGAATTGCCAGGCGGCAGGATTCCTGTGGGAAAAATCCGACGGAATCCGACCTGACTTGCTCGCGGCCCAAAAGCCCGTGAGGGTGTGTCACGCGAGAACCGCAGAAATCAGGTGGCGACGGTGGCGACGCGTATGCAGCCCCTCGCTAAGGAGCTATGGTTGACGGCATGCCTACCAAGCGCGGATCGAGCAAAGCGGAGCAGCGTTGGCGCGGAGCCATCCTGGTCTTCGACCGCGAGGGCAGAAGCTCCGTGGTCGAAGCATTCCGGCGCGCACGGTGGAGCAGGAGCAACTACAGCTACCTCGCCAGGGAGGGCGACGCAGAAGCCCGCTACATCACAAACGCCAGCCGAGGCGAGCTAGACCGGCTTTACGAGGCGGTCGAAGGCCTCCTGCGCGAGGGTCGCGGCGGGTTCGAGCTTTACACGGAAGAAGAGCTGGAAGTCCAGTAGCCTCTACCGTCGCCACGGTAATAGGGAAGGCTTTCGGAGCCGCAGAAGCCCCACAGCGGTCGGGGCGCAGCGGCTGGATTCCAGTACCCGCGTCCCAAAAACCGCATAATCCACAGGCCGAGCGTGTTGTGACGCGCGATCACACGAATCCGCAGGAATGATGTCCCTCATCCAGATGGTGCGGGAGTGAGGGACCGGAACCGCAGAATCTTGATCGGTTGTAAGGCGGTGCCTGGGGTCGTGCTCAGGAAGCGTAGTCGATGCAAACCAGGCGACCGTCGAGGATGCCCCAGTTGAAGTCGTAGCTGGGGTCCTCGTAGTTGGGGCCGAGGATGTCGAGCAGCTCGCTCTTGGCGTCGTCCAATCGCATGCGGAGCTTGCGGGGGACGTCTTTTACCCGGCCGGAGGAGTCTGCTGGACCGTCGAAGGCCTCCGCTCGGCTCATCACCAGGATACGACCGTCGGATCGCTCGTCGAGAACGGGGGCCAGAAGGTCGGTCTGCTGGCCGTACTCGTTCCAAACGTCGATCTCCGAGGCATTCGATGGTCCGCCAGGCTGGGCGTCGATCTTGGCCACGCGTTCGTCATCGAGCGCCACGACGATCCTGCTGCCGCCGCTTCCCAGCACATCGAAACCCTCGTCCCGGAGCATCCACCCAAACTCCAGGCCGGCCCTGCCGAAAAGCTCAACATCGCCGAGCGAGTCCACGATGCGTTCCAGGCTGTCCAAGGCGTCATCAGACATGGCCGCCCACAATTGCTCGACCACGCCCGCCCGTCAACGCCGGGACGTGGCGTTGGCGATGTAGGCGTCCAGCGCCTTCGCCGTGACCGGATCTTCGGCCGCCACCTTGCCGAGGTTCGGATCGAAGAGGCCGATCTTCCCCCCGTTCGCGCGCGGGAACGTCGGAGCACCGGAAACAGAGGCCGCGGCTTGGATCACTAGCCGTCGGGCAGCCTCCGGGCCCAGCCCCACCCTGGCCTTTTCTCTCCGGCAGTTCGGGCAGCGCCCAGAATAGAGGTGGATCCTGCGGGGCCACCACCTTTCACACGCGGAACAGAACCGCCGTGGCTCACCAGCCTGCGGTTCCTCGTACGCGACCTCCGGCGACCTGGGCCTGCCCATGACGTCGAGCTTGGCACCCAGCAAAGGCAGTTTCAATAGGCTGCCGAGAATCTTCCTTATGTGAGCACTTATGATACTACGGTATGATACGTATTGACTCGATCTGAGACGATGCTATGGTCTGCAAAGCTGGGTGCCCAGCAAAAACCCCTGGAAAATCAATGGAAGACCAGAAGACATGGCTCGCGGACCCTGGCGAGGTCAGAAGGCGAGCCGCCGAAATGTGTGACGACGCTCGACCGAGCATCCCGGCGGCGCTCGCCGAGTCCGTCTCGCTGGAGGCAACCAAGCTGGTGGCCGAGCGCGATTGCGCCCGCACCGAGCTTGAGCACGCTCGTCAAACGCAGGACTGCCTGATTCAGCAACTGGAGAAGTTGTCTGAGGCGCGGAACGAGCACGAAGAAGCGCACGCCGCAGAAGTAGAGCTGCTGCGTGGCGAGCGCGACGAGGCGATGTATCGCGAGCGTCTCGCCAAGACCATCGCGGTCAACGCGCAGGCCGAGCGCGACTTTCTCCGCGCCGAGGTCGAGCGGATGCGGGGCGAGCGCGACGAGGCTCGCGAGCACACGAGCACGGCTGCGTTCATGCGAATCGAGCGCGAGCGCGACGAGGCTCGGCATCGCGCCCGTCGAGCTTGTCAGGTGCTCATCGCAGAGGTCGGCGCGCACGGACCTGCGGATGTAGACTCAGTCGCTGAGCGAAGCGCCGCCGAGATTCAGAATCTCAGGGACGAAATCGAAGGATTACGGGCCGAGGTCGAGCGGCTGCATACCGAGCGCGACGAGGCGTGGGCTACGCTGGAGCGATGCGTGAGCGTCCAGCGCGCTACCGCAGAGGGCTGGCGCTTGAAGGTCGATGAACTTGCTTCCGAGCGTGACGAGGCGCGGGCCGAGGTCGAGCGGGTGCGGGGCGAGCGCGACGGCTTGGTCGAGGAGTTGACCCGGGCGATCAATGGCATGGAGACGGCGCTCTCGTTTGAGCAGCAGGACCGCATCCGGTTTCAGAACGAGCTGGCCGCGCTGCGCGCCGTCATCGCCGAGCAGGCCGCCCGATGAGTGAGCGCACCGATAGACTCGACGCCATGCTCCACGAGGGGCGGCTGATCCGCGGCGCGTGGACCAAGGGGTACGACCGCGCTTGCCTGCTGGCGGCGCTGTCGCCCGAAGTGGTCGCAGTGAAGTCCGCATCGGCGTGCCCCGCCGAGGTGATGCCTGCATGGCTGGCGCACCTGACTCCGTGGCTGGACGACGCGCCCTCGGC
>Ga0209668_10000880_pt1 | contig 12583 bp, 8 predicted proteins | sample FrelakmetPLP11PL_FD_187150 | JGI IMG/M metagenome (GOLD analysis project Ga0209668, IMG submission 187150) | Freshwater lake sediment microbial communities from the University of Notre Dame, USA, for methane emissions studies - PLP11 PL (SPAdes)... | ecosystem: Environmental > Aquatic >... | reverse complement strand
TTCAATCTGGTTGAGCAGAGACATAACCGACCAGAACAGGATTATCATCCCAACTCCGGCAATATATCCTCCCCTGGTATCTTTAATTGCATTTGTTGCTCCTGCCAGAATCCAGTTTAATACTTCTGGCTGGCCTTGAAACTCTTTTGTCAGAAGCTGTGTAAGTTTCTGATCAAGCTCAAAACCTTTAGCAATAGCAAATGCGATAGCTGCCACCGGTATTATGGAAAGGAGTGAATAAAATGTCAGCGAGGATGCCCTTAGTTGAACCTTGTCATTCATAAATCCTCGCCCTGCCAGGACCATTATCCTTAACTGTTTGAAAACAAATGATCTCCTCCTGGATATATCAGACAGTGATGTATGCCAGATAGCATCATTAAGCATCTTCAATTTATCAAGTATCCAGGACACGGGTTTTGTCATTCTTCACTAAGTATAGATATTTAAATTGTCCCGGGAGGGATATTGAATATTGGTAAAATCTTTCTTCTTCTGTGTATTTCCCTGTAAGTGCAGAACATGCTAAGCTTGTAAAATTCAAAAAGTGTCAGCGATATATTTGAAGAATCAAGTCGCCTTTCCATCCTTTCCCTGTAACGTATGAATAAACCGGCAAATACCCTGGTGAGATGAGAAAAATTCATATAACGGTAAATAATAAGCAATCTTGCAACTGATGAAAATGTCCTTTTATCGGTTACAATATCATATAGCTTACTGAGGTTTTCAATGCTGTTTTTTGTTTTAGTCAGGAACTCTCTGTTTGTTTCGAGACCTTCGTGGATAAGACCGTTATCAATGTGAAGAACATTTATGCCTGCTTTTTTAAGCTGATAACTGAACAATGTATCCTCATGTCCGTATTGTTTAAGTTCCTCATAAAACCTCAATTTGGTAAAAACTGATCTTTCAATCATCACATTAAAAGTCGAGAAGTTTGCATGAGGACGCTTGTTTCTTTCAGATGCCTTCATCTGCTCTTTTTCTTTTCCATACCTCCATCTAAGGATTTTATCCGGATCTCCCGGTAAAGAATTCCGGTAAAGAGTGCCCCCGGATATAACTCTTCCTGAATTGATGTATTCAAGCCATTTACGCAGATAGGTTTCAGCGGTTCCCGTTAGCATGGTATCAGCATCGATAAAAAGAAGAAAGTCTCCACATGCTTCAATGATCAGACGGTTCCTTATCGACGCCCTTCCAATATTCCTCTCTGAAGTAACCAGCCTGACAGAATCACAGGCTATTGCCTGATATTTTTTCCTGTATTCTTCTGATGATCCGTCGTCACCGATAAGTATCTCAAAGAATTCGGGAACATTTACCATGCCTTCTTTCATGCTGTGAACCAGTGCAATGATATCATAATCATTCACAGGGATCAGAATTGATATTTTCATTTCAGCCTAAGTACGCGTTTATTTTATCAAAAATACAATATTATTCGAATATTATGAATTGAAGGTTTTGGCAAAGAGTTTGCATTGACTATTTTTGCAAGCAATATTTCCAGTTTTATATAAATGAAAAAGATTCTCTTTTGCCTCTTATTGGTTTCCCTTGCATACTGTTCCACAGGACAGCTAAAAAAAGGATATGAAATTAAAGTTAATATTTCAGGTCTGCAGGATTCTACTGTATTTCTTGCTTACCACCTTGGGGATAAGCAGTATATTAAAGACACAATAAGCCTGGATAATAAAGGAACAGGTGTATTCACCGGTACAGAAGATCTTCCTCAGGGAATTTACATGATAGTATTGCCTGGAAAACAATACTTTGAGATTCTAATGTCAACAGACCAGTATTTTTCTGTTTCATGTTCCTTCAGCGATTATTTCAATTCTCTTAAATTTTCAGGTTCTGATGAAAATGCCTCTTTTATAGCATATCAGAAACACTGGATCGAAATGCAGAAGAAGGCTGCAGGAATCAATAAGAGACTTCAGGGGAACAGACAGAACCCTGACTCTCTCAGAATAATTTCAGAAGCTCAGAAGATACAGGAAGAATCCATGAAGACCTATCTCCGGGAAGTAATTATGGAGAATGATGGTAACCTCCTTTCAATTCTAGTAAAAGCCATGCTTCCCGTTGAGGTTCCGCTATTTCCTGTTCCGCCTGGCAGCCACAATCCTGATTCCATAAAATGGATCATGACCTATATGTTTAATAAGAAACATTTTTTTGACAATGTTGATATTATGGATGAAAGGCTTTTGCGAACCCCAATTTTATCTGCCAGGCTTAATACTTACTTTTCAAAAGTACTGGTGCAGTCACCTGATTCAATCAATAATGAAATTGACATACTTATACGCAAGGTGGAAAGCAATTACAAGGTATTCCAGTTTATTTCAGTCTTTCTTTTCAATCATTTCAGGGAGAGTGAAATAATGGGGCACGATGCAGTAGTTGTAAAGCTTGCTGATGATATTTATCTTTCAGGTAAAGCCGACTGGGTATCAAACGATTTTAAAGATGATCTCAGGAAGCAGGTAGAACGGATGAGGCCCAATCTTATCGGGAAAAAGGCTGAAAATCTGGTTATGGATTCTTATAAGGGAATATTTGTTTCTCTTTATGATATTGAAAAAGAGTTTACGGTTTTATACTTCTGGGAACCCGATTGCGGTCACTGTAAAGAAGCTACCCCGAAATTAAAAGCATTTTACGATAAAGCCAAAACTCAGGGTATTGAGGTTTTTTCAGTTTGCACAACATCGGATAAGGTCAAATGGGAGAAATATATTGAAGATAATAATCTTGACTGGATAAACGGATGGGATCCCGAAAGGAGAACCAATTACGGATTCTATTATAATATTGAATCAACACCGACTATTTACATCCTTGACAAAGACAAGACTATTATTGCCAAAAAGCTGGGCGTTGATGATATTGGCTCATTCATTGATAGTTACAGAAGGTATTTCAAGAACTGAAATTCTTATCTCTGATCCAGCTGATCAGTGCATATATCGAGTTAAATTCAGCAGTGAGTTCATCCGTTTTACATTTCCATGCTTTATTCACTTCTGACGGTGCTTCAACGATGATTTCAAATTGCGATTCGGCGATCTTATATCCCGCTCTGATTAATGCTTTTTCAGTCCAGAATCTTTTTTCTCCTTTACCGGTAACATGGATTTTCCCTTTTTCCTCATTATGAACGTAGAAAGTGCCGTCGTGAGCGTTGAACCTGACTTTTGATTCGTCAAACAGATTATTAAACGCTCCTTCAATCATAAGATCCTCAGGTGCTCCCTCAAGAAGTCCATTATCACTCAGAAGCCATATTTTGTCTGCCTCTCTTACCGCCGTACCAAGATCGTGAGTTGAGAAAATAATTGTTTTATTCCTGTTATGGGTAAGTTCATGCATCAGGTGCATAAGTTCAAATTTGCTGCTTATATCCAGAAATGCAGTCGGTTCATCCATTACCATAAGTATAGTATCCTGAGCGAGAACCATAGCAATCATGGCTCGCTGACGCTCGCCGTCCGAAAGCTCAGATATAGGTCGACCTATTAAGCCGGTAATTCCTGCTTTATCAATTGCATCCATAATCTTTTCATCATCAGTAATATCAGTTCTGCCAAACCAGTTTGTATATGGGAACCTGCCAAGGGCGACAAGATCATATACCCTCATATTACTGACTTTTACAATTTCAGTTGAAATATACCCAACCTTTGCAGAAAGCTGAATCCGGGAATATTCATTTATATCCCTGTTTTCAACCATTGTTTTTCCGCTCAGCATCCGATGAAGACCAGCTATTGTTCTTAGTAAAGTACTTTTACCAATTCCGTTCCTGCCTATAACTGCAATCAGCTCATGTTCATTTGCAAATGCATTCAAGGGAGGAAGGAGACGATTCCTGAACTTTCCTGAAGTAAATCCCAGTTCAAGGTTAATTAATGACAATATCTCTTTTCTTTGTGAATGCATCAGAATATATCCCTTCGTTTCTGGTCCCGAATCAAAACCCATATTACAACAGGTATTCCTATCAATGATGTAATTGAATTTATAGGCAAGACATTATCTGACCCGGGCATCTGGGAGATTATGTCGCTTACCAGCATCACAATACCACCTGTAAGAATTGAGGCAGGTATAAGTATTTTATGATCAGACGTTTTAAATACCATTCGGGCGAGATGAGGCACAGCTACTCCAATAAATCCTATAGGTCCGCAAAATGCCGTTACTGTCCCGGCCAGGAGACTTGTTCCTGAAATTATTACAATGCGCGACAGTCTGATATTCAGTCCGATACTTCTCGAATACTCTTCACCTATTACCAGGGCGTTTAGCATTTTTACAGAGAAAAAACATAAAAAAATTCCCGCCATAACTGACAGCACCAATACATTCAACTGTGATGATGTAAGATTTCCCAGACTTCCCATTGTCCACACAATATAAGTTTTAAGCATAGTCTCATTGCTGAAATATTGCATTATACTCACTATTGCCGATATTCCGCTTGAAAGCATGATTCCGAGAATAAGGACAGTCAATATGTTTTTTACTTTCGATGAGATTATCATTATCAGCAACATTACCAGTCCGGCTCCAATCCATGAAGAAACAGCAATTGCCCAGTTGCCGATCCCTTTTATTGCATCAGGCGACATGTTCGATGAGAATCCCATTATTACAAAAGCAACACCGAGACTGGCTCCTGAGCTTAATCCCAGAACATAAGGACCTGCCATAGGATTTCTGAATAGAGTTTGCATCTGCAATCCGCTTGTCGATAATGCAATACCTACCAGAAGTGCAGTGATTGCTTTTGGCAGTCTGAATTGAAAAAGTATCCGTCTTGTGACATCATCCGTACCGGCGAAGATAGTCTTTATGATCTCAGAGGGTTTAATGTTAACGGATCCCAGAAAAATATCAAGTATAAAGGATATTATCAGAATGAAAAATAATCCTGTAAAAATCAAACTGAACCTCCTGCGGAGAGTTCCCTGATCATATGATGGCTGTTCTGTTCCGGGCACCAGGTATTATTTAATCTAATTTTCTATAATAGAATAGGTCATAGTCCCTGAAAAGTCCGGGGTGTAAGATAGTGGCAATATCTTTAAGAATAATATCCGGATTAAGAGAACCACTTTCCCAGTAGTCGTTTCCGCCGTGTGCATTTATTCTTTTGTTATTGTTAAAGACATTCCCATTTTTAAAACATCTGAGTTCTGAGAGTCTCGGATCAATAGACATTATTTCATTCATCGTCGCTGCGCTGCCTGCATTAAGCCAATAATCAGCATCGAGAGCTTTCAAAAAAACATTTTCAATACCTGTTGGCATCGAAACGGAAGATGTTGTTTGATTCCAGAGGTAATCTCCGCCTGCATCATCCAAAAGCTCGGAAATATAAGAATTACCAGGGGATATAAACCATGTATCCCTGAAGGGTAATCCAAGCAGTACTTTAGGCTTCTCTGCTGCATTTTCACCAATAAATATCTTCAGCTGATTATATTCATTTTCGATATTTCTGAATATTGAGTCAGCCATATCCTTTCTGGTATAAAGTGAACCTACCATTTTAATCCATTCCGCTTTTCCCAAAGGATCAGTTTCCAGATAGTCGGCATTAAATAAGACCTTTATTCCCAGCTCTTTCAATTTTCCGATGTATCCGGCTGATTCTCCGCCAATACCATATACCATTATCAAATCGGGATTCAGTTTCAATACAAGTTCTTTATTCAGATTATCATCAAAACCAATATCCGACAGATCTCCCCTTGATACTTTTGCTTCAAAGTCAGCTCCATATATGAACTTTGTACCAGAGAATCCTATCACTGTGGCAGTTTCATTCAGTGCAGAAATCATCGCAAGATGCGTTGTTGACATGCAGATTACTTTTTGAACAGGCACTTCAATAATGCGCGATGAATCGACTTCGGCCGGATGTTTTTCTCCCCTCTGAACCAGATACCATTTCTGAATGACATTATTTGCCCCCTGCCAGGGATTAATTATAGAAAGCTGCGAATACCCCTCGAATTCTTCCAGTCTGAATCTCTTCGCATAACTAATATCTGTTCCCTGAGGCGGATCTGACCTTTCATTTTTGGCAGGTTTATTTTCTGAACAAGAGAAGGATAAAGCTGCAAAACATACCAGCAGTTTAGGCCAATTCCTGTTCATCAATAAGAAGATTTCAGCTGCCTGGATCATTGAATATCGGTTTCAGGATCAACTTTAAAGTATATGCTGCCCGGAATAATATTCGTCTGATAAGAAGATATTATGGTTCCAGCAATGCTGTATCGTATGAGATACCCCTTCTGAGTATAATCACCAACATCTGTAACAAATATCTCACTATTTTCGGGGTTGACGCCCAATTTATAAAAGTTATGGTCATGGCCCGGAATAAGAGCACTTGAAGGCAATCCTTCAGCATCTATTTTCATCGCTCTTACCCCATTTTGAAGATAAAACAAAGTTTCTCCTTTTTTATCTATCCGGAGGCATGTGGGGGAATCGGTTTTAAAAGGAAAAATAAATCTCTTTTCAATAACTTTAGTTCTTGTATTTATTCCAATGAGTTCCGCAAAGTAATCTCTGTTCCAACCGCCGTTGCAGAGGACCCAGAGATTTTCATTTTTATCAATAACCATGCTTTCAGGTTCACGTCCAACTGTTATCGAATCAGTGACCCTGCCGTTTAAGGTATTTATAATCATAATCTTATTACCGTTTATCCAGCTTGCTACGTAGGCATCTGAATACAGGGCAACAATTGATTCAGAAGTCTTTTTAATGTCTATATAACCTGAAACAGAATTAGTTAACAGATTGATAATTGTTATGGAATCAGAATATAAACTTGTTACATATGCTTTTGTATCGCTAACAAAGGAAATATAACGCGGTGATTTAATGCCGTTGATTACAGCCACTGATTTCATATCATTTCCGTTAACTACTTCAATTTTATCAGAATTATTAACAACAATGTATGCCTTGCTGCCGAGAACATTCATTGAATATGGGATATCACCCAACGGGCGTTTATTTATATCGAGAAAAACATGGTTGTATATTTTCAGTGAATCATAGGAAAAGAATGAAAGAGACCCATTTCCCGACCTGAAATTTCCCTCATTCACTACAAAAACACCTTTCCCTGACAGGTAAGAATCATTCAAGTCAATGATTACAGGATCGGTTTCCTTTATGCAAGAGCCCGAGATAATAATTAAAAATGCGAATAATAGTGTTCTCTGCATAGTTTATTTAATTAGCTGGAAAGTTACTGTAACTAAATAGTTACGGCCTGGCATAGGATAATAAGCAATATTCTGATACATGGCATTGAAGATGTTTTCAATAATGAAGCCTGCATCGTATGAGGTCTTTGCAGCTTTGAATCTTAGTCCAAGTTTAAGATCGCTGATTGTGTATTGAGGGAGATATTGGGAATTATCAGCTGTAAGAAATCTCTTTCCTGTATAGTATGAATTAAATGATGAGTAAAACCTCTGCCAGCCAACCCTCAGCAAAACATTTGCCTGGTTGGCCGGATTGTATATCAGCTGTTTGCCTGAGGAAAGGGTATTGCCGTTATTAAAATCAGTACTTGTAGCTTTAGTATAGGTATATCCGGCATTCATGCTCGCACTCATTCTTTCAGATGAATAGCTGACACAAACACTCGCCTCTATACCTGAGGTCAGAACATCATTCAGATTATCTGCTTCCCAGTAATAAGATTCTCCCGGATGCCACTGAATCATATTCTTTAAATTATTCCGAAATAATGTGAAATCGTTATTTATGCTGAAAGAGTTTGATATTATGTTTGTCAGGTCGAGCGTTATTTCAGACAGAAAGCCGTTTTCATTTTCAAGTTCCGGATTACCTCCCGGCGACCAATACATATCATTTAGCGTAGGCACCTTAGAATTCTTTGAAAATGAGGCTTTAATATAATAATACTTCTCAGTGAAAGGTTTGATCTCAGTGCCAATGGAAAAATCAGGAGCAAGAAATTTCTTATCAAGAAGGATTTCACGAACGAGAAACCTTCCTGCCAACCATCTTGTAAGAGTGACCCGGATTAATCCATCGCCAGAAAGCATATTTCTCACTTTTTCATCAGCGTAGTTATTCGTTCTTATTCTTGTCAATTCGTTACTAACAGAAAATTGAACTCTCAACAGTTTATTAATTCTCCTGTCAAGGTCACCCTTCAGCAGCAGCCTTTCAGAATTATTTCTGGAATCCACTGATACAACCTCATTTTTATAATTCAATTTATCGGAAATAAATGCAGCGGTTAAACTCAGGTCATTTGAGCCTTTTGATGTTTCATATGTGATCATGGCTCTCAGGGATTCATCATTTTGTTTCTCGCATGGATATAATGCGGAAGCAATAATCGGGACAGGCAGGTTACGGTTGGCAGACTGGTACCAGAATCTGGCGGAGTATGTGTTATGTGAATTTTTATAGTATAGTTCCTGGAGGAATCCTGTTTGACTGATCTGGTTATTTCTTCTTGTTTCCCAGAATGGTTCATTTCCTGAAATATTATTTAGATAACTGAAATTATTTTCTGCGCTTCTGGTATAAGCTTTTGTTACAGATTGAAATCCAGCATGCCCAGTTTTAATTTTTAGAAGTCCCGAATAATTTCCAAAGCTGCCAGCCGCAGGATTGATATATATCAGTGTTTTACCACTCCAGTCAGGTTTTGTTTCAAGATCGATTATACCGCCAAATCCTCCACTATTTATACACATTGATCCGCCTCCATAGAAAATTGAGACATCATCGACAAGCCCTGCCGGAACCAGTGACAAATCAAATTGGCCGGTCATCGGATTATTAAGGTTTACGCTGTTCCAGGCCAGCTGAGTATGACCCGAGCCTGTTCCCCGGAAGGATAAAGTCGCCAAACCACCTGACCCATAAGTCTTTATGTATATCAATGAGTTATCAGATATAAGATCGGCAAGAGTGTGCTGATCATAGGCACTTTTCAATGATGAATCGATCCGTGTCATTTTGATACCGGCATAATCGTTCCAAGAGCTTTTTCCTTTGATTTCCACCTCTTTTATCATGATGGTATCAATCTCCAGAGAGGTCTGACCATTCAGGTGCAAGGAGAACAAAAGTGCAATATAGAAAGCAGCTTGTTTCAAAATCAAACTCAATTTTAGCTGCCGGGAGTTGAATGCTGGGAATCAGTTTATGATTCTTTGCTTTTAGTCCCGAAAGCTTTGAAAATGTAAACTATGGCAGGTCTTCTGACTTGTCCCGGTTTCAAGAAGCCTTCCCATGGCGCCCTGGGGCCACAGTGGCAGGTATTTCTTAAACCATCATCACGCGTAGCGTGATCAGGCATCACAGCAGCGGGTACTGTCGCGGATTCAAACCGCATTCCCTTTTCATCACAATGATTTTAATTCATTGTAACACCAAAACATTCAAAGGTAGATGTTTTTTTTAATAAAGCAATTTGCAGATATTAACAATTGTTAATAACCTGTAACAGGAGCTGGTTACATAGTTCCGCATGAATTCCTTATTACCAGTTCGGGGATAATAATTACCTGGCGCTTGTATTTGCTTTTACCTGAGTTTTTTACTTCCGACCAGATCATATTGGCCACTTTTATAGCCATGCCAGCCAAGGGTTTACGCAGACAGGTTACAGGTGAATACAGAAGGTCAAATCCTATCCCTTCCTCCATTGAAATCAGAGCTATATCCTGTGGAATTCTCAGGTTCTTCTTTCGTATAAGTGACATCACAGGATAAACCATCTCCGAATGAAGGATCAAAATTATTTCTGAACTGTATGGTGGTCTCAGATACTTGTCAAGCTGGCCCGAATCAAGTTCATTACCTGCAATCTGCCGATCTAATTCTACTACAACAGGTTTATTTATTCCGGATTTCTGTTCTATCACATTTTTCAGAAAATCTAAAACAGACTTATCTCTGGGAAGTGAATTCCTTTCAATAGCGATCAGGATATTCCTGTAGTCCATTTTACCAATATGATCAACAACGCGTTTTGCACCCTCCTTAAGGTCAGTGCAGAGTGTATTCAGGCGTAATTCCCTGACCGACTTTTCAAGCAAAACAAAAGGATAGCCGGCTGTTCTGAGAGAGCGTATCGTATAGTCATCAGCAGCATCTCCCACCAGGATCAGTCCGCTGTAGAATTTCCTGAATGCTCCTACCAGCCTGTTATACCTGTCATCATCAGGATCTTTTGTCATTATAGAAAATCCAACTCCAATGCTGGCAAAAGCTTTTTGCAGGAAAGGGGTAATCTCATAAACAAAAGGATCGTGAAGCGAAGGAACTATCATACCAATAACACCGGGTTTTTCTTCAACGGGTGAAACCTCATTCCGTTCTTTCAGCAATTCAAAGTATCCCATCTGTCTTGCAAGGGACAAAACCTTTTCCTGGGTGTCTTTGCGAATACCATGCTGGTCAGCCTTATTGTTAAGCACCAGAGATACAAGCGTACCGGAAACACCCAGCCTTTCAGCTAATTCTTTATTCTTAACTTTTTTCCCCATTTTTCTCCAAAAAATTGGACGATTTAAATTTAAGATTTTTTTGAATTAATAGCATTCAATTTAACATATGAAATTAGTTTCCTGAAGTTGCTATTCAATCTATTCACGAAAACCTAAAAATCCTGAATCTTATCTTTTGGGAGGGTGAATACCTCTGCTCTTTGCAGCATCTTCGAGCCGCTGCTGCCACTTAGATTTCTTCAAGGGTTTTTTCCTGTTCTCTTCCAGTGTTGCCAGGACTTTCTTTTCATCAATAAATCTTTTCGAAATGATATTCTGAATATATGTCAGGATATTTGCAAGAAAATAATAGTAAGTAAGACCTGAGGAAAAGTTATTAAGTATAAGCATAAACATTACAGGCATCATGTACATCATCATTTTCATCCCTGGCTGATCCTGTCCCGGTGACGATCCTGTCATTTTCATCGTAAGGAGTGTTGATGCGGTCATCAGAAGAGTAAAAAGGCTGACATGATCTCCGTACATAGGTATTTTGAAAGGAAGAGTAAGAATAGAATCATAGGTTGAAAGATCAGTTGCCCAAAGAAAATGTTCCTGCCTCAATTCAATGGAAACAGGGAAAAATCTGAACATGGCAAAGAGGATTGGCATTTGCAGAAGCATTGGAAGACAACCGCCCATTGGATTAACACCTGCCCTTTTGTAAAGATCCATGGATGCCTGTTGCTTTTTCATTGCATCTTCCTTCTTGGGGAATTTCTTTCCAAGTTCATCGACCATTGGTTTAAGCACCTGCATTTTTGCTGTCGACTGATAAGATTTAAAAGTTAATGGAAACAGAACTATTTTAATAAGTATGGTCAGGATAAGGATAATGATCCCATAGCTTGCAATGTATTTTTCAAGCCAGTTAAACACAGGTATAATAATAAACCTGTTGATCCATCCAATGATGTTTTTTCCGAGGAATACAAGTTTTTCAAGATCAAGGCCCTCTTTTCTCAGTGTTGAAATATGGTTCGGACCATAATATAATTTCATTCCTATCGATGTTTCCGGGCCAGAACTAAAAGGGATACCCAATTCAGAAGTATAATATCTAATATAATTCTCTGATGTCAAGGTTTTTATTGATGAAACAGTACCGTTGAGGAAAAAGTCTTTGCTTATCAGAACAGATGAAAAGAACTGATCCTGAAAAGCTACCCAGCTAAGTTTTGTTGTAATATCAGCCTTCTCAATCTCCTTTGACTGCCTTAACTTCAGAACGGCCACATCATCCTGGAAATATTTATACCTGATGGTAGCATAGCTTTCCTCATTCTGTCTTCCTTTTTCCTGCTGGGGAATATACATTCTCCAGTCAAACGTAATACTATTCTGATTTGAAGCAATAATGTTGTCCATCGACTTAAATGTCACATCAAAATCAACCATGTACTTGTCAGGAGCAAGAGTGTATTTATATTCGATGTATCTATTTTCTCCTGCCATGAGTCTTAAATGCACGCTCTGAGGTTGAGATGTAACCACAAATGTTCTTTTATCTGAAACTGGTTTAAAATAGAGATCATTTGTCTGAACTGCCTTATTATCAGCAGTATAAAAATTAAATCCAAAAATAGTCGAATCCCCTGAGAATAGGATCAGAGGAAGGGAATCGTATGTTCTGTAATCTTTAAGCCGGGCAGAAAAAACCCTGCCGCCCTTTGGGGATATTCTGAGTTCAATTTTATTGTTTTCAAGAATAATAACACCGGTATCACCGCTGATCGAACCGCCGAAAGCGCCGAACCTGCTGGAATCACTTATATTTTTTGTTTTCAGCTGTTTAATATTTTCAGGTACAGGATTGCTTTTCAGTGAAGTGTCAGCTTTTTCAGGAGAAGGGACAAATCCAAGTAACTGGTTTATCTCATTTACTTTTGCAACTGCTTCGGGTTGATTTGGTTTAAAACGCAGTGCATTAATGTATTCTGCCCTTGCATTTGCCAAATCCCCTTTTGCATAAAAAGAATCAGCAACCTCAATCG
>Ga0209668_10000879_pt1 | contig 12586 bp, 13 predicted proteins | sample FrelakmetPLP11PL_FD_187150 | JGI IMG/M metagenome (GOLD analysis project Ga0209668, IMG submission 187150) | Freshwater lake sediment microbial communities from the University of Notre Dame, USA, for methane emissions studies - PLP11 PL (SPAdes)... | ecosystem: Environmental > Aquatic >... | reverse complement strand
CCCGCCGGTACGAGCGCGAGTCGTCGCCCACCGGACGCGAATTGCTCAGAGGGCTGGCAGACGGCTCGCTCGGCTACGCGGAGGTGTTCCGCTATCGAGCGCCCATCCCCGCATGGGCGCTGCTCCAGTACGAAGCGCCGTTTCGGGGAACCGCGGAATCCGTAATCACAAACCTCGACAAGGTCAACCCCGAGATGGCGATCTACCGGCGCAGCGACAGGTAGACGGGCTCATCCGCGCCACGGGCGCACGTCCATCACCAGATGTTGCGCAGCAGACACCACAGGAAGGCCGGCGTCTGGCGCACCACCGACAGGCTCGACTGGCCAACCCTGCGCGCGTACTCGTGCGCCGGAACCTGGCGCACGCGCAGGCCGTGCTTCAACGCGTGAAGGACCATTTCCAGTTCGATCGAGTGCCTGTCCTCCGTGAGCCGCAGGCGCGCCACCGCGTCCGCCCGCAGCGCGCGGAAGCCGTTTTGCGTGTCGGTCAGCGATGTCCGATACCGCGTGTTGATGACCTGCGTCAGGAAATTGTTCCCCCAGAGCCGGACGAACATCGTCCACGTTCCGGCGAACTCGTCGCTGCCCCCGCGCATGCGACACCCGATTACCATGTCGGCCTCGCCGGCGACGATGGGAGCCACGAGGGACTGGATCTCGGCCGGGTCGTGCGAGCCGTCGGCGTCCATCGTGACCACGATGTCCCCGCTCGCCGCCTCGAGGCCCCGGCGGATGGCGTCGCCCTTTCCGCGCCCCCGGTCCTCGATGACCGTGAGTCCCGCAGCCCGCAGGCGCTCCGGCGACCCGTCGGTGCTGTGGCCGTCGACAACAATGACCTCGTCGCAGCAGGCCCGTGCGGCGGATGCAACCTCGACGACGACGTCACCTTCATTCCGTGAAGGAATGATGACGGATGTCCTCATCCTGAGAGGATATCCCGTATGAGGGTCGTTTCGCGCGCGGACGCACGGCAGAGTGACTGGCGCGATCGACACGCGGCCATCACGCCTTCGCGGCCTGACCGGCCATGACCAGCGCGCCGGCGAGCACCACCGCGCCGAGCCACAGGCGGAAGCCCGGCCAGTAGTAGAGAGGGTACGGGTATGCCGCGCTGGTGAAAGGGCGCTCTTCGGTCCCGAGCATGCGCGCAGAGGCGTTCGCGCGGTGTTCCGCGCTCCACCGATGCCCCGTCGCCGACACGTACGACGGCGTGTCCAGCACCGGCGCGAACCACTTCTCGAGGATCAGGTTCTCGCGCCACGCGGTGAACGACTCGCCCGCGTCCCACGCCGTGTTCCTGGCCTGGACGTGCTGCAGTCCCTCGGTCATGTACTGGTCTTCGCGGGAGAGGCGAGGCGGGCGTGTCGTGGGCGGGCTGGCTCTCCAGCGTCCGGCGCGATCCGCTGTCAACGCGGCCAGTTGGCCGGCTGTGTACCGCGAGCCAAAGGCGCCGGTCGCCGGATCGCGAACCTCCACGCCCAGGTGCACGAGGTGGACGAAGGCCGCGAGCGCGAGCACGGTGACGGCCAACCCGTGGGCGGTTGCGCGGAACGACCCGGGGCGCCAGCCCGGCGTGAACGGCGACAGCGGCTCGAACCCGATCCCGAACAGCAGGCCGCAGCCGATGGCCACGCCGTTGAGCCACACGTCGCGCAGTTCCCCGACACGGGCGGGAATGAACCACTGCACGGCCTCGTCGGCGATCCCGACGACGAATGTCGCGAGGACGGGGAGAACGATGGCGGACAGGTCCAGGCGTGTCCGCCAGGCACGGTAGTAGAGGACGGCAATGAGGCCGTATTCGACGAAGTGGAAATACTCGACCGAGCGGACGGCCGGATCGGGGCTTGCTGTCGCGCGCGCGTAGGCGATGCCGATGATGAACGCCAGCGCGATCGCGGCGTAGCGCACCGGACGGTTCGAGCGAATCCGCGTCACCGCCCACGCGATGGCGGTCAGCAGCGCGGCTGCCACGATACCGTTGATGATTGTGCTGAACTGGCCGGGGAACGCGGTGCGAATCTGGCTGCGCACCACGCCGACGTAGGGCGCCGCCAGCACGAGCGCCACGGACAGCACCGTAGCAAGCGCAAGCCGGCGACGAGTGAGCGACATGGGGCCTCCGCGTGCGACGCTGCGCGGCGTGAACGCTGGTCAGGGACCAGGCGGATTGTAGCATCCTGCGTGCTACATTGGGGACGCCCTGAAGGATGCTCATGCTCGAGGTCACAGCCACGATCGCCATTCCCGAGCACGAACTGGACGAGCGGTTCGTGCGCGCGTCCGGGCCTGGCGGTCAGAACGTCAACAAAGTGGCCACGGCGGTGGAACTGCGCTTCAACGTCGCCGCATCGTCGCTCGCGGACGACGTGAAGGAGCGGCTCGCGACGCTGGCGGGAAGACGGATGAGCGCCGACGGGGTGCTCCTCATCGACAGCCGCGAACACCGCACCCAGGCCCAGAACCGTGCGGCGGCCAGGGTGCGCCTGGTCGCCTTGCTCCAGCAGGCGGCGCGGCGGCCGAAGCTGCGGACGAGAACCAGGCCCACCAGGGCCTCGCGTGAACGGCGCCTGGTGGCGAAAGTGCAACGCTCGCGCGTCAAGACCCAGCGAGGCCGCGTCCGCGGCGACGACTCCTGAAATCGACGTCTACGAGGTCTTGATCAGCCGATAGTACAGGTACCCGTACAGTTCCCGCACGGCGGTCTCCGTGCTCTTGGTGCTGCCTGCGCTGGGAAGGACGTCCATGAAGGTGAACGGCCCGTCGGACGTCTGGAAGTCCACGGGGAAGGGCACGACCGGCACGCCGGCGCGGGTGAAGAGCAGCCGACTTCGCCGCATGTGGAACGCGGAGGTCACCAGGATTACGGTGTCACGGTCGTGACCGTCTTTCAGACTCCGAAGGAGCGCCCCGATCTCCCGCGCCTCATCGGCGGTGTTTCTGACCCTGTCCGTGACCAGAATCCGATCCCGCGGCGCCCCGAGCGCGACGGCTCGCTCGACGATCTCGTTGCCTACGGGCTGGGTGTCGGCATGCCACGGCAGCCATCCGTTCGTGAAGATGAGCACCGGCGCCCTGGCCGCTTTCAGCAGCGCAACGCCGGCGTCGACACGATCGACCTCCTCCCGCCACTCGCCCACGCTCGGTTCACCGGGCGTTTGCCGGAGCAGGCCTGACAGCACCACAATCGCCCTGGCCTCCGGCACGGAGGATACGGGAATGCGTGTCTGCCACCCCTCAGCCGCCCGCATCACAGCATCGCCGACGACCGAGGTGCTGGACAGCCAGAGGACCAGAAGGGCCGCGATAGCCAGCGCGCGTTTGCGAAAGGCAAGGCTCGCCAGCAGTAGGAGAATCGAGGCGCCTGTCGGAAGGAAGAACACGGGAAGAATCTTGGCCAGGTAGAGCATGCTGCGCGTGATCGTACTCCATGTCGAGACGGCCGACCCCGCCGTAGACAGGTGATAATTGTACCCGGGTGATATTGACGGCAGAATTATACCAGGGTAATATTGGTTTTGCCGCTAACTCAAGGAGTGACAGATGGATAGCGACAAGACCTACACGGCGTTTGCAGGTACCGAGCGTATCGCGGCGGGCAGTCTGGAGGACGTGGTCCTTCGAGTCAAGGGGTGCCTTGACGGCGGCGAGTCCCGCTCGGTCCTGGTGTTCGAGGATCAGACGGGCGCCCAGATCGATTTCGACCTCCGCGGTACGCCGGACGAGGTACTCGCGAGACTTCCGTCGCATCCCCGGTTCTCGCCCGCTGAAGCGCCGGGAGCGACACGGATCGGGCCGGGGCGGCCGAAGCTCGGGGTCGTGTGCCGGGAGGTGTCGCTGCTGCCTCGCCACTGGAGCTGGCTCGAACAGCAACCGGGCGGAGCGTCCGTCGCGCTCCGCAAGCTTGTCGAGGACGCGAGGAAACGCGGCCATGGCAAGGAACGCGCGCGCGTCGCCTGGGAAGCCGCAGGCAAGTTCATGTGGGTGATGGCTGGGAACCTCTCCGGTTTCGAAGAAGCATCACGGGCCCTGTACGCGAAGGACCAGGCGCGCCTCGTCGGTCTCATCCGCGACTGGCCCGAGGATGTCCGGTCGCACGTCGAGCGGCTGGTCGGGGAATCCACGCGCCTCGAGACCGAGGTTCGGGACGGGACCGGAGGCTAGCGCGACCGACGATCAAGAACCGAAGGCCCGGCGCGGTCTCACCGCGGTCGGAGGCCCGACCGATTTCGACCGGCTCGTGGCAGAATGGCGCGGGGCCCCGGAGGATTCGATGCGCAAACGAAGCCGCAGCCTTGTGAACCTCGTCAGCGTTGTTGCTCTACTCGTCGCCGCGGCCGCGTTTGGCCAGGACGTCGCCGAGTACGGCCCGCTGAAGGGTACGCTGGTTATTGTCGGCGGCAACATGAAGGACCCGGCGATCGCCGACCGTTTCATCGCGCTGGCTGGCGGGCCAAGCGCCAGGTTCGTCATCGTGCCTACGGCAGGAGGCAACAAGGACCGCGACGGGGCGGTCCGGGTCTATAAGGAAGAGGATGTCGTCGCCCCCTGGAAGAAGCGCGGGCTGACGAACGTCACCATGCTCCACACGCACGACCCGAAGGTGGCCGACACCGAGGACTTCGTGCAGCCGCTGCGGCAGGCACATGCGGTGTGGTTCGAAGGCGGCAGGCAGTGGAACATCGTGGACTCTTACGCGAACACGCTGACCTTCCGGGAGTTCCACAAGGTGCTGGAGCGAGGCGGGGTGATCGGCGGGTCGTCGGCCGGCGCGACGATTCAGGGTGCGTATCTCGTGAGAGGCGCCATCTCGGGCCCCGACGTCGTCATGGCTCCTGAGCCCGAACACCAGGCCGGATTCGGATTCCTGAGGCGGTCGGCGATCGACCAGCACATCAACGCGCGCAACCGCTGGGACGACATCATTCCGGTCATCCGGAAGTTCCCGGACCTCCTTGGCATCGGCCTGTCCGAGGACACGGCCATCATCGTCAAGGGGGACACCTTTGAAGTCCTTGGATCCTGGAAGGTCGCCGTGCATGACAACACACGGCTGTACCAGCCATGGGAGAAGCCCTACTACGTGCTCTCACCCGGCGACGTGTACAACATGAAGACACGCACGACGGTCAAACTGGGCGACGGGACGCGGCGGCCCCCTGCGTCGTACTAGACACCCATGATCCGGAAGCGGGCCGTCGTCAGCTGGGTACTGTACGACCTCGCCAACACCATCTTCTCGATGGGCGTGGTCTCGGTCTATTTCTCGCTCTTCGTGCGCGAGGCGGTGGGCTCGCAGCGGGCCGACAGCGTCTACGGCATCATCACCGCGGTGTCGATGGGAATCATCTTCGTCATCTCGCCGCTGCTCGGCTCGCTGAGCGACCGGGCGCCTCGGCGCATGCCGTTCCTGGCCTGGAGCACATTGATCTGCTGCGCCTGCACGGCGCTGTTCGCCCGGGGCGCCTTCGCCGTGTCGGCGGTCCTGTTCATCGTGGCGAACGCCGCCTACCAGGCGGGGGTGCAGTTCTACGACGCACTGCTACCGGAGGTGACGACCGAGGAGAACCGTGGCCGCATCGGCGGCATTGGCGTCGGCGTCGGGTACCTGGGCTCGTACATCGCCGTCGGCATCGGCCTCCTGTTCAGCGCGATGGACTACGAGCGCTACTTCACCATCGTCGCGGCGGCGTTCCTGGTGTTTGCGATTCCCTGCCTGTTGTTCGTACCCGAGCGGGGAAACCCGCACCCGCAGCCGGTCCTGGGGCTCGGTGTGATCCGCGAGAGCACGCGTCAGACAATCGCGACTCTGCGCCAGGGACAGCGCTATCCGGGGCTGCTGCGCTTCCTGATCGGGCGGGTCTTCTACACGGATGCTGTGAACACCGTCATCGCGTTCATGTCGTTGTACACGGCCAACGTGGCGGCCTCCACCGGGCTGAACCAATCGGAGGGGAAAGCGCAGGCGGGCTACGTGATGTTGTCGGCGATCAGCTTCGCGGTCGTGGGCGGCTTCGTCTGGGGATGGATCGTTGACAGGATCGGCCCGAAGCGCACGCTGACCGGCGTGCTGTACCTGTGGATGGCGATCTTCCTGCTCGCGGCGTCCATCGGATTGCTGCGCCTGCCCATCGGGTACCTCTACGTGGTGGCGTGCCTGGCGGGCATCGCGCTTGGCGGCACCTGGAGCGCTGATCGGCCGTACATGCTGCGCCTGACGCCGCCGGACCGGGTCGGGGAGTTCTACGGTCTGTACGGGATGGTCGGCCGCTTCTCTGCCATCACTGGCCCAGTGCTGTGGGCCGCGACGACGTACATCACGGTCGAACGCGGCGGCATGTCCGAGTTGACCGGCCAGGCATGGGCGATCATCATGCTGCTGCTCATGGTGGTGGTGAGCGTCGCCATCCTCCGCAAGGTGACCGACGAGAAGCGCGACTGGCACGCACTGCGATCGGCGTGAGGCCCAACAGCGAAGACCCCTAAGGTTTGAGACGGCCGCCCGGTCCTCTGCCGATCGTTCGGCCGAGGACGGTGATGAGCGACACGGCGCCGTCCACCAGCGCCTCTGCGGTTTCGTGCACCGCGGCCTTGCCGGGGTAGATCTCGTACAGCAGGCGATACTCCGGCGGCGTGAGGTTGGGCATGATCACGTTGGCGCCGCGGCAGAGACCGTTTGCACGCCCGAAGGCCGGATCGAGGATCGAGAGGGCCGTGGTGCTGGGGATGTTCGTGTCGGGACACACGAGGCGCGTGAGCGCGATGGCCTTCAGCGTGGTGAGTTCGTCGTTCGGCACCTGCTCTCCCGGCGCCGCCGCCAGTTCCTGGCCGAGCGCCCCGGCCAGCGGCGTCCGGCGACTCGGGAGGTACGGCCCGATCCCGATCATGTCCATGTCGTAGTCGCGGAACGCCCAGATATCATCGGCGAGGGTGTCCCACGTCTGGCCCGGGATGCCGACCATCACGCCGGTCCCGATTTCGTAGCCCATCTCGCGCATGCGTAGAAGCTGCGCGAACCGGTCGGACACAGTGCCCGGCAGGTTCGGATGAATCCGGCCATACAGGACGGGGTCGCTCGTTTCGAACCGCAGCAGGTAGCGGTCGGCGCCGGCCTCACGCCACGCGCGCAGTTCGTCATCGTCCCGCTCGCCCAGCGAGAGCGTGATGGCTGCGCCGGTCTCGTGCTTGATCGTGCGCACGACATCGGCGACGAACGCGCCGGTCACGCCCGGATCCTGCCCGCCCTGGAGCACCATGGTACCAAAGCCGAAGTCCCGGCCCTGGCGGGCGCAGGTGAGGATCTCGTCCATCGTCATTCGGTACCGCTGCAGCGGCCCGGTGCACGCGGCGATGCCGCAGTACGTGCAGTGCCGCACGCAGTGGTTGGTGATCTCGATGAGTCCCCTCAGGTGGACCGCGTGGCCCACGCATGCGCGGCGCACCTCGTCCGCCCGCTGCCACAGCGCATCGAGGGCGGCCTCGTCGCTCTCTTTCAGCCACGCTTTGATCACCGGGCGATCGATCGCGTCAAGAGCGAGGGGCATGGTAGGCCTCCAGGGCCGACGGGAACGGCGAGAGCGCCCGCTCGTAGATGCCGAGCGAGTAGGCAATCGTGAGCCCGTAGTTCGTGATCGGCACCCCCGCGTCGCGGCACCGGTGAATCCGCGACAGCATCTCGCGGCGGTTGCCGGTGCAGTTGCCGCAGTGGACGACGAGCCGGTAGGGCGAGAGGTCGGCCGGGAAGTCGCGGCCCTGCACGTGGGCGAAATCCAGCTTCGCACCCACGTATTGCGACAGCCACCGCGGGATCTTCACGCGGCCGATGTCGTCACCGATGGGATGGTGCGTGCAGGTCTCGGCGATCAGGACCCGGTCGCCGCCCGCGAGCCGTTCGATGGCGAGGGTGCCCCGGACCTGCTCGGCCAGATCCCCCTGAAACCGGGCCATGAGGATCGAGAACGAGGTCATCGGCACGCCGGGCGGCACATCGGCGGCCACTCTCAGGAAGGCCTGCGAGTCGGTGACGACAAGGGCGGGCGGCTTCGCCAGCCCGGCCAAGGCGCGCCTCAGTTCGCGATCTTGCGTCACGAGCGCCAGGCTCTCGCCGTCCAGCAGGTCGCGGATGGCCATCACCTGCGGCAGGATCAGGCGGCCCTTCGGCGCCTCTTTGTCGATGGGCACCACGAGCACGGCGACCTCGCCCGGCGGCACGAGGTCCGCGATGATCCGCCGGCTGTCGAAGAAGTCCGCAGGCGCCATCTGCAGCAGCGCCTCGCGGAGATCCCCTACGCCCTCACCGGTCAAGGCCGACATCGTCACCAGCGCGTCGCCCAACCGCTGGAGCCGGAGGCGCTCATCTTCCGGCAGAGGCCGCGCATCAATCTTGTTGACCGCCAGTACGACCGGGACCTTCCGCCGCTTCAGTTCCGCGGCGAGGCCGTCCTCGAAGGGGCCCCACGAGCCGGCCTCGGTCACGACAACCCCGAGATCGACCCGCTCCAGGGTGGCACGCGTGCGCTGCATCCGCAGTTCGCCGAGCGCGCCTTCATCATCGACGCCGGCGGTATCGACGAACAGCACCGGCCCGAGGGGCAGCAGCTCCATCGGCTTCTCGACCGGGTCCGTCGTGGTTCCGGCAACCGCCGACACGATCGACACCTGCTGGCGGGTGATGGCGTTCAGCAGCGACGACTTGCCCACGTTGCGTCGCCCGAACAACCCGATGTGCAGCCGGAGCGCCTTCGGTGACGCCTGCATCAGCGCGGCTCCCTGGCGGCCGCGACGCGCGCAGGGCCGAACCCGAGGCGGCACACCGCTTCGGGCGACGTGCAGGCGTCGAACTGCGCGGCGGTGACGAAACCCTCGCTCACGGCGGTGTCCTTCAGGCCGCGCCCGCGTTCCCGCGCCAGCTCCGCCAGCGCCGACGCGCGGTCGTAGCCGATGAGCGGCACCAGCGCGGTCACCGACGCGGTCGCATTCTCGACGTGGCGGCGGCAGCGCGCCTCGTCGGCCTCCATCCCGGCGACGCAGTGATGCCGGAAGATGTCGCACGCCCGCGCCAGCAGGTCGAAGTTCTCGAGGAGGCAGTGCGCCACGAGCGGGAGGAACGGATTCAGCTCGAGGCTGCCCATGGCCGCCGCAGTGGTCAGGGCCTGGTCGCGGCCGATGGCGAGGATGGCCGCCTGCGTCACCGCTTCCGGGATCACCGGGTTGACCTTGCCCGGCATGATGCTCGATCCGGCCTGCCGCGGCGGAAGCCGGAGTTCGCCTATACCCGCCTCCGGCCCCGAACTGAGCAGCCGAAGGTCGCTGCTGATCTTGATGAGAGACGACGCGAGGGCTCTGACCAGACCGGAGACCTCGACGAACACGTCGGCATTCTGCGTGGCTTCGACGAGGTTCTCGGCCCGCGCCAGCCCGAGACTCGTGATCTCCCGCAGGACCTCCACCACCCGGAAGATGTACTCCCGCGGCGCCGCGAGGCCGGTCCCGATGGCCGTCCCGCCGAGATTCACCACGCGAAGGCGCTCTTCGCATTTGTTCAGCCGCCAGCGGTCGCGGCTCAGCGCCTCGGCGTACGCGCCCATTTCGCGGCCAAGTGTTGTCAACACCGCGTCCTGATACTCCGTCCGGCCCACCTTGACGATGTGGGCGAAGGCGCGCTCCTTGTCCTGGAAGGCCTCCTGGAGCCCGAGCACCGCGCGCTCGAGATCGCGCAGACCCCAGATGGCCGCAATGCGCAGCGCGGTCGGGAAGGTGTCGTTCGTGCTCTGGTGTAGATTGACGTGGCCGGCGGGCGATACGACGTCGTACGAACCTCGCGGCTGGCCCACCAGTTCGAGGGCACGGTTGGCCAGCACCTCGTTCACGTTCATGTTGGTGCTGGTGCCGGCTCCGCCTTGCAGCGCATCGACCACGATGGCCGCGGCGAGCGCGCCGTCGAACAGTTCGTGGCAGGCGCGCTCGAGGGCGCTGACCGTCACGGTGTCCGGGAGGTACCCGAGCGTGCGGTTCGTGCGCAGCGCGGCCAGTTTCACCGCGCCGTACGCGCGCGCCAGGCCCGAATGCACGGGACGGCCCGTCAGCGGGAAGTTCTCAAGGGCTCGGAGTGTCTGGATCCCGTGGCGCACGTCGTCCGGCAGTTCGCGTTCGCCAAGGAAGTCGTGTTCGCGTCGCGGCATCGCGGTCACCGTCCGAGCATACCTCGCGGTGGCACCGCCTCACAACGCGACGCCGTGGCGCACGAACAGCCTATAATGCGCCTTGCGGCTCGTCCGGGAGGCCTTCATGGAGTTTCGCGATCTCGTCGAACAGCGTGTAAGCGTGCGCCAGTTCCGGGCAGAGCCGGTTGACCCCAATGACGTTCGAGAGATGGTCCGCCTGGCCGGACTTGCACCCAGTCCCAACAACTCTCAGCCGTGGCGCTTCGTGGCCGTCACCAAGCCTGCGCTGCTGCGCGACATGGCGGCAACCGTCCGCTCCAGAGTCCAGGCCCTGCTGCCCGTGCCCGAGGACGACGAGGGGCGCCGAACGAGGCAGTTCGTGGAGTGGTCCTCGACGTTTTTCGCCGATGCTCCGCTGGTCATCGCCGTCCTTGTCGTGCCGTACGCCTCGGTTGTCCAGGGCATGCTCGAGGGTTCCGGGCTCACAGGCGCCCAGGTGAACGCGATGCGGGGCCAGCCCGACATCCAGTCGGTGGGTGCCGCTGTCGAACACCTGCTGCTGGCTGCCGCAGACCTTGGCTACGGGGGCTGCTGGATGAGCGGGCCGCTGGTGGCGCGCGAGGCGCTCGAACGCCTGTTGGAAATCCAGGCGCCGGGCCGGCTCTCCGCCATCGTCGCCATCGGCCGGCCCACCTCGCCGCAGGAGAAAGGCCACGATCGGAAGCCCCTCGAAGAGATCCTGCGCGTCATCGACTGACACGCCGCCAGCCTGACGCCGGAAGGTCCGGGGTGCCACCTGCGAATCGATCGCCGGCTGTCATGTAGCGTCTTGCTCTGATAAACAACTGAAAAGAAGTAGCTTAGTTGTTTTTCGTCTATGGGCTTGACAATGTATTAGTATACTCATACATTATAATACCAGTATGGCGCAGAGAGCCATGGAGCCATCGCCGTTCACCCCGACCCTCGACCTGGCGACCGGCGTGCCTGCCTACCGCCAGATCATCGACCAGATTCTCGGCGCCATCGCCTCCGGCGCGCTTCGAGGAGGCGATCAGCTGCCCACCGTCCGCCAGCTCGCCGTCGATCTCTCCATCAATCCCAACACCGTCGTGCGCGCGTATCGCGAGTTGGAGATTCGCGGCATCCTCACGACGCAACAGGGCATCGGCACCTTTGTCACCACCCAGCCGGTGCGCGTGGACGAGGCGGCGCACCAGCGCCAGCTCGATCAATTCGTCGGAGACCTTCTTGCCAGGGCGGGCTCTGCTGGCCTGACCGCCGACGAGATCGTGGCGCGGCTCCAGGACTTCGTCACCGAACAGAGGGGGAGCTCATGATGCCGTCGTTGAACCTGTTCCGTCAGACAGCGACCGAGGGCGAGACGCGGTCCGAGCTGAGCAACATCGGGGTTGGACTGCTCGTCGTGTTCGTGGCCATCGCCGCAGGACTGTGGCTGCTCGTCGGCCCGACTTGGCTCATCGCCCTGCCCCTGCTCGCGGGCGCGTACTGCGCCTTTTCGCTCAAGGTGGCGGCACAGTGGCAGAAGGCCGCGGTCCTGCGCCTGGGACGGTACCGCGGGCTGCGCGGCCCAGGCCTGTTCTACATCATTCCGGTCATCGACTCCGTGAGCCAGTTCGTCGATCAGCGCGTGCGCGTGACGGACGTCCGCGCGGAAACGGCCCTCACGCGCGACACCGTGCCTGTAAACGTGGACGCCATCGTCTTCTGGATCGTCTGGAATCCCGAAAAGGCGATTCTGGAAGTGATGAACTTCGGCGAGGCGGTGAAGCTGAGCGCCCAGACCGCGCTGCGCGAGTCCATCGGCCGCCACGAACTGGCCCAGATGATTACCGAGCGGGAGACGCTCGGCCGCGAGCTGCAGCGCATCCTCGACGAGAAGACGAATCCGTGGGGCATCACGGTGCAGTCGGTCGAGATCCGCGATGTGCAGCTGCCGAAGGAACTCGAAGACGCGATGTCGCGGCGCGCCCAGGCCGAGCGCGAGCGCCAGGCGCGCATCATCCTCGGGACGGCCGAAACCGAAATCTCCGAGAAGTTCGCGGCAGCGTCGCTCGTGTACCAGAACAATCCGGTGGCGCTGCACCTGCGCGCCATGAACATGCTCTACGAGGCCATCAAGGAACGCGGCTCGATGATCATTGTCCCCTCGTCCGCCGTCGAGACGATGGGGCTTGGCGGGCTGATGGGCACCGCAGCGCTGGCGGAACGGACAAGGTGCGACCCGCCCGCGAAGACGGAAGGGCCGGCGACGTAAGAGGGCCACTCAGGGAGTGGTTGTCGGGTTTCCATGGAGGATGCCATGCACACACACGACGACTCGTGGCGGCCGTCTCGGAATCTCACGCTTCACCCGGGGATCAACTTCTCGAAACTCGAGGTCGGCGGCGACATCGGCGG
>Ga0209668_10000878_pt1 | contig 12597 bp, 9 predicted proteins | sample FrelakmetPLP11PL_FD_187150 | JGI IMG/M metagenome (GOLD analysis project Ga0209668, IMG submission 187150) | Freshwater lake sediment microbial communities from the University of Notre Dame, USA, for methane emissions studies - PLP11 PL (SPAdes)... | ecosystem: Environmental > Aquatic >... | reverse complement strand
TCCGTCCGGAAGGAAACAGAGATTCTGGCTTTCTTTCTGCTCGTTGATTTCTTCCAGACCGAATTTTACAGCCAGTTTTCTTACCTCTCCCTTTGTCAATTCCCCCAGCGGAAAAAGAATGTGCCTCAGCTTTTCCTGCGTCATGGTATATAAGAAATAGCTCTGATCCTTATCTTTGTCCGCCCCTTCATATAGCTCATAACGCGCCCGGTTCCCCATTCCGCTCTTACCGATTCTGGCGTAGTGGCCCGTCGCGACAAAATCGGCGCCCAACTCTTTCATCTTGTCCAGAAATAGACCGAATTTAATGGTGCGGTTGCACTCAATACATGGATTCGGGGTCAGCCCTTTTCCGGTGGCGGAGACATAATGATCCACGATCCCGCTCTTGAATTCTTTCCTGAAATCAAAAATCAGCAGTGGGATTTTTAGCTTTTTGCAGACAAAAATCGCTTTAAGCGCGCTTTCTACGGTACAGCATTTGTTGGTGGCCGGCTTGTCCCCGTCGTTTATTGGATCTTCTTCTTCCGCCCAATACTTCATGTGAACTCCGACCACTTCGTATCCCTGCCGAAGAAGAAGGCATGCCGCAACGGATGAATCAACCCCGCCGGACATCCCCACCAGAACCTTTTTTCCCTTCTTTGACATATAGATTTTGATTGACAATACCAATTTTCTTATGCCATAATTTTGCATCTTCGGCAATAACAAACTTCAATATGAGTCCCAAAGACCTCCTTATTGATAATCTCCAGAAAGAATGCGGGATCGATCTCGACGGGTTTGTTGCGGAAATAAAAAGATACTTGCCCGAGGTTAATGAAAACAGGGTCAGAAAGGCTTTCTTTTTTGCCGCAGAAGCCCACAGCGGGCAACTCAGAAAAGACAATAAACCTTATATCGTCCATCCTTTTGAGACCGCAAGAATACTGATTTCACTGCGCGTAGATGAAGAAACCATCATTGCGGCGCTTTTGCATGATGTCCCTGAAGACACATCTTTCGGCCTTTCCATCATTGATGAAAAATTCGGCAAGAAAGTGACTTTCCTGGTCGACGGCATCACCAAACTCGCCAAAGTGCACTACCACCACGATATGGTCCAGAGGCAGATTGAGTCCCTGAAAAAACTCTTCCTCCATACCGCCCAGGATCCGAGGATCATTCTCATAAAACTGGCGGACAGACTGCATAATATGCGCACACTCCAGTACATCGAAAAAGAGGAAAAGCGCGTCAGGATTTCCCGCGAGACGATGGAAATATTCGTACCAATCGCAAACCTGCTTGGAATAGAAGACATCAAAGCCGAACTTGAGGATTTGAGTTTCCGTTTTTTGCTCCCCGATGAATATGAAAGCATGGCCGAAAGGATAAGGCAAAGCAGAGATCTTCACCTCAAAGCGATTGAACATACCGTTGAAACGATTGAAGTTGCGCTTAAGAGGCATAGCCTGCACTCCACCGTCGTTGGGCGCCAAAGGAACATCTACAGCGTCTATAAAAAAGTGCTTAGCCGTACACGACGGCTTGATGAATTTGACAACATGATTTCACTGCGCATTATCGTCCAGGACAAGGATGAATGCTATAAAACCCTAGGCATCATCCATTCCCTGTTCAATCCCAAACCTTCCAAATTCAAGGACTACATCGCTGTTCCAAAAATAAACGGTTACCAAAGCCTCCATACGACCGTTTTTGGGGTTGACGGAATAACGACTGAAATCCAGATCAGGACGCACCAGATGCACCTGGAAGCCGAATTTGGCATTGCCGCTCATTATTTTCATGTACGACAGAAAAATGGAAAGAATCCAATTGAAGAAGACCGTAGATCCGGCTGGGTTGAAAAAATACTGCAGTTGCAGAAACTGCAGGAACAGGATGAGGATTTCATGGACGACCTGAGGCGCGATGTCTTGCATGACCGCATTTTTGTCTTTACTCCGCGAGGCCAATCGATAGATCTTCCGCAATCCGCCACCTGCATAGACTTTGCCTACCAAATTCATACGGATGTAGGTCACCGCGCTTTGAAAGCCGAAGTGAACGGTGAAATCGTTCCGATGGCCACAATCCTCCAAAATGGAAATACCGTGCACATAATCACTTCCGACAGCGCGAAAGGACCGGACCGTTCCTGGTTGCCATTTGCAAGGACCAATGCCGCCAGAACAAGAATCCGCGACTATCTGAAAAAAGTTTCCAGGGAAGAGAAAATCAAGACCGGACAGGATTTACTGCAAAAAGAGATGGACAGGGCCGGACTGGGACTACAGAAAGATATTCCGAGCAATAAGATTAAAAAATTCTGCGCGGATTGCGGAAAATATGTGAATTTTAATGATGTATTGATTGCAATCGGAGAAGGATTACTTCGACCTCTTGATTTTGTCAGCAGTTTGTACCCGCAAAAATCGGCGACCCTTGGAATAATGAATTGGCTGGAATTCCCACTTAATAAAAAACCGGAAAAAGACACATATACTCCAATCTCCATCAAGATCACCAGCAAGGATTCGGTTGGACAGCTTGAAAGAATTCTAATGTCAATATCCTCCATTAATATTAATGTACTTAAGACAAAAGCTTACATTTCATTCTGGAGCGGAGATTTTGTATGTCGTCAGACCGTCGCAGTAAGGGATTTTTCACAGGTTTCGGAACTCTTTGAACATCTTGAACAGGTTGAAGGTGTAAAAAAAGCGGAAAGACTTTTCTGGCAGAGAAAGCTGTTCTTCACTCTTGCAATCTTTGTTACATTCGCAATCTGGGCGGCTCATCCTTTTATTCTTAACTACCTTGCAATCAATGTTCCGGTTGAGGGAGCGATAATCGATCCCATTTTGTATGCGGGGCTTTTAATGCTTTTTATGCTGCTTTACCTTCTAAAAGGCGTTACCAACAGGAGTTTTCCGGATTTCAAGAGAACCGGCATATTCTGGACCCTGGTTTTTTTGCTTTCCGGATTTGCGTCGATTACCGTATTTGCTGAAATTTACTTCTTCCGATTGCATTATAATATGTTGATAGTTGTTGGTTTTATTGTGAGCATTTTTCTACATCTTTTATTTGTGTACTTGACAAATAGGAAAAAGATTGCGTTTAGCGCTAAAAATACCTCTTGACATACTTTGTCTTTTTGCCCATAGTCCTTTTCCATTGAATTATTTTCGATGATGATTGAGGGCTTATCACCAACAAATCCTGAAGATACGAATGACTTGCTTAATATCTACTATTTATCCTTAACAGCCATGTCACCATCTGAATCACCATTGGCGGTGGAACCGGCGCAGGATATTGCTGAAGATGATCCTGCCGGTGGAGTTGAGGGTAAGACCGTCGAGGCGCATATAGATGAAATATCGCAGATATCAGCCGATTCAATATGCGCCATAGAAGGTAATACGGCTTTAGATTTTTCCTCTAAAACAAGGCCAAGGACCAAAGCCATTAAAACCCAATATGGACGCTTTTCACATCCCGGGGTGGTTTCCGCATCCGGGTTGTCGGCTGGGGGCGGCGACGGTTCCGGGGGTGACGGAAAAAACAGGAAAGATGAAGAAATCGATATCGATGAGCTCATACGGAAAACGGAAGAAACAAGTAAAATGCCTCTCGGGGAAGATGAGGAAAGCTCCGCCCCGGATAAAGAAGTGCGTACATCAGCGGAAGAGACCCCCATTCCAAAAAGTAATGCTGAAAAACGACATAGCAACAGACCAAGCGCCGTAGATGCAGAAAAAGTCTTAAATAAAGAAAAAGCTGAATATGCAGAAAAAGTCTTAAAAAATGAACTTGAGGAATATGCCAGACAAAATGGACTAAAATATATTGATATCGACAAAAGCACATACGCGCAGGCACTTGAGGACTTCAAGAAGATTAAGTGGAATCCCGGCAGGATAACGACAATCAAGGATTTGAAAGACCACCTGGAAAAAGAGAGGCGAAGACTCAAGTTTTATTTGGATACTCTGGAGCTTGCGAGCCAAAAACATTTGGCAAGGATTGTCTCTGTCAGTGAATGCACGCCGGAATTCCTGGAACTTTCGCTGCGTACATTTGAGGATGATGTCGATGCCGCTAATGTGCAACTGGTTACGAGGACTCAGGAAAAATACATGGGCGGCGGAAGCTTCGAAAGGTTAGTCCATATGAAATCCAGGGTGATTGAGACGCTTTGCTCTCCCGATCTTCTAGAGCAGATGAGGATCATCATGGCACAGTTGCTGTGCAGTTACAGGTATAACATCGAATCCCTGCGCGAGACATACAGGTCAAGAAGTTTGACGACCGAAAGCGTCATGCAACTTGGCGGTTTCAAGGACAAGACTGATGTTTTTTTCACTGGAAGCGGCCCTTCACGCCGATTGAGGAGACATGTCGACTTCGGATGCGGTGACGGCGAAATTCTGGTCCAGCTTGCTGATGATATGGTTGATGTGGAAAAAAAGGAGCTCAAGAACAAAGAGAATGCGACGAATTTGAGTGAGCAGGTGAAGATTTCGGCGAAGGTTTCGAGGGATATGCTCGAGAATTTCCACAAACAGTTTCAAGGTGACATGTACTGGATTGATTATGAAAGAAACATAAGAGCAAGGATTTTGAGGGCTTATTTCAATCATTTTTTTAAGGAGCCCCAAGGTGACAGGGACGAGATTGATTTTACAAGAAAGATGGATAAAAGGACTGATGAAGCAGTGGAACGGAAATTCAACAGGGCGAAGTTCGAGGAGGATTTAAGACAGAACATCATCGGGATAGACCAGTCGGCGCCATTTGTCGCCAGACTCGCCAGCAAGGGTATCGGGGCGGTTAAAGGAGATATCTGCGTAAACCCAAAAAAACTCAAATCCTCCACCGGCATAGATGCCGGTTCCGTAGATGTGGTTTATTCAACCCTGACCTTTGACAGGGCCAAAAGCAAAAATTATTTGGCCTTGAACATCAGTCGCGCCTTAAACAGGGACGGTATTGCCATTCTAGGCCTCAAGGGGGGTTTCACCATGACCAACGACGGACACGGAGGAATAGAGGATCCGATCAATTACGGGACTCCGGGTGACTGGGATTTGGAAAGCGTCAGTGCGTCCGAAATGCTGGATAAACTAATCCCAAAACTGGTCCAATGCGGATTGCAACCGACCAGTCTAGCCATGCATAAAAGTTTGGTGATCAGCTCTGATTGTGAAACCGACGAATCAAAGCCGAATTTCGGTCCGCAGGAATACGACCTGGTGATGCTGGTCTGCAAGAAGGTTTAATATAACCGTTCATGCCACGGCATCTTCCGCTTCCCCGACGGTTAGGATTTTTTCGTAGAACGCTTTTCCGATTATCGCGCCTGATATGCCGATTTTGCTTAGCATCCTAAGATGTTTTGGCTCTGATATTCCTCCCGAAACATATATTTTCAGATCCTTCCCCACAACCTGAAAAAGCCGGTCGGCTTCATCGTAGTTCGGATGGATAAGGGTTCCTTCGCTTCGCTCGTCGCGATAAACAACCGTCTTTACCCCCAATGGGATAAGGGATTCCGCATAATCAATGACATCCGCGGCTTCTTCATAACTCTTTTTTTCCACGCCGACCATTCCCCCGCCCTTGGCCTGGATGAGCACCTCGATCTTCTCCGCCCCAAATCTTTTTATCGCAGACTCAACAAGAAATGTCGCAACAGGCCTGACCACGACCCGTTCGCACCCCAAATCAAACGCGGCTTGTACTTCTTCAAGAGAGCTGAACCCGGCTTCAATCCATATGGGAATTGAAACTTTTTTACCGATTCTGCCGAAGAGCTCTTTCTGTACGAATGTGTTGTCCTGCTTTCCATCAAGATCCACCAGGTATAATGCTCCGGCGCCCTGTTTTTCAAATGAGCGGGCCATCTCCAAAGGATCCCTGTAATATGTTTCTTTCTGCTCAAAACTGCTTTTATACAAAGAGACGCATTTGCCGTCCAGAATGTAAATCGCGGGTATAATTTCCATGGGAGGTTGTTTTTCGCTTTGCGGATGGTTGCTAATAGGCACGCTCGCAGTGTTCGTGTGTGGTCAGGTGGAAAAGAGGAAATGCATCACATCGCCGTCCCTAACAACATATTCTTTTCCTTCCGTCCGGAGCAACCCTTTTTCCCTCGCGCCCGCTTCTCCGCCGTAATTGCACATATCTTCCCAGTTGAGCACTTCCGCGCGGATGAATCCTTTTTCAAAATCCGTGTGGATTACGCCCGCGGCTTTTGGGCCTGTGTCGCCGCGATGAATGGTCCAGGCGTGAACTTCCATCGGGCCGGCGGTAAAATAAGTGATCAGGCCGAGCGTTTCATAGGCCGCTTTGATCAGTGAGTTAAGCCCTGTCTCCTTTAACCCGAGTTCCTTCAGGAAATCCGCCGCTTCCTGCGAAGCCAGCGCGCCCAATTCTTCTTCAATCTTCGCTGAAATCGGGATGAGTTTGCGGTCATCGGGAATATTGAATTTTTTCTTGAGAGCTTCCGCGTCTATGCCGGCGACTTCGTTTTCGTGAACATTGGCGATATAGAGAATCGGCTTGGCTGTAAGAAGGTGGAGATCTGCGGTCAATTCCTTTTCTTCCGCTGTAAGATCACCGTCTATAAGTTTTTTTCCGGAACCCAGCATCTTTTCAATTTTCTGGAGCAACTCATGGTATTCCTTTTTCTTCTTATCCCCGGACTTGACTTCACTCGCGGCTCTGGAAAGCCTTTTTCCTAGTGTCTGCATATCGGCGAGGATTAATTCCGTTTCAAGGATTTCTATGTCGCGGACCGGATCCACATTGCCGTGCACATGAATGATATTGCCGTCTTCAAAAGCCCGTATGACCTGCGCGATTGCGTCGCATTCGCGGATATGAGCAAGGAACTGGTTGCCGAGGCCTTCGCCTTCGCTCGCCCCTTTAACCAGCCCGGCGATATCCACAAATTCCACGATTGCCGGAATCAGCTTTTCCGTTTTGACGATTTCCTTTAGTTTGCCGATTCGTTCGTCCGGGACTTCCACGATGCCCACATTCGGCTCAATCGTGCAGAAAGGATAATTGGCGGCCATAGCGCCTTTACTGCGGGTAAGAGCGTTAAATAGCGTTGATTTTCCAACATTCGGGAGTCCTACTATTCCTATTTTCATAATTTCAGAAGTGAAGAGATTTTTTTATATTCGTCCAGGGTCAATTGCCCCGGGGCGGTCGCGTTATGAGAGTCCAACGCGACGAATATGATATATGAACCAAATATAGGCGCAAGCAGTCTGCTGACACGGCCTTTTTCGCCCATGCAATGGGCGATGCAGGGCTTTCCGGCGCGCCGCGAATCTGCGAGGAACTGCAAAATGGAGAGGTTATCCTCGTAACTGCGCGCGAAAGTCGCCAGCTTAAACAGATGCGCGCCGGCTCTGAATGCCTTGTCCCTAAGCTTTTTCAGCTCGGCCGGCGCAGGTGTCTTTTTGAAATCGTGGTGGGAAAAGATTATTTTCGTACTCTTCCCTGAACTTTTGCGCCTGTGCTCAGCCTCAAAGAGCATCTTCAGCAAACTGGGCGGAGTTTCCGCAGAAACATCAACAAAGTCCGCGCCCGCCCTGACAAATTCCGCCAGACGAATGATGCGTTCTTCCTCCGTGCCTCTGAAATCGCCTTTTTCCTTTTTGCTCTTATTGACTATGATAAGTGGCTTATCCGCAAGTCCCAAAATCTCCTCCGGTGAAATCTTTGCAGGCATGGAATCCACCCAAATTTCCAAAATATCCGCACGCTTAGCGGCTTTACGCGTCATTCTCCTTAATTCCACGAGGCTTTTTGCTCTTATTGGGATGCAGATTCTGGTCATACGGGCTTACTATAGGCTAAATATGGCAATCAGACCAGAATTCGTAACTAATTAATATATGGCATGGCTTTCCGGCAAACGCTTCAGCTAATTAGCTCCGGCTGTGCGAATACCAGAACTGGTCTTCAATGGAGCAGGGTTTTGTGGTATAATTTATGGATACTAACACCAAAACCCATGTCACACCCAACTCACATATTCTCCGAAATAAAATTGTTCGTACCCAACAGGCAGGTTTTTGCCGATCCTTCAGGAACAGAAATCCCCCGGAATCCAGAATCCATGGGAGGGTTTGAATCTCTCTCCGAAGCCTTTGAAGTCTTACAGCAAGCGCTGAAAGAATCTGAAATCAGGCTTGGGAAAATCCGGAATGCGTATAAAGGAGAATTAAAAATTCCCGCGGATGTTAAGCTTGCTTATGATGCCTATAAACAGAAAAGGCTGGATACCTATAATGAAATCAAGGAACTCCGCAAGCGCGGAATCAACAGTTCGGAGGCAAGGAATAGTATTGATTCAGCCACCAATGAGGTTGTTAACAAAACCCTGAATAATCTTGACGCGGCATTTGCCGGCTATTTAGTAGCCGAAAAGGGTCCGCCCGGAGATGCCATGCGTGGCCTCTCCAAAGATATATTCCCCACAACTCCAATAAAACATGCATCCCGGAAACCAAAGAAGGTCAATCAAGCCACAATGCCTGAAGCTGGGCGTAATATACCCCCAATTGTGGATAGAGCTCCCCCGTCAAAAGAAGAAAAACGATCCGTTTCCAGAAAGTCACCGGAATACTGGAACCCACTTTATCGTGACATTTCCCTCAAGCTCATAGACAAGGCTGTTTCTGGGAGTGAAGTAAAATTGTCGCTGGAGGAAGAAACCGCAGCAAGAATCATGAATCCGGGGGAAACAAAGTCTATCCTTATTAAAGGCAAACCGTATCTGCTGGAAAGGGATAATTACGGAAATTATCTAAGACTAAGGAATTACCGAAAACAGCATGGCCAAAGTGAAATGGCAGATCCTTACATTGCCATCACCAGGGTAAAGAACCTACCGCCCAGATGGTCTGATGACTTCAAGAAGGACAAAATTGCCGATAAAGAAAAAAAGGAAGCCCTGAAATCAACTTCAGACAAAGAACAAGTTGAGAGCAACGCAAATAAACAAATTGATTGGTTATTCTCGAAAAATACCCCAGCCGGCTCAAAAATGTCCTTCTGGCACATCGTCAGTCGGGAAAAGATGCCAGATACCGAAAATGAAAAACTTATCGGGATGCAGGTTGTTATGCTGAAACAATATGATGGAGTAGTCCGGGTAAGGTACCTTCAGCAGGCAAAAGTAATTAATGGAGGTAAACCTGTTGGAAATGCGGAGACAATTTTGGACAAGACAGTTAAATATCCAGTAGCCAGCTCTGATAAATGCCGTAAAGATGTCATGAACTGTATCCAAAACGATTCCCAAATCACTGTCACTACGGCTACAAAAGAAGATACGGAAAAAGAGCGACTTGCTTATGTGTATGAACAACTGGACAAAGCGGCCGACGACCTTACCAAGGCAAGTGTTATGCCCGGACCGATTTTCCCATGGCTTGCGGAATTTCAGAAGATTATTGATCGTGAAAAAATCGCAGACTGGGAACAAAATCCCAAATACGCATTCCTTGACCGCCATATTATTGTAAAAAACGGAAAGGTGTCTATTTTAGAGCTAAATCCAGAGTATAAAAAATTCCGGGAAGAAAGAAACTTGCCCGGCAATACTGCCGGCCCCGTTCCACAAAAATATCTGGCGGTACACAAAGACGCGCGACTGCCGGAAGACCAACTCACTCCGGATCGGAAGTATGATGAACGGCTTGCCGGGAACAATCCCCCAAATAAAAACAAAAACAATAAACCCGCATAATTTATGCCACAAACCAAATACAAAAAAGAAATTTATCAGCTGATGGCCCAGTCCATGGCCATCCAGTCGCTTGATGCCGAAAAGAAATTCGAGATGCAGGATCGACTGTTAAGTCTGCCTGAAATGGAAATGAAAAATATGATCACAATCCTGCGGATGGAGCAGTCGGAGCTGGAAACCCTGCACAAGAAAGCCATAATGGAACAAAAAGCGGCCAAAAAAGTTTATGGAATGGCCCAGTCCCTGCGCGACGCCGGAAGAAGATTGGACAAGGCTTTTCTGGTCGCAAGGGAATCGAATGAACGGGACGAGTCTTCCCAGGCTTCCAATAAACTGCTGGATGAAATTGAGCACCTGTAAAAGTTTCATCGCGATATTATGCGACGCGCGGCATATAAGAAACGACGCTAACCTAGTTTGCGGTAATCTTTATTTCTGCGGGTTCAAACCCAAGAATCCCCACTCCGGAGGGCACGATGATTGAATTCATGTCCAGCGCGACGGTGCCCGCTTTTTCCATCCCCTGCAGGTTCAGGTTGACCGTAATATCCCCGTCCTGGATGTTATTAATTATCCTGGATGGACCTGAAAGCGAAACCTTGATGCGCTCCGGATCCATTGATTTTATCTTAAAAGATGAGCTTTCTTTGGTTACCTTAATATCTGCAAGAACGGTCTTTTGTTGATATTTGCTCGTATCAATCTGAACGGTTATCGCCTGCTCCGCATTAACCAGGGCCACTCCTGCTGGCATCTGCAGGTCAACCGTAAGCGGTAAAGTCCTGTTTATCAACAGTCCGACATTAACCGGTGTCGTCTTGATTTCCTTCAGATCTCCAAGATATTTCTCTTCGCCGGTTACGATCACCGTTGACGGCATCGCAATGATTTGGTCTTCAAAAGCCGCCGCATCCTCTCCTTCCAGCACAGGCACAACTTTGACTGTTTTCTTGCCGACCGCCGCGGTAATTACGGCAGTGACTGTCACCTGTTCGGGATCGGTATTTATGCCACCTTCCGGGATCAGCAGATTTGCCGGCGCTTTAGGCGAAACACTCTGTTTTATGTCCGCGGTTTCCGTACCCGCGAGTTCCACCGTAACAGTCAGCGATTTAATCTTTTCCAGAATATTGTTGGCGGCTGAAATTTTGATCTTTTTCTGATCGACTTTTGTCTCTTTTACCGAATAACCGCTTGCCGGTGAGCCTTTCACTTCAACGATCAGATCCACTTCCTTTTCACCGACCGGAGACAGGGTTACTCGAATGAATGCCGGATCAACTTTCAGTACGGGGAACTGCGCATTCTGGCCGGCGACCTGTACCGGCAAATCATGATAGCCCGCTCCGAGACCGGAAAGGTCAACAAAGGCGGAATAATCATTTTTCGTCAGTCCTTTTGCTTCTCCTCCTTTTGCATTTACATATATTTTAACCTCCGCAAGCGGCGCGGCGGGGCTTAGGCTTTTTCCAAGATTTTCCATCTTTACCGTCAAAGGCTCCGGGATAAGGTAAACCGAGTTCTCTATCCCCACCACAAAAAACCAGAGGATTACCGCCGTGGAGACCGCGATCAGCTTTAAATTCCAGTTGTGAAAAAGTCTTTTTATCATTTTTCGTCTATGATTTTTTGGATTTCTGATGTTGATGGATTTTTTTTCGCCTTACCGGATTAAATGTTTCCGTCAGATACTCCCTTAGCTTCTCTACCGAAATGTTTTTTATCATCTCTCCCTTATGGGCGAATGAAATCGTTCCTCTTTCTTCCGAAAGCACGATTACTGCGGCATCCGTGGACTCCGATAGACCAAGCCCAGCCTTGTGCCTTGTTCCCATTAGGGGTCCGTCCGTTACCGATGAGTGCGGCAAAAGACATGCGGCGGCCGCCACTCTGCCCTTCCTGATTATTACCGCGCCGTCGTGCAGAGGCGAGTCGTGATTAAAGATGCTCAACAGCAGTTCTTTGGTAACTTCAGAGTCGAGGGCGATACCGGTATTAATATATTCTATTAGAGGAATCGAATCCTGGATAACTATAAGTGCCCCGGTTTTTGCCTGCGCCATGATCCCGCAGGACTCAACAATCCGTGAAATCATCCTGTCCATCTGTCTTTCGTTTTGTTTGGCAAGCAAATTGGTGTGCCCGAGCCTTTCCAGAGCCATCCGCAATTCCTGCTGGAAGATGACCGGAATGGCAACAAGTATAATCGTCAAAAACTTGTCCAACAGCCAACCCAGAGTTACCAACTGCATGGCTCGGCTGATCCAGTAGATCAGAGCAATGACCACAAGCCCCGTAATGATGTGAACCGCCCTGGTGCCCTTTATCAGGACAAGCAAAAAATAAAATAGTACGGCCACCAGAAATATGTCCAAAGCGACCTGTTGCCAGGAAAAGTTCAAAATGGTCAAATTTTCCCAGAATAAGCGGGCCTGATGTCCTATCAGCAAGATTAGGTCCGCCGTCCAGCGGCTTAATATATCCATGGGCAAATCCTATTTTTGCCCAAAGTCTAGCCGCTTTGCAGGCTTACCACAAGACCAATTTCCGCCTATTTGATTGCCCCAAGCAGAGTGCGCCTTTTCAGGAAAAGAATCGTAAGGAATGCTCCAAGGTACAGAAAGTCTTCCGGTCCGGAGCTGGCCAGTTTATCTGTTTCCTCAGCGGATGCGTGGACTTCCGCGGAGGCTTTTTCCGCCGCGGCCTGCGCCATCAATTCTTCCGAAGTTAACAAAACGGGCGCGCTTTCCTTAAGTTTATCCGAATTAACTGCCGGCAAGGTTGTGTCAGTCGTGCCCATGCCGTCCCCATAAATGGACGGGTCAGGGAGT
>Ga0209668_10000876_pt1 | contig 12604 bp, 10 predicted proteins | sample FrelakmetPLP11PL_FD_187150 | JGI IMG/M metagenome (GOLD analysis project Ga0209668, IMG submission 187150) | Freshwater lake sediment microbial communities from the University of Notre Dame, USA, for methane emissions studies - PLP11 PL (SPAdes)... | ecosystem: Environmental > Aquatic >... | reverse complement strand
CACAACCACAGACTCGATAACACCGTTCCACTTTGCGTCATTGCCAGCTACTCCAACAGCATCTTGATACAGAGGAAGTTGAACAGCTCTGGCAGTTCCATAGGTAGCGCTGAGTGCTAGGTTAGGAGTGAGTATGACCTTGTGCTTTAGTCGGGATAGTGAAGCCATTTTATCACTCCGTCCAGGTCAATTCACAATTAGTGAGCGTTAGAGTTCCTGCGTTTGTCCTGAAGAAGAAGTAGACTGTTGGTGATGTGAGGTAGGTTCCAATGTCCAGCTTCACTGAGCCGCCGCCAGAAGTAGCAGTCGTCACGCCAGTCTGGAGGTTGATTGTGAAGGCGCCAATTGGCTGGTCACCAGCAGCATCCTTACAAACTGTTACAACAACAGAAGCAGCAGTAACGAGTGTGGTGAAGTTGATGGTGATGGTGTTGAGGAAACCTCTGAACGTTCCATTGCCGACAGTCGAAGACTGTGCAGCATTGAGATTCATCGCATACGACCTGGCAACAGCATTAGTAGTGGTAAGGTTGAGTGAAGTCGTATTTGGAATACGGTGGTAGAATAGAGCTGTGCCGGCCATATCAGTCCTCCACTACGAAAGTAACTTTCGATACCAGGACTGAGCCTGTGTCAGTCTTGACGAAGGCATAGACGTCAGTTCCATACTGTCCCCAAGGAAGTTCAGTCTTCCAGGTGCAGGTTCCAGCTGCTCCACTTGAGCTCAGTCCCCAGATTACTGGAGATGACCACTCACCAAGAGCGTGGTGACCGTCAGCATCAGTGCAGAGACGAAGCGATAGAGAACCTACTGCATCGAGACCAGATACTGAGAATTCCACATAGCCCAGAGAAATCTTACCGTAGAAGTAAGGTGCTCCAGTCTCCTGTGCAAGGTTGATAGGCTGTGAGTCCTGAGTTGAATAGGTTGTATTCACATCCAGGATAGTCTCATAGGTCGATATGTGGTAGCTCACTTCTTCCTCCGTGCTTTGCTGATTTCTACTGCTGCAAGCTGCTTCATTGCAGCCTTCTTAGTCTTTGGCTTCTTGGACAGCTTACGACCAGTTGAACTGGTGGCGTAGTATCCCTTCTTAGTCTTCTTTATCGCCATAACTCACTTGCCCTTTGGAGGAGACTTCACCTTCATTGGTGCAGGCTTTGGCTTGGAAGGAACCTTGACTGGAGCAGTGAGCTGGCCTGGCAGTTCCTCGATGGATGACTTGCCTGGACGCTTTGGTGGAGTATCATAAATCGCCTTTGCTGCATCTGCTGGAGCCTGAACACCAGAAGACTTGTATCCCTTGCCGCCACCGCCGCCTTGCTTGCCCTTCACTGGCTTTATGTCAGTGTAGACATCCTCGTTTGGAGCTTCCTTCTGCTTTGGATATTTCTTTGGAGGAACCTTCTGTGCCTTTGGCTTACCTGGCTTCTTTCCTGGCATTGGCGACTCGAACTGTGGATCTGGCTTATACTCTGACATAATTGCTCCTTGTTGATTAAGTATCTGACTCGTTAACGAAGTTTTGGAGTTTGTGGAACTCTTTTCTTTTCAAGTTCTTTCTGTCTGTTCTGCATCTGCATTATTGAAGCTTCTATAGCTCTTCTCTGGACATCTTCTGGAACACCGGCACCTGTCACGGTAGTAAGACCAACTGTAGTTGGTAGATATTCTTTGAGACTTTCTGGATATGTTCCCACCAGCATTGAATCCTTTCCTACCACAAGAGGTGCACCACCAATCATCTTGCCCCAATCTCCCAATGCTCTTGTGAGACCACCTCCCTGTAGGGCAAGCATCATCGTCTTGTATTTTTGGAAATTCATTTCATCGATTGCATAGACCTTTCCATTCAAAGATGCTTCACCTGGTTTTGCATCTTGGACTTTGACATCGAATAGCTCTGTCACAAGAGTGTGAGTGAGTGGCATCATCTTATAGACTGCCATGTGCTCTGGTGGAATTCTATTTTTCGCCAGCTTCACCTGTGTGAGAGCATTTGGTGTGAATAGCAGCGGTCCAATGGTCTGGCTTATTGGTCCAAGGCGAGAGCTGATGAATCCCTCATCATATACTCTCTCACCGGTTCCAGCGACAGTTGGACCGAATAGGAATCCAGCTGGATTCAAGAGAACTGATGCAAGAAGATTCAAGCCGTCAGAGTGTGGAAGGCCAGGAAGCAGTATTATCTTTCCATCACGGTATCTTGCGGCTGCATCTAGTTTGAGAACAGTCCGAGATACACCATAATCCTGTGGATAATAGAAGGAAAGATTCTCAGCATTCTGGTCACCAATCATGAGCTCAGTTGGCTTTGTTCCGAGCTTTATAGAGCGAATTACTCTCTGTGGATCTGCTACGAGGTTCTTCATGAACTGGACTACCGATGAACGATAGTAGTTGTAGAACACGAAGAACGTTCTTGATATTTGACGCTCTATAGCTGATAGCTCTCCATAGTCATACAGGCTTCGACGTCCAAGGTCAAGGGCTTCTTCCAATGAGAATCCAGACTCTATTGCATCATTCACGACAGTCATACGATGCACATTGTCTGTGAATTCTGCCAGTGGAGAGCCAAGGAACTCTTTTCCTGAATCAGAAATAGCCTTCAATAGTCCTGGTGCCCTATTTCCTGTGAGCTCCATCATCTCTTGTAGCATTTCAGTTGGAACTGCAGCTGCCTGCTGAGATTTGAACACTCCCTTCTTTATGGCAGCATCGTAGAGCTGTCCTCTGGTGTATGAGTTTCCAAACCTATCAGTTGCCGCAACAACATCCCTCATCTCTCTTGCAGCTGCCGAGTTGCCACCAATCAAGATAGTATTGACAGCATTTTGATAGTTCCTGTATGCATTGGTAGCATCAGAAAGTGGAGCCCTACCAGTCGAGTATGCTATCTGCAGCGGAGCAGTGAGGTTGTTGACACCATGGAATCTTGGATTCACAGTGAGCATCATGGTGTAGTAGAGAGTATTGTATGAATCAAATACACTCCTTATTATCCTGGATGCTTTAAATGCAACATTACCTGGCTTCTCTTCAAGAGTGAGCTTGGCAAGTTCATCCAGCATGTCATTGTATCTTGGAGCTGAACCAATCTCCTTTGCTATCTCCTGTGCAAGAACTGGATCTGCAAAGCCATTGATGTCCATTCTATTTGCTCTTAGAGCATCAATGTATGCAAGTGTTGATTCCATACTATCTGTCGTAATACGTCCAGTGCTCTTGAATAGTTCAACATGATCTGGAATTTCATCTGCAATTTCTAAGAAATTTTTAGTAAGTTCTTGGACAAGCAAGTCATTTTTGAATTTATTGCTTGTATATGGATCAAATCTCTTAACTATCAATTCAATATCTTTTTTGAATTGCTCCATTGCCTTGTCTTTTGGTTTTCTCAATTTTCCTAATCTACTACTACTTATTAGTCCTGCTCCCCAATATTCAAGATCTTTCCAAACTTTGTCTACAGGTATACCAATTTCTAACCATTTAATATACATGTTTCTTCGTTCTTCTAAAATTGGATAAACTTTTAATTCTTCTATAATATTTTTGATTTCTTCTGGAGTGTAAGTTGTAGTTGTAAATTTACCTTCTCTAATAAGTCTCTCTCTCAGTCCACGCAACCAAGACTTTCCAGTAGTCTTCTGTATTTCAGCTTCTTTAGACATCAATGCATAATAGATGTCTATTAGCATTTTGCTTTTTGCATTTTGAAATAGTGGACTTTCTCTGATCCAAGGAAGATCTCTATTCGCATCAATAAGAGCTTTTGCAATTATCTCATTTCCTTTCTTCCTAGCATATGCTGTGACCAATGATTCCATAGCAAACTTTGAATCGACAACAAGTGTCTCGCCCTTGCGGGCTTTCCTAAATATGTCGACATTTGCCTTTGCAATTGCATTGGCATCAGCAAATATTGTTGGAAGTATGTCGGCTATTTCCTTTGATGACATTCTTGAAATTCTTGTGATGAGTCTTTCATAACCGTTAGTTCTTAGAAGGGCAGACTTTCCAAACTTGAATCCTGGCATGAACCAATCATCTGTTCCAGAATATTCATAAGAAAAGATGATTGATTCAACTAGATCTCTTGCATATGCCTCTGAGTCAGATTCTGATACAGAAAGAACATTCTGAACTGTCTTCTTCTTAGGTTGACCTGGAGCATATACAGATGTTTCAATAAATTCTTCTGGTGGTTCTATATTTCTTAGTTCAGTCTTTGGTCCACGAGCAAGACCAATTATGATCTCTTGGTCAGATGCATCAATTGATATGTCGAATGTATCTCTGAATGCTGGATCCTCTTTCACTCTCTTGAAATCATCGGCCAGCTTTGCATCCAGCTTTGATACTTCATTCCTTGAATTCTGTATGACAGATTTCACTGATGGTGGAAGCGCTTCACTCACACCAAAGTATGAATCTTTGAATTTTTGAATTCTTCTCTTCACAATGACTGGCAGTTCATCAGTGAGCTCAAGAGCTCGACGCTCTTGCGCAATTACAGCCCTCATTGCAGTTCCACCAACGACATTTTTAGGTGGTGTAACTCCAATCTCTGATAGAGATTTTCTGGTATATCCACCAAGTTCTTTCAGAGCAATTGCATCAACAGCACCATATGAAAGCTCTCTCAAGTCATCTACTTTGATGAATCCCTTGTTGAGGCTTTCAACTATGTCATCATGCAATTTTCCATTGATGATTTTTCCAAGGTAGAGTTCTTCAATTGTTGAATTAATTGGAAATTTTTGATTGACACTATCAATTTTGAATACTTCAATAGGACCATCTGGTGATGGTATGATTTGTATCTTAAGCTTTTTTTCTTGATCTAGTTGATTTAGAGGCTTCACAACTTTCGTATAGAAATCAGACTGCTTGAATTTCTTCAAGATGTTCTTTGCATTCTTCGCATCGGTGAAAGTGTTCCTGGTAAGAGCGATAACGTCCTGTCCAGCTAATCCAGCAGTCGACATCGCATCATCAACAACTTTCACACCGGCATCAAATCCAGCAGTCTTCTTTAGTGTTCCAATAAATCTTTGCCAACCATTTTTATCGAGCTTGCTTTTTACTGAAGAGAGTATGTCATTGATTTTGAATTTCTCAGTTCTTTCTTGTCCTCTTGCTATGAGAAGAGCAGTCTCTTCAGGATCTCCGTATTTGACAGTCCTCTCAGCAATATCATCAAAAGCTTTCGATAGAGCTTCTTTGAACTCTAGATTCTTCGAAGCAGCCATGATGTATGGTTTCATTTTTGCTACTTCAGAAGGATTCAAATATTCCAAATTTTCTATTTTGTCAATGATTCTAGAAGTATCGTATGAAGCTTCATATGTTGCCTGTGAAGCACCAAACATATCTCTCTTGACAGAGTTATTGAGGTTATACATCGATTCATCTGGAGTCGCATTGACAGTCTTTGCAAAGTTCGTGCCAGACATGTCAAGCCGGCTCATAGCTGTCTTTGCTTCACGTGCAGCAAGTTCGCTTGCCTTGTATACATTTCCTTGTGCTATTGGACCATTCAATACAGCGTTGTATGTGTCCTCATACACTTTCCTGAATTCATTGGCAGCCATTACCTCGTCTGCTGCCTTTGCTCCATAAATCATTCTCACATCACCAGCATTCAAGAATTCTGGGAATCTCTCGAATACTCTACCTGAGAGTGGAAGAGACTCAAACCATCCCTTCACAGAACCGATAGCAGCTTTTTCAAGCATTTCAGTTGCAAGTGCCCTACCACTGAGACCTGCTGCCTTACCAGCAACTTGAGCAGCACGGCCTCCCTTCATGGCGCCAGTCATTAGCTTGATTGTTCCAACATCCCATAGACCAAGAAGGTCGACACCAAGACCAATTGCAGTTCCAACTGGTTCAAGAGTCCTCATCGTCTCATTTGGATTGTATTTGAAGAATTCACCAATCTCCTTCATTGCACCGCCAGCTTCAGCAATGTTGGAGTAGATGTTTGCAGCAGGTCCTGTTCCCTTATACTTCTCTGGACGGGCAGCCTCTCTTGCTGCCATGACACCGCCGCCCTCTGGCTGACGAGTTCCAATGTCGTATGCTGATGTGAGGAGCCATCCCTTCGATGCAGCAACAGCATTCAGTGGAGCAAATGCTGCCCTCATCAGAGTAAATACTGGAGATTCAGTAGTGGCGCCAGTTGCATATGTCTTTCCACCGAGCGGACCGTATGTGAAGTATTCCTCTGGATTCTCGATATACTTCTTGCGCAGTTCAGAGTCGACATACCAAGGAAGCTCACCAGGCTTTTCCTGATTGAGCATTAATTCGACTTCCTCTGGTGTCCTGTTCCTCTTGCCCACTACAGTCTTGATTGGTGGACCAGCTCTTTGAGGAGTAATCTTCACATCATCAATTTGCTCTGCTAGCAGCTGCTGGCGGCGCTGTTCTCTTGCGACATCTTTATTCTGTGATTCAAGATACTTCAGTGCTGCTTCTTGACCTGAAAGAATTCTTGGAATTTCTACATTGGTAGTCTGTCTCGATAGTGCAGCGCTCAGACCAGATGCTCCCTTCTCTTCTGGTGGCTTGACGACATCAACTCCCTGCCTGCCAGATAGAGCATCTTCAAGAGTATTCAGCTGGCGAAGAGTCTCATCAAGGACTTCGTTGCTGGATAGATTTGGAAATTCTTTTCTAATAGAATCGAAAGCTACTTTAGTTGCTTCATATGCCTGTCTCTTCTGAATCTTCTGCTCTTCTGGTATCTGTTCAGAAGACAGGCTTCTCTCAAATGAAACATCATCGAATATATCAGAAGCTTTTGCGGTTACGGTTGGAACTCTGGAGCGTGGACGAAGGACGTCTATCATGCCACCGATAGTGAGGTTCTCTGTTCCACCTGGAACTGTCGCACCAGGAACATTCTCTGGCGTCATTGATGGAGCAAACATTCCAGATGTCGCTATGATAGGACCGCCAAATCCACCACCATATGGAGGGACGATACCAAGGTCCTGGTTCATTCTCTTCATTACTTCCGCATTTATCTGTTCAGCCGATAGAGGCTTTCCTTCAGATAGGATTTGGTTGTAATACTCTTGATAGAGATTGGTTCTCTCAGCTTCTGCCTCTTGAAATGCCTGTGTGAGCTCGAATCCAGCCATCGTCTTTCTGGCTTCTTCGGCTCCCTTCTCAACCTCAGCCTTCGTCATTGGAGGAGCAGCAGGAACAGTGGCAGCCTTGGCTCCTCCCTTTGATTCAATAGCCTTCTTCTCAAGATCTTGAAGATATTTCTCAATGTCAGTTGAAGGTGCACCAGGAGCTGCAGGAGCTCCAGCTTTTTTTGACTTCGCTGCTTTTTCCTCTAGAGATTTGAGATATGCTTCAATTTCTTCTGGAGTCATTATTTCTCCTCAATGACTGGTGGCTTATTCTTCTTCAAGGCTGATTTATCAAGAGCAAGAGCGATAGCATGAGCTTTCTTCATGAGTTCTGGATCTAGAGAATACTGGTTCTGCAGTTCTTTCCAAGTGACTTCGAAATCTTTTCCACTTGCATAATTTATTTGCCACAGTTCTTTAACTGTGTTTCCAAGTTCAGTATTCTTCAGAATTCTATCGAATTTAGAACTCTGGGCTAACAACTCATCTGCTTCCATCAGCCTATTCACTAAGTATCCGCGTGCAGTTGTATCTTTAATGACAGCTTTTTTAGTAGGTAATAGCTTTTGTGCTTCAAGTCTAGGCCCAGGCATGCCTTGTGTGCCAGAATACTGAACTGGCTCATCGAACGTAGCACGAGGAAGAGGAGGAGCTGTTCCAAGACCTGCAGCAGGTGCACCAGGAGGAGCTTCAAAAGTTCTCTGATCAGTCAAAGGTGCAACGGTTCTATCTGCTTGAGGAGTCTTTAGGTCTGGCAGGCGTGGTGGCTCAGGAACAGGAACTGTATTTCTCTCTGCCATTAGGCGGCTTGCTTCATCCGGTCCAACAAGAGCTTCAAGATCAATCATATTTTGTACGCTAGGTGTAGGAGCGATAGCAGATGGTGGTGGCTGGCCTCCAGAGAAATCCTGAACTGCTGGTTGATTGGTTATGGGCATAGGAAGTGCTGGTGTCGCAGCAGGCTCAGCAGGTGGCGCAGGTGGTGTGCCCTTCTTTGTTACGACTGGAATGTTGCCAGGAAGTAGATATCCTTCATCTCCAGTTGCTGCATCTCTCCATGGAGTCCTGCCAGGTGGGATTGTAGCTTCAGTTGCAGGAGCAGCAGGGGCCGCATCAGTTGGAGCAACTGCGGCAGGAGCACCTGATTCCTTCCTGTATCTTTCAAGGAGTTCTGCCCTCTTCTCTGGAGAAGCAGATAGAAGAGCATCAAGGACGTTCCTCTGGACATAAGGAGCTTGTGCACCAACTGTTGGACCAAATCTCCCAGCTGCTATCTCTCTTGCACGAGTTATGTAGTCGAAATCAGATAGCTTAGGTGCTTGCACACCAGAGATCATTTCGTTTATAGATTTAAGAGCTTTTTCAGCATCTTCTAGAGTAGGTTCATATGCAAGGCCGGCCTTTGACTCTTCAGCTCCTGGATATGCTCCAACACTCGGTGCAGAAACTCCGGAAACTGCTCCAAGTCCGGGATACCTTGGCATTGCTTCAACTTCTCTTTCAGTGGTAGTTGTGAATCCACCACCACCAGTTGGAGACTTCTTCTCACTCACGTTCTTGTGAGATACAACGATATCAGTATTTCCGGAAGTGACAAGCTCTCTTGCTGTATTAGCAACTGCCTCTTCACGTGTCTGGCCACCGCGAACTTTTGAATCGACCAGTCCCTCATAGAGCTGGTAGCCAGCAAGATCTGATTCTCCTGGAGAGAGTGAAGTGCCTAGGCCAGCGCCAATTGCTCCTTTCTTGAATGATGCAGCTACAGCAGCTGTATCACCAGCTCCTTCAGCCATTGCACCACCAATTACTTCTTCGACTCTGGACTTCACCTTCTCACGTCCAGTTCCAAATTCACCGCCGGCTTGAGTGGTAGTTGTGCCTGGCATGAGATAGACGGTAGATGCCTGCTCTGCCTGCCTCTCTGCTTTCAACCTTGCAGTCGTGCTCTTTGCCTGCAGTTCTAGTTCTGCTGTCTTCTTGAGAGCGTCATTAATCCTGTTGGCGTTCCTTGATTCGATGCCAGATATAAGATCAGCCTTTGCATTCTCAAGATTCTTGATTCTGTCTTTGTAGAGCTCGACCTCAGCCTGATACTTTAAATCCCTATCCTTGTACTCCATGAGGGCCTGCTTCTGTGCAAGCTCCCACTGGTCAGCCCTCTGCTTCGTGAATACAGAGGTATATTCTCCAGCAGCCGTGTCTTTGTATCTCTTGACATCGGGAGCGCTGATAACATAGACTCCCTTGGATATCTGGTTGATTGGCATAGTTCATTCTCCAAGAAGTCTTGTGTAGAGAGCAGAATCAGGATTTGTAGCATAGTATGAGAGGTATCCCTCTGCTTCAGCAGGAGTTATGTTGTTCACACTTGCAAATCCTTGTATTTCAGCTGGCGTTGGCATGCGTCCTTGAATAGTCTTTTCAAGAGCGAATGATTCCATTCCGGCTTGCAGTCCTGCTGAACCGATACGTGAAATAGCAGCCGCACGCTCTTGGCTCTTCTCTGCCTTTGCTGCAATCCTGGCCTGAATCTCATCTTCAAGTTCACGTTTCCTCTGGATGTTTGCAGCCTCGAGACCTCTTTGAGCGCCGGCAACGAGAGCAGCCTGAGTCTCAGCTGCTTGAGCAGCCTGCAATTGTGCAGCGCCTGCTCCCTGCATTCCAGCTGCTCCAGCAGCCTTTGATGCTGCCTGAGCTGCCTTCAATTGTCCCTGTATCTGAGCCTGCTGAGCACCAAAGATGCTCTGCTTCTCTTCTTCAGTGAGACCAAGAGTTCCAAGTTCTTGCATACGCTGGAGCTCTTCCAGACGACGCTTGTTCTCTCTTGTTGCTGCATTTGGAAGAAGCGATGGTATTGCTTCAATAGCAGCTCCACCTGCTGCTGCCAACATTGGTAATGCTATTAGTGGTAAGGGCATAGTATCTCCTAAGTATTCAGTTCAGCGGTAGAAAATCTCGATATTTGCATTTCTTGCTGTGAAGTGACATTTGTCAACATCACATACAACGACTAGTCCAATATTCCAGACACCAGCTCCAAGTACTAGTCTACGCCTGGAGCAATACCATCTACGACTGTGAGCGCCGATAAGCGATGTATTACCAGAACCATCCACATCAGTCGCGATATTATCCTCCTGAAAGCAGAAGCCGTTGGTTGAATCGACAACATCTGTCACGAGGATGCGGTCACCGTATGATGCGATGAGCTTGATTGCTGAGTTCCGCTTCTCACCGAGGAGCTCGTAGTTCTGGTCGCCGATTGGAGCAATTGATACGGTGTAGAGACACTCTGCGTTTTCCTCAAGGACAAGGCGCTTGCCAGTGTTCGGTATTGGCAGGAAGTTATTGGAGAAGAGGTTCCACTGCTTCGTGTGCGAAGTAGCATATGAACGAGCAAACTGGTCTGTCTCAACGAACTGTGTCATCAGGTCGCCAGTCGTGAACTGGTGGTCCCTTGTGACGTTGTAGTATTCTCCTCTGACGATATCAGTCGTCTGGACAGTGTTGTTTTGGATATCCGTGCCAGCGATATCACGGTTAATGTATTTGCGGAGAGAGTCGTAGGTCTCCATCAACTCCGGACCTTCAACCTGACTACCTCCAACAAACGAAAACGGTGGGCTCCAACTCATTAGTAACCTCCCTGCTTGTGGCAAGTAATATGACAGTCTCTGCAAAGTATTCGACAGTTCCAGTCTTCATCGTGATACTGGGGAAACTTCGACTTTGGAATGATATGGTGAGCTTCCAAGTTGTCTTCACTGAAACAGAATTGGCAGTATGGAGTGCGCTCTATGTTACGACGCCGCCAAGCTCCAATATTGAAATACTTCTTATCAATCTCTCCATTACCGCCGTGACCAAGAGACATTTTGATTCTATGTTCTTCAGATTTACGAAGATCTTTCAAAGCTTCAGACACATTCTTCTTCTGCTCTTCAGAAAACTTGTATCCTTTTCCATTTTGATTTCCTTTCATAGCTTCAGACATCTTCTTCTTCTGCTCTTCAGAGCAGGGCTTTCCTTTGTTGTGAGCTGGCTTTCCTTTGAGGAGTTCAGATAGATGTCTCTTCTGCTCTTCAGACATTCGCTGACCTTTGCGTCCCATCAGTATGCCGCGACCATAGCTGAAATTTCACCATTCTTCAGAGTGAGTGACGGTATCCAGGCCAAATCTCTTATCCTCACGTGAGCCTCCACATTCGATATTGTAATATTCGCTCCACTGGTATTCATTATCACAGCGCTCATATTTACTCGTTGCTTCTTCCTCAGATGTAGATTCACCTGATTCCTGAACGGTATTATGTAAGAAGCTGGAACTGGATCTCTTGGAAATGTCGATGAAGAATATGTGGCTGTGCAAGGACCATAGTATGTCAAGAGCGGAGTTGTGATTTGAAAGGCAAACTCGTAACAGTCATCTTGGTTTGCTGCTCCTACGCCAGTTGAAGGAGCTGGAGTTGGAAACTGGAGGTCATTCACGTTGATGTCGAAATGAACGCGTAATACCTGTCCAGGCTCGAGGACATAAGGTCCAGTGACTCTCATCGGTGTGACACCGCCAAGAGTTATCAGAGTGAAAGTATTCCAATTGACCAGTTGCGTGAGGTCTGAGTATGCAAGATCGTGGTCTCTGTTGAATACCTTCGGAAATGAATCTTCGATATGCTGACGTGTGCACCATTCGGTATGTGTGTTGTCTGGATTCAGCAGACCGATTGTCTCTGTCTCTATTGCTGTGAGATCATTATTCACATCAAGAGCAGAGAGTAGATCTCCACCTTGCCAAGAATTTACTGATACTGTGCTCATCGTATTTGATTCCTCGCCCAGAGTTTGGAGTCCCAGACAAATAGGCTCTCTTCGTGGTCATCAACCAAAACGTAGTTTGCTTTGAGGTTTGTATCAACTGAATTGTTGAACACCAACCTGAATCTGATATCGACTGTTATCGGACCAGAACCAACTGGTGTGGAGTAGGGAACAACATATGTGAAGCGTCCTCCCTGCCACTGCTCATCAGTCCTGCCGCAGCAGACATCATTCACGAATACGCCAAGCTCGATGTAGTTGTCATTCTTAATGTATTCTTCGTAGGATGATGGAGCCTTGAAATACAGCTCATAGGATGTCCGCCACTCGACATCAACCTGTGCCTCGCCTACCAGCATTCCCTCATACACTTCGAATGTCATCTCAGCGCCTGGATAGTATTCGATGGCGCCAATTGTTGAGTTGGTGAAGCGCTTCTCTGAAAGTTTTATCCAACCAGTCTTCCATTCATTGGATGCCCACTCATCCCACTGGTTGTATCCTTCATTGACTGCACCGCAGTGAATTGTGGTGTGGTAGTTCTGTGACTGCTGGTATGTGTGCTTCTCTGACCAGGCCTCAGTATTAACAGGTATCGTGGACGAGTAGCGCTCCTCGTATGTCGCTGGCT
>Ga0209668_10000875_pt1 | contig 12605 bp, 8 predicted proteins | sample FrelakmetPLP11PL_FD_187150 | JGI IMG/M metagenome (GOLD analysis project Ga0209668, IMG submission 187150) | Freshwater lake sediment microbial communities from the University of Notre Dame, USA, for methane emissions studies - PLP11 PL (SPAdes)... | ecosystem: Environmental > Aquatic >... | reverse complement strand
TGCCGGCTGGGTCGAGGCCGCGCGGCTGTCCGGCAACGGCGATGCGCGCATCCTGGCGGTGCACCTTTTCCCCAACGCGCTGCCGCCGGCGATGGTGCAGGTGAGCCTGAACATGGGCTGGGCCATCCTGAACGCCGCGGGCCTGAGCTTCATCGGCCTGGGTGTGCGCCCGCCGACGCCCGAGTGGGGCATCCTGGTGGCCGAAGGCGCGCAGTTCATCGTCAGCGGCGAGTGGTGGGTGAGCTTCTTCCCCGGCGCGGTGTTGATGCTGGCGGTGTTCAGCTTCAACCTGCTGGGTGACGCCTTGCGCGACATCTTCGATCCGCGGAGGAGGACTTGACCCCCCCCGTAGCGCCTTCGGCGCTCCGCCCCTGGGGGGGCGACGCCAGCGGCCCGGCGAAGCCGGTTCCGCGGCGTCCGCTCGATTCGCCACGCCACTTCGATCGGAGCCGCGCATGAGCCAACCGCCGCTGCTCGATGTCAGGGACTTCGGCCTGGAGTTCCGCACCCGCGGCGGCACGGTGCGCGCGCTCGAAGGCGTCAGCCTGCAGCTGCACAAGGGCGAGATCGTCGGCCTGGTCGGCGAAAGCGGCTCGGGCAAGTCGGTGCTGTCCTATGCGCTGCTGGGCATCAGCGACCGCGCGGCGCGGGTCACCGGCGGCACGGCGGTGTTCGGTGGCATGGACTTGTTGAAGGCCAGTGAGGCCGAGCTGGCCAACCTGCGCGGGCGCGAGATCTCGATGGTCTTCCAGAGCCCGCGCACGGCCCTCAACCCGATCCGCCGCGTCGGCCACCAGCTCGAAGACGTGCTGCGCCGCCATGCCGCCGCGCCGGGCGTCAACCTGGGTAGGAGCCTGAAGGAACGCGCAGTGCAGGCGCTGCGCGACGTGGCCATCGCCGACCCCGAGCGCCGGCTGAGCGCTTACCCCTTCGAGATGTCCGGCGGCATGTGCCAGCGGGTGATGATCGCTCTGGCGTTGGCCTGCCGGCCCAGCCTGCTGATTGCCGACGAGCCGACTACCGGCCTGGACGTAACCACGCAGGCGGCGGTGATGGACCTGATCACCGGCCTGGCGCGCGAGCGCCACATGGCCACGCTGTTCATCACGCACGACCTGGCGCTGGCGGCCGACCACTGCGACCGCATCGTCGTCATGCATGCTGGGCATACGGTGGAATGCGCATCGACCAAAGCGCTGTTCGCCGCGCCGCGTCATCCCTACACCGCGCGGCTGATGAGCTCCACGCCGGGCGAGCGCAGCAGCCTCTCCAGCCTGGAGCCGGTGCCCGGCAACCTGCCGGACCTGAAGCGCGACGACCTGCCGGTCTGCCGCTTTGCCGAGCGCTGCGAGCGCGTCACCGATCGCTGCCGCCGCGAGCGGCCGCTGCTGGACAGTGCCGCGCTGCACGGCGTGGCCTGCTGGCACCCGCTGACCGAAGCCGCACCCCAGCGGGAGCCGGCCCATGCCTGAGGCCCTGCTGCAGGCCGAATCGCTGCACAAGCGCTTTGCGGTGCAGGGCCGGCGTGGCGCGATGCTGCATGCGGTGGACGACGTGTCGCTGTACATCGGCGCCGGCGAAAGCGTCGGCCTGGTGGGCGAGTCGGGCTGCGGCAAGAGCACGCTGGCCCGGCTGCTGGCGCGGCTGCTCGACCCGAGCGACGGCCGCATCGTCTTTGCCGGCCAGCAGCTGGGCGAGATTCGCGCCGAACGCTTCGCGCGCACGCCACAGCGCGCGGCGATCCAGATGGTGTTCCAGGACCCCACCGATTCATTGAACCCGCGCTTCAGCGCACGCAATGCCATCGCCGAGCCGCTGCGGCTGCTGACCGGCCTGTCGGGCGCCGAGGTCGATGCCCGCGTCGACGAGGTGGCGCTGCAGGTCGGCCTGCCGCTGGCCCTGCTGCCGCGCTATGCGCACCAGCTGTCCGGCGGGCAGAAGGCGCGTGTGGGCATCGCGCGCGCGCTGGCCGTCAAGCCGCGGCTGCTGATCCTGGACGAGCCCACCGCGGCGCTGGACGTGTCGGTGCAGGCGGTGGTGCTGCAGTTGCTGGCCGATCTGCGCCGCCAACTGGGCTTGAGCTACCTGTTCGTGTCGCACGACCTGAACGTCGTGCGACTGCTCACCGACCGCGTGGCGGTGATGTACCTGGGCAAGATCGTCGAAGTCGGCCCCTCGGAACAGTTGTTCCGTGCGCCGAAGCATCCGTACACCCAGGCGCTGGTGTCGGCCATCCCGGGCCAGGGCCCGCGCATCAAGCTCGGCGGCGAGGTGTCCAGCCCTATCGACCCGCCGGCTCATGTGTGCCGCTTCCACGGCCGCTGCCCGCAGGGTGAGGACCGCTGCGCGCGCGAGGCCCCACCGCTGCAGCGGCGGGGGGCGCGGGAAGTCGCCTGTCACTTTGCCGCATGATCTGCAGATGAGCTTCACGACCGCGAATGCGCCGACGCAGCGCGCCAACCTGGCCGAGCAGGTCTACACCCGGCTGAAGGCCGAACTGCACGACTTCACCTGGGTGCCCGGCGACCGCTTCTCCGAGGCCGAGATCGGCCAGCGCGTGGGCGTGTCGCGCACGCCGGTGCGCGAGGCGCTGTTCCGGCTGCGCAACGAGGGCTTTCTGGACGTGGAGTCCAAGTCCGGCTGGTTCGTCAAGCCAATCGATTTCGGCAAGCTCGACCAGCTCTACGACCTGCGCGTGGTGCTCGAGCTGGATGCCGTGGCCAAGCTGGTGGCGCGGCAACAGGATCCGCCGGCGCTGGAGGCGTTGAAGGCGGTCTGGCTGGTGCCGGCCGCGCTGCGCTCGACCGATGCCAAGGCCGTGGGCGAGCTGGACGAAGCCTTCCATGCCACGCTGGTCAGCGCCGCCGGCAATGCCGAGATCGCTCGTGTGCACCAGGACGTGACCGAGCGCATCCGCATCGTGCGCCGGCTGGACTTCACCCGCGCCGACCGCATCGAGGCCACTTACCAGGAACACGCCAAGATCCTGCGCGCGGTGATCCAGCGCAAGCTCGAGGTGGCACAGCTGCTGCTGAAGGCGCACATCGAGCAGAGCAAGGTCGAGGTGCGCAAGATCAGCCTGCACGCCATGCACCAGGCGAGGCAGCGCGCCGGCGGCTGACGCCTGCCGGGGCGGTCGCTGGCGTAACAGTGCGGCCGGCCTGACGTCCCGCGAACCGGGGATTGCCGTTCGGTGGCCCGCAGGCAGCATTGGGCTGCGCAGGGCTGTCCGCAATCCGATCCGGCAGGCCCTGCACCGATCCACGTGCCCAGGCGGGTGAGCGATGAAGCAGGAATCGACGATGCGTTTGATCTGGGGCGGGCTGGGCGCCGTAGCCCTGGCGCTGCTCGGCGGCTTCGGCAGCGGCGTACAGACGACGCCCGCGGCCGCAGGCGCGCTGGCGCTGACCTGCAACTCCGCCGGCTACGTCGCCGATGCCGTGGAGACGCCCAGCGAGGCGCAGCTGGCGGCCTATGCCGGCCGCTACAACGGCAACGAAGGTATCTACGACGCGTCGGGTGCGTTCAATCGCTCCGGCACGGCCGAACTGGTGGTCGGCAGCGATGGCCAGCTGACGTACAAGGGCGCGGCCTTCGAGGCCAGGTCGGTGTGCGTCGACAAGTCCGCGGGCGCGCATGGCAAGGTGATGTACTTCGAGTCCGGCGCTGGGCACTTCGACGTGTCTGACAAGGACGACACAACGGCCGGCCAGGCCTGGGGCGTCTCGCCGGTCGACGGTGCCACCGTGTTCACCGGCGGGCGCAGGTAGATTTCCCCGCTCAGAGCTTGCGCCGCGCCAATACCGCGTCGCTCAGCACCCGCAGCACGGTCTGCGATTCATCCCAGCCGAGGCAGGCATCGGTAATGCTGCGGCCGTACTCCAGCTTGGCCGGATCATCCTTGCCGGCGCTGAATTTCTGAGCGCCGGCCACCAGCTGGCTTTCGACCATCACGCCGAAGATGCAGCGGCTTCCTGCCGCCAGCTGCGCGGCCACGTCGCGTGCCACGTCGAGCTGCTTGTCGTACTGTTTGCTGCTGTTGGCATGGCTGCAGTCGATCATTAGCGTGCAGTCCAGCTTGGCGGCCTCGATCTCCTTGCAGGCCGCGGCCACGTGCGCGGCGTCGTAGTTCGGTGTCTTGCCGCCGCGCAGGATGACGTGGCAGTCCTTGTTGCCCTTGGTCTCGACGATGGCCACCTGGCCGTTCTTGTGCACCGACAGGAAATGGTGCGGCCGCGCCGCGGCCTGGATCGCGTCGATGGCGATCTTCACGTTGCCGTCGGTACCGTTCTTGAACCCGACCGGCGCGCTCAGGCCCGAGGCCAGCTCGCGGTGCACCTGGCTTTCGGTGGTGCGCGCGCCGATCGCGCCCCAGCTGATCAGGTCGCCGATGTACTGCGGGCTGATCACGTCCAGGAACTCGCTGCCCGCCGGCATGCCCAGGCGGTTGATCTCCACCAGCAGCTGGCGCGCAATGCGCAGGCCCTCGTCGATGCGGTAACTCTCGTCCAGGTACGGGTCGTTGATGAGGCCCTTCCAGCCCACGGTGGTGCGCGGCTTCTCGAAGTACACCCGCATCACCACCTCCAGCGTGTCGGCGTACTGCTCGCGCAGCGGCTTCAGGCGTCGCGCGTACTCCAGCGCCGCGGTCGGGTCGTGGATCGAGCACGGGCCGATGATCACCAGCAGCCGGTCGTCCTTGCGCTGCATGATCTGTCGCACCGCGTGGCGCGTGCGGCCGATCAGCTTTTCCACCGGCGTGCCGGCGATCGGAAAGAAGCGGATCAGGTGTTCTGGCGGCGGCAGCGGCGTCACGTCCTTGATGCGCTGGTCGTCGGTCTCGCTGGTCTTTTCGCTGAGCGCGTAGCGGCCTTCGGCAATGTGGCTGCTTCTCGAGTTCATGGTCCGGGCTCCTCTTGAGTCGATGTCGGGCACAAAAAAACCGCCGGGGTTGCCGGCGGTTCTTCTGGGGTTCGGTGCGTCGTGTCGTTCTACGCGTGCAACGGAATCCAGCCGCCGGGTGGGGCCGTAAACCAGTAGCTCGCAAAGTGGAACATGGTCGAACGCATGAATGCCAATGTAGCACGACGCGGTGACGACCCCTTACACCGCCTGGGCCACGGCGCGCCGGGCCAGCACGCCGATCAGGTGTGCGCGATAGGCCGCGCTGCCGTGCAGGTCGCTGTTGAGGTCGTCCGCTGCCAGCTTCACGCCGTGCAGCGCCGCGGCGCTGAACGACTTGGCCAGCGCCGCTTCCAGTGCGCTGGCGCGGAACACGCACGGCCCGGCGCCAGTCACCGCCACGCGCACGCCCTGCGGCCCAGCGCTCACGAACACGCCGACCAGTGCAAAGCGCGAGGCCGGCTGCTTGAACTTGAGGTAGGCCGCGCGCTCGGGCCGCGGGAAACTCACCGCCGTGATCAGCTCGCCGCTCTGCAGTGCGGTCTCGTACAGGCCGAGGAAGAAGTCGTCGGCGGCGATCTGGCGCCGGTCGGTGTGCACGGTCGCGCCCAGGCCGAGCACTGCCGCGGGCCAGCACGCGGCCGGGTCGTTGTTGGCCAGGCTGCCACCGAGGGTTCCGCGCGTGCGTACGGCGGGGTCGCCGATGCCCGCGGCCAGGCAGGCCAGCGCCGGGACCTGCTTGCCCACCTCGGCCGATGTGGCCACCGCCGCGTGTGAGGTCATCGCACCGATGCGCAGGCTGCCGCCGTCGAGCGAGATGCCCTGCGCGCCAGGAAGAAGCGACAGGTCGATCAGGTCGGTGGGCCCGGCCAGGCCGAGCTTCATCGCCGGCAGCAGCGACTGTCCGCCGGCCAGGTAGCTGGCGTCGCCCTGGGCCGAACGCAGCTGCACGGCCGAAGCCACGGACGCGGGGCGGTGGAATGCAAAGGGGGTCATCGCGGGTTCCTCAGGCAGTGGCGCCGTGCAGCGCCGACCAGACACGTTCACTCAGCAGCGGCATCTGCAACCGGGCCGCGCGTTCACCGGCACCGGCGCGCGTCAGCGCGTCGACCACCGCGTTCACCACCGCCGGCGTCGCGCCGATGGTGCCGAGCTCGCCCACGCCCTTGACGCCCAGCGGGTTGGTCAGGCACGGCGTGCTCTGGTCGAGCACGGTCTTGAAGTTGCGCACCATGTCCACGCGCGGCAGCGCATAGTCCATCAGCGAGCCGGTGAGCAACTGCCCCGATCCGCGGTCGTAGACCATGCGCTCGCAAAGCGCCTGGCCCAGGCCCTGCACCGCGCCGCCGTCGAGCTGGCCGACGACGATGGTCGGGTTGATGGCGCGGCCGACGTCGTTCACCGACGCGTAGCTCGCCACCTCGACCGCGCCGGTGTCGGGGTCGATCTCGACCTCGCAGATGTGGCAGGCGTTCGGCCAGCTCGGCGCCTGCACTGCGCTGGTCGAATCGACGAACACCTGGTGGTCGGCCTGCTTCGCCGCCAGGTCGAACAGGCCGATCTGCCGGTCGGTGCCGACCACGCGGAACACGCCTTCGCGGTACTCGATGTCCTTGGGCGCGGTTTCCAGCGCTTCCGCGGCCAGGTTCTGCGCCTTCTCTACCGTGCGCTGCGAGGCCACCTGGATGGCCGAGCCGCCGACGAAGATCGAGCGCGAGCCGGCACTGCCGAAGCCGGTGCCGCGGTCGGTGTCGCCCTGCACGATGCGCACCTTCTCGATCGGCACGCCGAACACGTCCACCACCAGCTGCGCATAGCTGGTGGCGATGCCCTGGCCCATGGCCTGGGTGGCACTGAAGACCTCGATGAAGCCGTCGCCGGAGACGTTGACGGTGACGCGTTCCTCGAACACGTTGCCGCCGGTCCATTCCAGGAACGAGGCCAGGCCACGGCCGCGCAGCTTGCCGCCCTTCTTCGACTGCGCCGCACGCGCGTCGAAGCCGGCCCAGTCGGCCAGCGCCAGCGCCTGCGTCTGCACCGATTCGAACTTGCCGCTGTCGTAGGTCTGCCCCATCGGGTTGGTGTAGGGCATCTGCTCCGGGCGGATCATGTTGCGGCGGCGGATTTCGGCCGGGTCCAACCCGAGCTTGCGCGCGGCCGCGTCCATCAGGCGCTCGATGATGTAGATCGCCTCGGGCCGGCCGGCACCGCGGTAGGCGCCGAGCGGCGTGGTGTGGGTCAGCACCGCCTGCAGCTTGAAGTCGATGGTCTGGATGTCGTAGACACTGGTCGACACCCACGGCCCAATCAGCAGCTGGATGATGACGCCGGTGGTGGTGGCATACGCGCCGACATTGGCTTCGGTGTGCACGCGCAGACCGAGCACCCTGCCGGCGGCATCCAGCGCCAGCTCGGCGCGGCTGCGGATGTCGCGGCCATGGCTGGCCGCCAGGAACTCCTCGCTGCGCTCGGACACCCACTTCACCGGCCGCTGCAGCGCGTGCGTGCAGAAGGCGACGACGATGTCCTCGGGATAGGCGCCGGTCTTCATGCCGAAGCCGCCGCCGACATCGCCGACCACCACGCGCAGCTTGTCGACGGGCCAGCCGAACACCTCCTTGCACAGCGTGTCGCGCACGCCGCCGGGCATCTGGCTGCTCATGCGCAGCGTGACGCGGCCGCCTTCGAAGCTGCCGAGCACCGTGCGCGGCTCCAGCGAGGCCGGTGCCAGCCTCTGGTTGTCCAGGTCCAGCGCCACCACGTGGGCGGCCTTGGCAAAAGCCGCTGCACAGGTTTCGGCATTGCCGTGGCGCATTTCGGCGGCATAGTTGTCGGCCGCGTCGTCCCAGACCTTGGGCGCGCCGGCGGCCAGGGCATCGTCCAGGTGCACCACGTTCGGCAGTTCCTCGTAGTCGACGACCACCGCATCGCGCCCGGCACGCGCGGCATCGAGGCTGGTACCGACCACCGCCACCACCGCCTCGCCGACGAAGCGCACCTCGCCCACCGCCAGCGCGTGGCGCGGCGTCTGCGGTGCCTTGGCGCCGCCGGGGCCGGGGAATACCGGCTGCGAGCTCAGCGGCTTGAGGCCGGCGGCCACCAGGTCGGCGCCGGTGTAGACCGCCAGCACCCCAGGCAGGGCCAGCGCGGCGGCGGTGTCGATGGTGGCGATGCGCGCATGCGGATAGGGCGAGCGCTGCAGGCTCAGGAAGGTCTGGCCGACGGGGGCGACGTCGTCGGTGAACTGGCCCTTGCCAGCGACCAGCGCCGGGTCCTCGATGCGGCGTACCGACTGGCCGCTGCCGAAACGTTGTGCGACGGCGCTCATTTCGCGGCTCCCGAAGCCAGTGTCGCGGCGGCCTGCTTGACCGCGGCGACGATGTTGACGTAGCCGGTGCAGCGGCACAGGTTGCCTTCCAGCGCGTGCTCGATTTGCTCCTGGCTGGGGTTGGGCGTGTGCTGCAGCAGCGCGGCGGTGGACATGATCATGCCCGGCGTGCAGAAACCGCACTGCAGGCCGTGGCAGTCGATGAAGGCCTGCTGGATCGGGTGGCGCTCGCCACCTTGGGCCAGGCCTTCGACGCTGGTGATCCGCCGGCCCTCGGCCTGCAGCGCCAGCATCGTGCAGCTCTTCACCGGCTGGCCGTCGACCAGCACCGTGCAGGCGCCGCACTGGCTGGTGTCGCAGCCGACGTGGGTGCCGGTCAGGCCGAGCTGCTCGCGCAGCACTTCGACCAGCAGCCGTTGGGGGTCCACCTGCAGTTGCACGACCTGGCCGTTGACTTCGAGGTTCAAGTTGCTCATGGATGGCGCGTCCTGATTTCAGCGAACGCCGATCGTAGCGCGCGCTGCAGGTTGGTGCAGGCGTAAGCTGCACGGCTGACACCAGACCGGCGCCGGGCCAGCCGCGAGCGCCGCACGAATCGGAGACAAGTCCATGAACCAGTCGATCGAGACGGCCAGGCACGAACGCATCGAGGCCGTGCTGGCACTGGCCGCGCCGCGCCTGCAGGCCGGGCAGCTTGCCCATGTCGAGGCTTTCGCGCGCGCCTACTTTCATCACCTGGATGCGGACGACCTGGCCGCGCGCTCGCCCGAGGATCTGCTCGGCGCGCTGCTTTCGGCCTGGCAGTTCGGCCACGAGCGGCAGCCAGGCACGACGCGGCTGCGCGTCATCAGCCCGTCGTTGGCCGAACACGGCTGGGCCTCGCGCCACACGGTGATAGAGGTGGTCAACGACGACATGCCCTTCCTGGTGGACAGCACCATCATGGAAATCAACCGCCAGGGCCTGTCGCTGCACTTGATCGTGCACCCCGTGCTGGTGGTGCAGCGCGACGCCAAAGGACAGCTTCTGGCACTGCACGAGCTGCGCTCGGACGAGGCCGACCCGCAGGCTCGGCGCGAGTCATGGATGCATGTCGAGGTCGACCGGCTGGGCGATCCGCAGCTGCGTGCCGGGCTGGCCGCCGGGCTGGAACGGGTGCTGGGCGACGTGCGCGCCGCGGTGCGCGACTGGCGGCCGATGCTGGACCGTCTGCACGAAGCCATTGCCGAGCTGCAGCCGCCGCCGCCCACCGTGCCGGCGGCACTGGCCGCCGAGAGCCGGGCCTTCCTGCAGTGGCTTGCCGACGACCACCTGACGCTGCTAGGTTACCGCCGGCACGATCTGGCCAACGAGCAGGGCGAGGACCTGCTGCGCCTGGTGCCGGGCAGCGGCCTGGGGGTGCTGCGTGAATCGGCGCACGAGGTGTCGGCCAGCTTCGCCGCCGTGCCGGCCCAGGCTCGGGCGATGGCGCGCGCACCGGTGCCGCTGCTGCTGGTGACCCGGGCGAACACCCGGTCGACCGTGCACCGGCCGGGCTACAGCGACTACGTGGGCATCAAGCGCTACAACGCTGCCGGCGAGGTGGTCGGCGAGCATCGGTTCATCGGGCTGTTCAGCTCCACCGCCTACAGCGCCCGCGTCAATGAGATCCCGTTGCTGCGCCAGAAGGTGGCGGCGGTGCTGCACCGCGCGGCGCTGCCGGACGGCGGCCACCTGGCCAAGGCGCTGGAGCACATCCTGGCCAGCTACCCCCGCGACGACCTGTTCCAGATCGGCGAGGAGGAGCTGTTCGACACGGCCTTGGGCATCCTGTCGGCCGGCGAACGCCAGCGCCTGCGCCTGTTCCTGTGGCGCGACCCCTACGAGCGCTTCGTCTCCTGCCTGGTGTACGTGCCGCGCGAGGCCTACTCGACCGAGCTACGCAAGAAGTTCCAGGCCATCCTGATGGCGGCCTTTGCCGGCCAGCGCGCCGACTTCGGCGTGCTGCTCGGCGACACGTTGCTGGCACGCGTGCACTTCACCATCCGCACCCCCCCGGGCCAGGTGCCCGCCTTCGACCGCCGCGAGATCGAGACCCAGCTGGCCGCGGCGGCGCGGCGCTGGGACGACGAGTTGCGCGACGCCTTGGTCGACGAGGTCGGCGAAGGCCACGGCATGGCGCTGTTCAAGCGCTGGGGCGCGGCCTTTCCGCAGGTCTACCGCGAATGCTTCCGCGCCCGCGCCGCCGTGCCCGACGTGCTGACGATCGACACGCTGACGAGCGAACATCCGCTGGGCCTGGCGCTGTACCGGCCGCTGGGCGGCAGCACGCACAGCCTGGGTTTCAAGGTCTACCGGCTGGGCGCGCCGGTGGTGCTGTCGGACAGCCTGCCGATGCTCGAGCACATGGGCGTGCGCGTGATGGGCGAGGACAACTTCCGCATCCGCCAGGGCCATGGCGACGCGGCGCTGGTGTCGCTGCACGACTTCAAGCTCGACGCGCCGGTGCCCGACGAACTCGAGCCCGAGGCGCTGGCGCGGCTGTTCGAAGGCAGCTTCGCGCGGGTCTTCCGCGGCGAGGTGGAGAGCGACGACTTCAACCGCCTGGTGCTGCTTGCCGGCCTGGCCGCCGACGACATCGTCGTGTTGCGCGCCTACGCCCGCTACTGCCGGCAGATCGGCTTTGCGCTGTCGCAGGCCAGCATCGAAGCCACACTGGCCGCGCAGCCGCACATTGCGCGCATGCTGGCCAAGCTGTTCGGCCTGCGCCTGCATCCCGTTGCGCACGACGACGAGGCGGCGGCCGCACAGGTGCACGCGATCGAGCTGGCGCTGGACCGCGTGACCAATCTCAACGAGGACCGCGTGCTGCGCCAGCTGCTGGCGCTGATCCTGGCCACCTTGCGCACCAACCACTGGCGCACCGGCGTCGGCCACAGCGGCGCGGCCGGGCCGCGGCGCGACTTCCTCAGCTTCAAGCTCGATTCGGCCAAGGTGCCGGGCCTGCCCAGCCCGCGGCCGCTGGTCGAGATCTTCGTCTACTCGCCGCGCTTCGAGGGCATCCACCTGCGCGGCGGCAAGGTGGCGCGCGGCGGCTTGCGCTGGAGCGACCGGCCGGAGGACTTCCGCACCGAGGTGCTGGGCCTGGTGAAGGCACAGATGGTGAAGAACACCGTCATCGTGCCGGTGGGCAGCAAGGGCGGCTTCGTGCTGAAGAAGGCGCCGCCGGCCACCGACCGGGAGGCCTACCTGAAGGAAGGCGTGGCCTGCTACCAGGACTACCTGCGAGCGCTGCTCGACCTGACCGACAACCGGGTCGGCGGGCAGGTGGTGCCGCCACCGCTGGTGCGACGGCTGGATGGCGACGACCCCTACCTGGTGGTGGCGGCCGACAAGGGCACGGCCACCTTCTCCGACCACGCCAACGCCATCTCTGCCGAATACGGCCACTGGCTCGGCGACGCCTTCGCCTCTGGCGGCAGCGTCGGCTACGACCACAAGGCGATGGGCATCACCGCGCGCGGCGCCTGGGAAAGCGTCAAGCGCCACTTTCGCGAGCTGGGCCTGGACACGCAGGCCCAGGACTTCACGGTCGTCGGCGTCGGCGACATGTCGGGCGATGTGTTCGGCAACGGCATGCTGCTGTCGCCGCACATCCGGTTGCTGGCGGCCTTCGACCACCGCCATGTCTTCATCGACCCGAACCCCGACGCGGCGGCGTCATTTGCCGAGCGCGAGCGCTTGTTCAAGCTGCCACGCTCGTCGTGGGCCGACTACGACGCCCGCCTGATCTCCGAAGGTGGTGGCGTCTGGTCGCGGGCCGAGAAGTCGATCCCGCTGTCGCCGCAGGCACGCGCCGCACTGGGTGTCGAGGCCGAGCGACTGTCTCCGGTAGAGCTGCTCAGCGCCATCCTGAAGGCGCCGGTCGACCTGCTCTACAACGGCGGCATTGGCACCTACATCAAGTCACGCGGCGAAAGCCATGCCGAGGTCGGCGACCGCGCCAACGACGCACTGCGCATCAACGGCGGCGAGCTGCGCTGCAGGGTGGTGGCCGAAGGCGGCAACCTGGGCTGCACGCAGCTTGGCCGCATCGAGGCGGCCCTGGCCGGGGTGCGCATCAACACCGATGCCATCGACAACTCGGCCGGCGTCGACACCTCCGACCACGAGGTCAACATCAAGATCCTGCTCGGCTTGGCCGTGGCCGACGGCGAGATGACGGAGAAGCAGCGCAATGCGCTGCTGCCGCAGATGACCGACGACGTGGCCGCGGCGGTGCTGGCCGACAACTACTTCCAGACGCAGGTGATCTCGCTGACGCACGCGCTGGGGGTGAAGATGCTCGACCGGCAGGCGCGCTTCATGCGGCACCTGGAGAAGATCGGTCTGCTTG
>Ga0209668_10000874_pt1 | contig 12608 bp, 12 predicted proteins | sample FrelakmetPLP11PL_FD_187150 | JGI IMG/M metagenome (GOLD analysis project Ga0209668, IMG submission 187150) | Freshwater lake sediment microbial communities from the University of Notre Dame, USA, for methane emissions studies - PLP11 PL (SPAdes)... | ecosystem: Environmental > Aquatic >... | reverse complement strand
AAAGAAAAGGGCGGGGAAATGCCTGTAACAGTTACTCTTGGCGGCGATCCTGTTTATACATACTGTGCCACAGCCCCCTTGCCGGAAAACATTAATGAATATATCCTTGCAGGATTCCTGAGGAAGAAAAAAGTTAAGCTTGTAAAATGTATTACAAACGACCTGTATATTCCGGCCGATGCCGACATAGTAATTGAAGGTTATGTGGATACCTCTGAAGAACTGATAACAGAAGGCCCTTTCGGTGATCATACAGGATTTTATTCACTTTCTGACCATTATCCGGTCTTACATGTTACATGTATTACACATTCAAAAAATGCGGTTTATCCCGCGACCATTGTTGGGATTCCACCTCAGGAAGATGCCTGGCTTGCTAAGGCTACTGAAAGAATCTTTCTCTCACCTCTCCGTCTCGCCTTACAACCGGAGATTATTGATTTCCATATGCCGGAAGCTGGCGTTGCGCATAACCTTGTTGTGGTGAGAATTAACAAGAACTATCCTGGTCAGGGAATGAAGGTAATTAATTCCCTCTTTGGAGCCGGACAAATGATGTTTACAAAATATCTGGTTGTGGTCAGTGGAAATCTGGATATAAGGAATTATAAAGATCTGATAATTCATATCTTGGACAACACAAGTTTTGAGTCTGATATTCTTTTTGCAAAAGGACCGCTGGATGTCCTTGACCATTCATCCGAGAGTTTTTGCTTTGGCGGCAAAGCAGGGATTGATGCAACAATAAAACTTCCTGAAGAACTTAAGGATAAAAAAGGGTCCTTATCCGAAAATCAGATTGCCGCGACAAAAAATGCTGATAAATTGCCTGATGTTCCGTTTATAATAAGCTATAATCAATACCTTGTCAACGGACAGAATTGTCTGTTGATACTTTCGGTCAACCCATCGGAGGACCTGGCCACTATGGAGAAAATAACCGGATTATTAAAGCAGAAAGAATACAAAAGTATCTTCAGGATTGTAATAGCCGTTGATCATACAGTTGATCCCAATGATCTTTTCATGGTTGCCTGGCAAGTGCTTGGAAATTCTGATCCCTTACGGGATCATTTTCTTGTATCTCCGGAAACTATTCTTATTGATGGGACGGTCAAGTTTTATCGTGCAGGGGGATTCCCACGACGATGGCCCAATATAGTATGTTCGGATACTGAGACCATTGAAAAAACTGACAGGAAATGGGAAACCCTTGGATTTGATACTTTTATTTCCTCCCCGTCATTAAAAACCATGAAGCTTGTCAGGAGAGGTGCTGATGCCATTATGGAATAAAAAAAAGGAATTGATTATTCCTGGCTACAATATCTCCTTTATCCTTTCAATCAAAACTGCAGGCTGAAAAGGTTTAGCCAGATATTCGTCGATTCCGGCAGACAAGCATTTTTCACGGTCACCAATCATTGCATTTGCAGTTACAGCTATAATAGGAATATGGGTATCAGAACCTGCTTCCATTTCACGTATTTTTACTGCTGCTTTTATTCCATTCATCACAGGCATCTGAATATCAAGCAAAACCATATCATAATTTGATGTAGTGAGCTTTTCGATGGCCTCCTGTCCGTTTGAAGCTGTATCAATGCTGTTTACCAGTGGCTTGAGAGTCAGAAGCGTGATCTTCTGATTAATCAGATTGTCTTCAACAAGGAGAATATTAATATCTTTCAGTTCTTTATGCACTTTTTTAGCCGATGCAGCTCTTCCCGGATCACTTCCGTAGGGGAGTTTGATTTCAGAAACGGGATAGGCAAAAGGCATAATTATGTTCAAAACAGTGACATCATTGCCTGATTCCTGCGTGAACCATCCGTTGCTCAAAGCTATAAGTTTTGATGCGAGGTGCCCGGCGCCGCTCTCTTCATTTATCATCAGTATATTTTTGTCAGTCTGGATTCTCATTCCGATATTCCTTTCATGGTCTGAATCTTTCTCTTTTTTGAGAGTTATTGTGACCTTGGTGGGCCGATCGATATTTTGAACTTCAATCGTATGAAACAGGTCCAGAAAAATCTGTTTTAAAATAATCGGATCACCCTGACATTCATATTCATAATAATCTTTCTTCGTGAAAATAAAATCAATGTTGGCTTTTTCCTTTAAGCTGTAAAGCTCTATGGTATTCTGGATTGTTGAGAGGATATTGTATTTGATTTGTTTTCTGGTCTGAAATCTCAGGTTCCCGGCTGATTCAGTTGTTAATTCATTAACAGTAGTAACCATATTGTTTGTGGAGGCTATAAAAGTCTCGATCAGCTCTTTTTGCTTTTTCTGAAGGTCTGATGCCATAAGGAGGTCAGCAATAATCACAAGGTCGTTAAGAGGTTCCCTGATCCTGTGAGAAAAGTCGCTGATAACATCGTCCTTCTTTTCATTTGATGAGGAAATATCCAAAAAGGATTCCTTGACACTTTGTATCAGGCCAGAGGTTTTTCTTGAGATGAGAACAAACAATGCAGCTCCTGAGATAACAAGGAAACCAGCTATGAGCCTAAGGTTGAATGAAATAAAGATGACCGCAAAAATAAGACTCAGGATTGCAATATTTGAAAATATTTCAATTCTCCCCTTCTTTTTGTAGAAATCATTGTCGGATTGACGGTTATCAATACTCCCGGGAACAAAGTCATCTGGTTCCATAATTATTTCGACTGATTAGTTGCAGTGTTGTAAATTTAGATAAATTAGATGATATATATAAGATGAAGTTATCAACCTTAAAAGGAAAAGTTTAATTTTGTTCCTGTGGTATAGTTTTTGATCGGAAATAATAAGATTCAGCCATTATGAAAATTTATTTCAGGATATTATTGATTTTCCTGGCAACCAATTCAGGGGGACTGTTGTTTCAGCTTGATGCTCAGGAAGATGAGGGAATGGTGAAATATTCACCCGATTTCAGGTTCAACGATGGTATTTTCCTCGATTTTGAACAGGTTAAAATGAACAGCCCTATTCCAAAAGCAAAAATTCTTACCTCGGCAGATTATAATAGCAAGGACTTCTTCAAAAACATAATGGCTGGGGATAAGATATACTTCTATGATGGGATGGGGGTAAGGCAGGAAGCTGATAAAAACAATATATGGGGTTATTCAAAGAATGGAATACTTTATATCCAGATTCAGGGAAATTTCAACAGGATAACTTTTATTGGCAATATATGTCATTTTGTTGCTGATGTGACATCATATGATGACCAGTATTACGGCTCTCCATATGGTTATTATAATCCCTATTACTCACCCTATTATTCTCCTTACTATTCTCCGTATTCATACGGAAATTATTACTCGCCATACGGATCCTATTACTCACCATACAATCATAATACAGCTCGTAATGAACTAAGACAGTTTCTCATTGATTTCGAGACCGGAAAGACAATGGAATACGATATTGAGAATACGGAACTACTGCTTATGAGAGACAGTGAACTGTATGAGGAATTTGTAAGGCTTCCCAACAATAAAAGAAAAGATCTGATGTTTGTTTACATCCGCAAGTACAATGAGAAAAATCCATTGTATCTTCCTTCAAATCAATCCGAATAAATGAAGAAAATAGTTTTTTTATTATTGTTGTCAGGTATGTTCTGCCATTTAAAAGGACAGGCACCTTTCCCTTCCTCCAATGAAATAAAGCAGTTTCTTGGTTCGAAAACCTGTGTTGTACTTGAAGATGGGAATACTGTTTATGACACTTATATCAGAAAGGCTATGAATGAATTCTGGAAGTTAACGCCTTTCGAATTCATAACTGTATCTGATTTCAATTTGCGAAAGTCGGATCCGGAATTTTCTTTCATAATTCTTACCGAAACCAGTTATGAAAACGATAAGTCGGGCTCAGCGTTTAATTTTATAAATCTTCTCCAGGGTAAGGATATAGAAGAGCTGGGCGACATGCCGGAGATATGTGCAGTTCCTCTTTCATGTGCAGGAGAGGATGATCTGGAGTACGGATATAAACTTGGGGCAATACTAGCCTTTATGCAGAAACATGCCCGGATGATCTCTGATGATCCATCCCTGACAGGCCGTAAATACCTTAAGTATTATAATAAGAATAACCCGGAGGTGAAAAATAAAAAGATTCTTGTAAAACAGGAGGATCTTTCTCCGCAAATCGGGACGATAGAAATGATAAGGAACTTATATAAGTACAGCTTTGAAATTGTTCCTGAAGAGGTGATTATTAAAGCTATCAGCGAAGGAACACCTAATACCCTGATACTGCATAAGGTAGGACCTGCAGGTGAGAACAAATCAGGCTATTGTTTTAAGATGCTGATTGGTACCGACGATTCCATGATGTATTATTATAATCAACATAAGATTGATAAAGCTAATCCAGATGGGTTGTTACCAGCTGACCTGAAACGGCTGGCAAAATTCTGATAATGCAGCAATTGAAAAAGAAATTCGTCTTTTAATAAAAACCGGATTGTCATGAAAGAGATCAGAGAATTATCAGAAGCAGAAAGGAACTGGGCCATGTTATGCCACCTTTCAGCATTTGCTGGATTTTTTTTCCCATTTGGAGGAATCATTGGGCCTCTGATTTGCTGGTTATCAAGGAAGGATGAATCTCAATGGATCGACCTGAACGGGAAGGCTTCTCTGAATTTCCAGATATCACTTCTTTTGTACATTGTTCTTACAATTCCTTTATGTTTTATTATTATCGGTATCCCGATTGTGATTTTTCTGGGATTCCTTAAGGTTATCTGCATAATAATCGGAAGTGTAAAAGCCTCAAAAGGAGAAGAATTCAGGTACCCGTTATCGATCCCGTTCATACAGTAACATTTCTCTGCAGTAAATTTTATAGTCAGGTTAGAATTTTGTATATTTCTAAACTGATTAAACAGGCCTGCAATGAAAAAAAATCCCAAAGAAAAAAAGACGAGAGTGGAGGTTTTTGAAAAAAAAGATCTCTATCACGATATTAAAGTTGAGAAACAGAAGAGATTAGGCAACACAGAATATCTGAACAAACTGCTAAAGCTCGAAATTGAACTTGTCAAGCTTCAGGAGTGGGTAAAAGCGAATAAACTTAAGGTAGTAGCAATATTTGAAGGAAGGGATGCTGCAGGTAAAGGCGGAGTAATAAAGACAATTGCAGGATGCCTGAATCCACGTATCTGCAGAATAGTTGCGCTCGGAGTCCCGACCGAAAAGGAAAAATCACAATGGTATTTTCAGCGTTATGTCTCTGAACTTCCTTCAGGGGGAGAAATTGTCCTGTTTGACAGAAGCTGGTACAACCGGGCAGGTGTTGAAAAAGTTATGGGCTACTGCACAAATGACGAATACGAGGAGTTTCTGAGATCATGTCCTGAATTTGAAAAGATGCTCATAAGATCAGGAATTATTCTTATAAAGTACTGGTTTTCAATAAGTGATAAAGAACAGGAAAACCGGTTCCAGGATAGAATTAAGGATCCTACAAAACGGTGGAAGATAAGTCAGATGGATATTGAATCGCGCGACAGATGGGTGGATTACTCTATGGCAAAAGACAAGATGTTCTCCTATACAGATACCCGTCAGTCGCCCTGGTTCGTAGTTCCGGCTGATGATAAAAGGAGAGCACGACTGAACTGCATCGACCATCTTCTTTCACTTATTCCCTATAAAGACCTTACGCCAAAAACATTTAAGCTTCCGCCTTTGAACCATGATGTTGCTTATGTAAGACCGCCGATAACGGAACAGAACTTTGTCCCTGAAAAATATTAATTGTCTTAAGTCTTGAAGTCTTGACGCTTCGCTGTCATCCTGTATTAGAACTTACGGACAGCTCGCCGGCTGGCGAGCGTAAAAACTTTAAAGACTTTTCACTAATCTTTTTTACTTTTGTCTTTTATCTTTTAATGAAGAAATGAAGCCATCAATACCGAAAGGAACCCGCGATTTTTCGTCTGATGAAATAATAAAAAGGGAGTTTATCTTTGATACAATAAAGGAAGTTTTCAGGCTCTATGGTTATCAGCCTATTGAAACTCCTGCAATGGAAAACCTTTCAACACTGCTCGGAAAATATGGGGATGAGGGAGACAAGCTTATTTTCCGGATTCTTAATTCAGGTGATTATCTCTCAGGTGTAACCGACAACGAACTCCTTGCAAGAGAAACATCCGGATTATCCTCAAAGATTTGCGAACGCGGGTTAAGATATGACCTGACTGTGCCATTCGCACGCTATGTTGTTCAACATCGTGATGAGATCATATTCCCATTTAAACGGTATCAGATTCAGCCTGTCTGGCGCGCCGACCGTCCGCAGAAAGGAAGGTACCGCGAATTCTATCAGTGCGATGCAGATGTAATCGGAAGTGATTCATTGTTGAATGAGTACGAGCTTATAAAAATAATTGACAAAGTTTTCAGCCGCCTGAATATTTCAGTGATCATTAAAATAAACAACAGGAAAGTATTATCCGGAATTGCAGAAATGATAAATGAATCAGCAAAAATTACGGAAATAACCGTTGCTATTGATAAGCTGGAGAAAATTGGACTTGAAGGTGTTAATGAGGAACTTCGGAATAAAGGCATTTCTGCCGGGGCAATCCTCAGGCTTCAGCCTCTCTTCAAGTTAAAAGGGGATACTTATGAAAAGCTGTCAGGATTGGAGAAAATTCTTTCAGGGTCGACAACTGGTATGAAGGGGATTGAGGAGTTGAGAACTCTGGTTTATTTCATTGAGAGCACTGCTCTCAGGGCAGATACTGAACTTGATCTGACACTTGCAAGGGGTCTAAATTATTATACTGGTGCTATCATTGAAGTAAAATCAAAAGATGTAAATATCGGAAGCATTTGCGGCGGTGGCAGGTATGATAACCTAGCCGGCGTATTTGGTATGGAGGGTGTGTCAGGAGTTGGGGTATCATTTGGTGCAGACAGGATATATGACGTGATGAATCAGTTGAACCTGTTCAGCAAGCAAAGAAGATATTTGACGCAGGTCCTTATCCTTAACTTTGGTAATGAAGAAATCAGATTTGCACTGAAGATGCAGGATCTTCTCGGAGATTCCGGGATTAAGACTGAAATTTTTCCGGATGCCTTAAAACTGAAAAAGCAGTTGTCGTATGCTGATGCCCGACAGATACCTTATATAGTCATTGCGGGAGAAGAAGAGGTCAGATATAATCAGGTAACGCTTAAAATAATGTCGACAGGTGAACAAAGAAAAATGGCCCCTGATGATCTGCTTTTGTTTCTTAAATCAGAGCTGAATCTTTAAGAGCCACTAACCACGATTGTTTATGAATCACGCGTGGCAACCCGCAGAGTATGTTTTTCAATTGCCCGGATTGTTTCTACCCTGGTTCCTCTCCCTCAGCTCCTTCAGCAATTGAAGCCTGTACTGGTTTTCAGCCTGGTAAAGTCTAAGGACTTTTACGGGAGACAGGATTGCTTTTATTTTGTTATGGAATTCCTGTGCCAGGCCTGCTTCGCTGAACTCCAGTGCAATAATGCGGTCGCTGGCTTCAGTCATTTCCCTGTCGCTCATGTTTAATTCGTTCTGGTTAAAATTCCTGTTTATTTCCTGACGTTCTAGCTGTATTTTGGTTTTCTGATCCTGATACTCATTATATACCGGCCAGAATTTCTCAGCCTCCTGAGTTGTAAGATTCAGACGTTTTGTAAGAAATCCTATTTTGTAGGCATCTAACCTCTCACGGTTTACATTCTGGGCAGCAATATTTGCTCCAAAAAATACCGTAAGGATAACTGTAACAAAAATTCTTCTTTCCATGGCTTTAAATTTATAATTGCTCCTGTAATTCGTTGATATCTATATTTTCAAGCAGGAGATAATCTATTATATCTTTTTTCCCGATCTCAGGTTCTGTTAAAGGTAGTTCCATGAGAATAGCTTCTTCTTCAATTGTAAGTATATCAATTCCATTCAATAAGTACTCAGGATAAAGTCCGGTTGTAATTGTTGACAGGGAGAGAGTTTCATCATGTGGTGAAAATAGTTTTGTTCCTGTATAGGTCATGATTGCAAGCACAGCTACAGATGCTGCAATAGCGATATATGACCTGAGTCTCAGATAGAGTCCTTGCTTTTTTGCCTCAACTTTCTTTCCTGTGGTAATAGACATTATATTCCTGTTTACCTCCTCAAAATAACCATCAGGAACTTTGAATGGATTACGTCCATTTATTTTGTCAATCTTTTCCATCAATTACTTGGATAATTAAAATTACTAATAGTTTAAATGGCGCTAAGGATATTTTCAATTTTCTTAACAGCATGATGATATGAAGCTTTCAGTGCTCCGACCGATGTCTTAAGGATTCTGCTCATGTCGTCATAAGTCATATCTTCATAGTATTTAAGGTTAAAGACTATTCTTTGTTTTTCAGGCAGCTTGAGGATTGCATTCTGAAGTTTTACTTGTGCTTCGTCACCGTCGAACCATGTGCTTCCTTCAACGGAGTTGGCAAACCAGCTCCCAAGGTCATCAAGTGAGATTCCGGAGTTCCGTGCTCTTTTATTGATGAGTGCGAGTGCTTCGTTGGTGGCAATTGCATAGAGCCATGTATAGAGTGCGCTTTTGCTTTGGAAGTTTGAAATATTCCGCCATGCGTTTATGAACGTGTTCTGAAGTGCATCGTTGGCGTCTTCATGAAGGATCACAAGGCGACGAATATGCCAGTAAAGCCTGACACTGTACCTGTCAACAATGAGCCTGAAGCCTTTATCCGGATCAACCTCTATCAGATCAAAAATATCGCTATCAGCTTTATGGCTGTTCAACTGCAGTTATGATTTTATCCTTTGATAGATAAAAAGATTAAAGGTTTAAGATATTAAATTTTCAGAGGTGAAATCAAACAGTTTTGAAGATTGCCTGTTAATTTACTTTTGCTGATAAGAACTCAAGGCAGATATTGTCGGAACTGTTCTTCCGGACTTCAATATCATATTCCGGAGCTGACCAGGCCATTCTAAATTCTTCGTCAACAACCTGGGAAGAGTTTAATTCCCGGTTAATTATTTTTTTGATATTTTCAGCAGCATCTTTATTCCATTTCATCCTTTCATCATTTGCAGTTTTAATATCTGAGGGATGAATTAACAAAATGGAGGTATGGGATTTCATGCTATCCTGTTTGAAGTCAGCATAATCATTAAGGTCGTAATACTCGGAGAGTCCTGATATGATATCCTCATAGGGTCTTCCTTTCCAGTAAGGATTTGCAAGTGTAATTTCCCATTTAAGGGTCCTTATTTCCCTGCCTATTGATTCTGCCCTGTATTCGGTACAGCAACCATTATTTGCTTCTTCAGTCAGCTTACAGATAAGTTCTGTTTTTGATGCAATTTCTTTTGATTTGCCTGAACATGAAGGAATAATTGTCATTATTGTAATATAAACGAGTCCTGCAACCATGCATTTATAACTCTTTATCTCAAATAAGGAAGTACTGGAAAACTCTTTCATAATCGTAAAATCCTGTGACTAAAAATATTTTATTAAGGTCAAATATAAAATCGAAAGGCCAGATTATCCTCCTAATTCAATATGCTATTTATCATTTCCTCCATTTAGCCTTACAGCTGGTAATTTTCAAATTAGCTGATTTAGTAAGGATTATTTGTAAATTTGCTCCTGTTAATGAAACTTGAAATCTGATGGCTCTTCAATGCGGGATTATAGGAATTACCAATGTAGGTAAAACAACCATCTTTAATTGTATCTCCAATACAAAAGGAGAAACAAATTCATTTGCCTTCAGTGGTACAAAATCGAATATAGGAGTGATCCAGGTCCCGGATCCGCGTCTGTATGAACTTGAGAAACATCAGGTTACTGAAAGGATTGTCCATACAACAGTTGAAATTGTTGATATTCCAGGATTGACACGCGGTTCAAATAAAGGAGAAGGTGTAGGCAATAAATTTCTTGGTGATATCCGTAATACTGACGCTCTGATACATGTCCTGAGGTGTTTTGACAATGATTCCCTTCCTCATATTGACGGGTCGATCGATCCTGTCAGGGATATGGAGACCATCGACCTTGAACTTCAGGTTAAGGATATGGAATCGGTTGAAAAGAAAATTCAGCGACTTGAAAAACTTGTAAAAACAGGTGACAAGGATGCAAGGCACGGGTGCGACATTCTGAACATGTTCAGGGAGCATATCGGCAATTTCAACAATGCCCGCACTTTGCAGATAAAGAATGAGGATAAGAAGTATGTCGATGATATTTTTTTGCTTACAATGAAGCCTGTAATGTATGTCTGCAACGTAGATGAGAAATCAGCTTTGTCGGGAAACCATTATGTTGATAAAGTAAGGGAGTCGCTTAAGGGGAAAAATACTGAAATACTTGTGATTGCAGGAGCCGTTGAAGCGGATATTGCAGAATTGGAAAACAGGGATGACAGAATGGCTTTTCTTATTGATGCTGGTCTGACTGAACCTGGAGTAGATAAGATGGTAAGAGCTGCATATAAAATGCTTAATCTCCAGACTTTTTTTACAGTTGGGCCTAAAGAGATAAGGGCGTGGAGCATTAAAAAAGGAATGACAGCACCACAGGCTTCAGGGGTAATTCACAGCGACCTTGAAAGAGGATTTATAAGGGCGGAAGTAATGAAATATCATGATTTTATTTCGCTTGGTTCGGAACATGCCTGCAAGGAAGCCGGCAAATTTCTTATTGAAGGGAAAAACTATGTGGTTCAGGATGGTGATATCCTTCATATAAGGTTCAATGTTTAAATTATTGAATGTTAAAGAATTTACTTACATCTTTCTTATTGTTCTCATTGTTTTCACATTTATGCTTTTCCCAGAAGGCATCTGATGATATAAGACTTCGCAGTATCATTTCTGAAAAAGGTCAGGCAGAAGTAAAAATTCCAAATCCGGGTCCGACAGAAACTGACAGGATTACAAGGATTTTCTCAATAAGCGCTGCTGCCGGCAAGAACCTTCATATTTTTCTTTCCCCTCTGACAGTGGAACAATTTATATCTGAAAAATTAGATTATCAGATCATTACAAGGGACGAAAGCAAAGGTATAACCACTTCTGCAACCCTTGCTGAAGCAATGGAATGGGAATCATATCCAACATATTCACAGTATGATTCCATAATGAGGCATTTCGCAGCTGCTTATCCATCACTTTGCAGGCTTGATACAATAGGAACAAGCATTAAAGGAAAACTAATCCTGGCACTTAAGATCTCCGATAACTGCACCATTGATGAGAGTGAACCTGAATCATTTTATACCTCCTCAATTCATGGAAATGAAACTGCCGGTTTTATCCTTATGTTAAGGCTGGCAGATTACCTTCTGACTAACTACAATACCAGTGAAAGAATAAAGAAGCTTGTTGATAACATTGAAATCTGGATAAATCCGCTTGCAAATCCAGATGGGACCTACAAAGATGGCAATGTCATAATTTCACCGGTGAGAAACAATGCCAACGGTTATGATCTTAACAGGAATTTTCCTGATCCTTTGAGTTCCGGCAGCGTGATTCAGAAGGAGACAACCGATATGATGATATTTCTGGAGAGTCACATGTTTACATTATCAGCCAATTTCCATTCGGGGTCGGAGGTTGTTAACTATCCATGGGATCGTTGGAGCAATCCCCATGCAGATAATGAATGGTTTTATCTTATTAGCAGGGAATGGGCCGATACAGTACATAAATATTCCCGCAAAGGGTATATGGATTTTCTTGATAATGGTGTTACAAACGGATATGACTGGTATCCTGTTTATGGCGGGAGGCAGGATTATGTAACCTATTCACTGTATGGACGTGAGGTCACTGTTGAGCTTGATACAAACTATGTCACTCCTGTGGGGGATCTGGCTGATTTATGGGAGTACAACCGACGTTCGATTTTGGGTTATCTTGAAAATCTGTTTTACGGAATACAAGGAGTAGTTCTGGATGCAACAGACGATAAACCTGTAAAGGCAATGATTTTCATAGAGGGACATGATATGGACAACTCACATATTTTCTCTGATTCTTTAACCGGAGTTTTTACCAGGTTAATTGTACCGGGTTTATATGATCTTAAATTTGCAGCTGATGGTTACAGGGATACTATTATAAAGAATGTTCAGGTTTTTACCCTGGAAGCGACAAACCTGACGGTAAGAATGAGATCCAGTATAAATCCTGTTGACACAACAGATCCCGGTCAACCATTTTTTTATCCTAATCCGGGCGATACTTTTATAAAAACTCTATTGCCTGAAAAGATGAAAGGGATGGTCAATATAAGGATTTTTTCGATGGATGGCAGAAAAATTGCAGATTATGATGATGATACACAGGAGGAATATCCAGTTCAACTTGATGTCAGCAGGTTTCCGGCAGGCACATATTTTGTTGTTTTTAAAAGTATTTTATCCGATTCATCATGCAGCGGAAGGATTATTGTTGTCAGAAGATTCTGATTGCATCCCGGCATGAAATATTGTTTCTGAAAAGGAAAAGATTACTTTTGTGCCTTTGTTTTTGCCAAAGATTGCAGTAATTATGGGTTTTCCCCGTTTATTGTTTTATGTTAC
>Ga0209668_10000873_pt1 | contig 12612 bp, 10 predicted proteins | sample FrelakmetPLP11PL_FD_187150 | JGI IMG/M metagenome (GOLD analysis project Ga0209668, IMG submission 187150) | Freshwater lake sediment microbial communities from the University of Notre Dame, USA, for methane emissions studies - PLP11 PL (SPAdes)... | ecosystem: Environmental > Aquatic >... | reverse complement strand
CGCTTCGCTATCGCTAAAAAATCATCGAAAAATCGGGTTTAAATCCCTGAAAGTCATACCCCCTATTTGGTATTTCCTGTCAATGCGTAAGTCCTAATGGAAATTTATTCATTCAACATAGTCTCTTATAATTAATAAAAACTTATCCTCAATTTAAAAATCTATGATATAAAAGTAAATAAAACTTAATCATTATTCATGCAAATGCTAAATGACTCCCCTACCTTACCCAAATTCAAAGATCTACTAACCAAAAAAATTCTCTTAGGTAACGAACCCAGTCCTGAGTTAATAGCAATTCTTACCATCTATTTTGTTCAAGGTATACTGACATTATCGCGTTTAGCTGTCAGCTTTTTTCTCAAAGACGAATTACTATTAGGTCCCGTGCAGATGTCAACAATTATGGGAATCTGTACTATACCTTGGATGATTAAGCCATTATATGGATTTATTTCCGATAGTTTACCCATATTTGGTTATCATAGAAAACCTTACATAGTTATGTCAGGAATTCTGGGCTGTGTAGCTTGGGGATGTTTAGGAACGGTCGTTCATACTAGCACAACAGCTACAATTATGATTATAATTTCTTCTCTCTCTGTGGCTATTAGTGATGTGATAGTTGATTCCATAGTAGTTGAAAGAGCCAGAAACGAATCAGAAGCCAAAATAGGTTCTTTACAATCTCTTTGTTGGGGTAGTTCAGCTATTGGTGCCTTATGTACAGCTTACCTGAGCGGGTTACTTTTAGAATATTTTACCACCCGTATAGTATTTTTAATAACAGCATTATTTCCTTTAATTATTTCATCTGTAGCTTGGTTAATTACTGAAAAACCTTTTAATCAAGATCACAAAAAAGGCAATAACACAAAAGATCAACTATTGAAAATCCGCCAAGCAATTACTCAAAAAACAATTTGGTTGCCCACATTATTTATATTTATTTGGCACGCTACACCAAAAACCGAATCAGCATTCTTCTATTTCACAACTAATGAACTCCACTTTCAACCAGAATTTTTAGGACGAATTCGGTTAGTGACGAGTTTTGCTTCCCTAATTGGAGTTTGGGCTTTTCAACGTTACTTTAAACACATTCCCTTTAGAACTATGATTACTGCGGGTATTTTCCTATCCACAGCTTTAGGAATGACGAATTTATTATTAGTAACTCACACCAACAGAATGTTAGGCATAGATGATCATTGGTTTAGCTTAGGTGATAGTTTGATTATTACTGTGATTGGGCAAATTGTATTCATGCCCATATTAGTATTATCAACAAAGCTTTGCCCTCCCGGCATAGAAGCCACATTTTTTGCGTTAATCATGTCTGTACTTAATGTAGCAGGAACAGTTTCCTACGCATTAGGATCAATAATGATGAAATGGTTAGGAATCACAGAACATCAATTTGACTCCCTGTGGTTATTAATCATTCTCACTAGCTGTGCTTCTCTGATACCCATATTTTTTGTTAAATTGCTACCAGATGATAGAATTGATAATGATGTACTTATTTAATAGATAAAAATCTCGAAAACAATTAGATTTATCTCTATATTTACTTACATCCCCGGGTTTCTGAAAAAATTTACCATAGCCAAGAAAAAATGCAAATATTAGAACCTCAAGATCAGCAAAATTTCCAAAAATCCTATACTCTCAAAGATTGGCAAGGAGGATATGAATCTCTTCACCAGGAATTTGATTACTGGATTGATGATATAGAAGGAGAAATACCACCAGAATTGCAAGGAACATTATTTAGAAATGGACCGGGTTTACTAGATATTAATGGGCAAAAATTACATCATCCCTTTGACGGTGATGGCATGATTAGCCGCATTACATTTACCAATGGCCGCGCCCATTTTCGTAACCGCTTTGTTACCACAGCAGGTTATTTGGCAGAAAAAAAAGCGGGTAAAATTCTTTATCGTGGTGTTTTTGGTACACAAAAACCGGGCGGCTGGTTAGCTAATATCTTTGATTTCAAAATCAAACATATTGCTAATACTAATGTAATTTATTGGGGTAAAAAACTATTAGCCCTATGGGAAGCATCCGAACCCTATTTACTTAATCCGGACACTCTAGAAACATTAGGAAATGAATACTTTAACGGTGTTTTATCTAAAGGGGAAGCTTTTAGCGCCCACCCGCGAATTGATGCAAATGGTACATTAGTTAATTTCGCTATTACACCAGGACTATCAACTACAATTAACATATTTGAGTTAAATACCGACGGAGAAATCACCAATAAACAAAATCATAGCGTTGCTGGTTTTTGCTTCATTCATGATTTTGTGATTACAGAAAATTACTGTATTTTCTTCCAAAATCCTGTTAGTTTTAACCCCATACCTTTTGCTTTGGGAATATCTAGCGCCGCCCAATGTATTAAAGTCCAAAAAAATCAACCTACAAAAATCATCATTATTCCTCGCCAAAACCCAACTAAAAAAATCAAAGTTTTAGAAACTCAGGCAGGTTTTATTTTCCATCATGTTAATGCTTTTGAAGTGGGTAATGAAATTATCATTGATTCTATTTGCTATGAATCGTTACCAGAAGTTGAACCCAATAGCGATTATCGAGAAACAGATTTTGATGCCAATTCTCCTGGGCAACTTTGGCGATTTAATCTGAATTTACCAACCAATACAGTCCAAAATTATTTAATAGATGATCGATCTTGTGAATTTCCCACAATTCACCCTCATCATGTCGGTAAATCTTATCGTTATCTATACACGGCTGCGGCACATAAATCAACGGGAAATGCACCCCTCCAAGCAATTTTCAAACTTGATTTAGAGTCACAACAAAGACAATTATGGAGTGCTGCACCAGCAGGTTTCATCGGTGAACCAATTTTTATTCCTCGTCCAAATTCCCAAACAGAAGATGATGGCTGGCTAATAGCTTTAGTTTATGATGCAGAACATCATCGTTCAGATGTGGTGATTTTAGATGCTGTAAATCTGGAAAAAGGTGAAATTGCAAAACTACATCTCAAACATCATATTCCCTATGGTTTACATGGGAGTTTTACACCTGAAACATTCATTTAAGTAGGCTGGCGTTAAAAATTATCGTTGTAGGAAGGCAAGAGGCAAAAGGCAAGAGTGAAGAGGTTTTGGAAGATTTTACTTTTCTTTACACAGTTTGGTTTTATTATGTTGACCTAGGCGTTGCTGAATTGAGGTATGAAATTAGAAAAAAAAATCTAAAACTTTGCGCCTCTGCGCCTCTGCGTGAGACTAAAATTCATAATCCTTAATCAGCAACGCCAAAATTTAGATATTTTTACAGTTTATCTGCCCAGGGGTCTCACTGCACACAAATTACAATAAAATTGTAACAGAAACTACAAAATTGACATCTTTTCCAAAAAAGAGGGTAAGCTAACCATATCAATCCGGTTCACAAACATACGATGATGAGGAGTAGGTATTATGGTGACAACGTCTCTCCCACTTAGAGAAAATCATTCTCCAGCGCATATTTGCCCTTATGATCAAGCCTGTAGCTATTTAGAATGGGCTGCTAAAGAATTAAAATTAGATCAAGGTATCGTAGAAATACTCAGTCACCCTCGAAAAGTTGTCACAGTTTCCATTCCCATAAAAATGGATAATGGGGAAGTGCGGGTTTTTGCTGGACATCGGGTACAACATTCCGATATTTTAGGCCCCTATAAAGGTGGTATTCGCTACCATGAAGCAGTGACATTACGAGAAGTATCCGCCCTAGCCATGCTCATGACTTGGAAATGTGCATTGTTAGGCATTCCCTACGGTGGTGGCAAAGGCGGAATTCCCATAGACCCCAAAAAGTTCAGTGTGGGGGAATTGGAACGGATGAGTCGCCGTTATATTAGCGAATTAATTAAAGACATTGGACCATCCGTAGATATACCCGCACCAGACATGGGAACATCGGCACGGGAAATGGCATGGATGATGGATACTTATTCTGTCAATGTTGGTCATTCTGTCCCCGGAGTAGTTACAGGTAAACCATTATCTATTGGTGGTTCCCTGGGACGAGAAATGGCGACTGGGCGCGGTGTGATGATTATTGTTCGTGAAGCGATCGCCGATCACGGTAAATCCCTCGTAGGAGTCCGGGTAGCAATTCAAGGCTTCGGTAATGTAGGTGGGGCAGCGGCCGAATTGCTACACCAACAAGGAGCAAAAATTATCGCTGTTTCCAGTGCTAGTGGGGGTATCTTTGCCGAAAATGGTCTTGATATTCCTGCTGTCAAAGCCTACGCTGCGGCCAACCATCGCAGCGTAGTGGGATTTCCCCAAGCAACACCCATTAGTAATGCAGACTTATTAACTTTACCTTGTGATGTCCTGATTCCTGCCGCTTTGGAAAACCAAATTACCGCAGAAAATGTCCATCAAATCAAAGCCCAATTTGTCGCAGAAGCGGCTAATGGTCCAGTGACTTTGGCAGCTAACCGCGTTCTAGAAGCCCAAGGTGTCACCGTGTTACCGGATATTTTAGCCAATGCCGGGGGTGTGGTGGTCAGTTATTTAGAATGGGTACAAGGTCTTTCCTACCTATTCTGGGACGAAGAACGAGTCAACCGGGAAATGGAACATTTGATGCTTCAGGCTTACCGCAAGGTCATTCATGAGTCGCAAGCACGGGGGGTAAATCTGCGATTAGCTGCTTATACTTTGGGTGTAGGTAGAGTCGCGCAAGCTTTAAATGATCGGGGTTTGTATCCTTAGTTTTATCTATTGGGAAAATCTTATTCCCAAGTCGCTACATTCCTCAACACAGACGGAATTTCACCCTGTGATAAGGGAAATTCTAACATTGTTTCTTTATAACCTAAATACCCAGATTCAGTAAAAGATAAAAGCATTCGTTCCAGCGCCAACCAAACTTCTGGTTCATATTCCCAATCATGATAGCGTCTAGCACGTCCAGCAATGGAACGTAAAGCCCAAAAATAAGAATTCCTGACAACAGAACCACCTTTTTTAAATTCTGGTACATCCTCATGGTGAATAAACAAAACATTATTTTCAATTCTGGATCTCATAGATGTAGAGGCGCATGACCTGCGCCCATTCAAGATTAAGAAAGAAGAAAAAGTTCCTCCTTATAGACTTTTATAATAAACTTTTTATCTCATTTCCAGTGCATACCGCTATGGCTGAATGCTTAATTTATTTTCACCTGACTAGCTGCCTTTACCGCCTTTTCTCTAGCTGCTTGAATATCCCCACCTTTTGCTAAAGCCACGCCCATGCGACGATAAGGATGAGCAGTAGGTTTACCAAACAACTTAATATCTACATCTTTTTCAGCTAAAGCTTCAGCTACACCAGTAAAAGTAATAGAATCAGATTTTTTTGAAGCTAAAATTACCGCACTTGCGGAAAATCCTAACCGTTCAATGTGGGGAATTGGTAAACCTAAAATAGCTCGCAGATGTAATTCAAATTCATTCAAATTCTGAGAAATTAATGTCACCATGCCTGTATCATGGGGTCGAGGAGACAGTTCTGAAAAAATGACTTCATCTTTAGTAATGAAAAATTCAACCCCAAAAATTCCCGCACCACCTAAAGCATCAGTAACTTTTTTAGCAATTTCTTGAGATGCTAAGATTTTAGCTTCAGAAATAGCTGCCGGTTGCCAAGATTCTTGATAATCACCTCTTTCTTGACGGTGGCCAATGGGATCACAAAAAATTGTCGGTGCGTCCCATTGTTTAATCGTTAGTAAAGTAATTTCAATTTCAAAATTAATGAATTCTTCGACAATTACCTTTTGGCTATCACCACGAGAATTAAAAATAGCATAATTCCAGGCTTTTTCTACCTCATTTCTATCATTAACTACAGATTGACCTTTCCCCGAAGATGACATTACAGGTTTAACAACATTAGGAAAGCCAATTTCTTCAGAAATACTAATTAACTCTTCCAAAGTGACAGCATAACCATATTTAGCAGTTCTAATGCCTAATTCTTGATGTGCTAATTCTCTAATTCTGTCCCGGTTCATGGTGTAATTAGTCGCCGCTGCTGTGGGAATAACTGTAATTCCTCTTTGTTCAAATTCTTGTAATTTTTCGGTTCTAATTGCCTCAATTTCGGGAATAATAAAATCGGGCTGATGTTTATTTACAACCGCTTCTAAATCATCAGCACTCAGCATGGAAATAACTTCTGCACAATCAGCTACCTGCATGGCAGGAGCATCGGCATATCTGTCCACGGCAATGATATAATTACCCAAACGTTGAGCCGCAATTACAAATTCTTTTCCTAGTTCTCCTGAACCAAGCAGCATTAATTTTTGGGGTAGTTTTAGTGTCTTAATCATAAGTTAGATACCGCAGATGTTGATTTAAATATCTTGTCATTATTTTACATGGTTTGGGGATTTTGTCCGAGAAGGTTGGATAAAAAACAGGACAATTCAGGACTTACGCAACTGGCACATTGGTAGGGTGCGTCAGATATCAACAATCTGTTTATTTGCAGGATTTATGCAGTTTGACGCACCCTACAACAGATTTTTGGTGTGACACTTGCGTAAGTCCTTTTACCGAAGATTAAAATATTCTCCGCTTTAGAGGGTGTTTGAAAAGTCTAATTTATTACTTGCAAGGGCGACTAGAAGTCGCGGAACTACACAGACGAAACCCACCTATTCCTTCGGTCCCGTAAGGGATACGTGGGTTCAAAAGCCTTGATTTTTCGTTAGTCCGCGCAGGTGGACTTTGTTTGTGTAGTAGCGATTTCTAATCGCCGGAAACTTTTCAAACATCCTCTTAGATGTGTAGGGGTAAAGCATGATCTCATTGGTGTCAACTTAGAAACACTGGGAATGAATTCTCCGTCTCATCACACCAATAAGCACTGCTAAACCCTTACCGATAAAATCAGCTTGATTCAATTATTAATATGGCCAAGTCCAATCACGAATTTCTGGCATATCTTCACCGTGTTTCTGGATATATTGCTTATGTTCTATCAACTTATCTTGCAATTTTTGCTTCACATAAGCTGCTTGATAACCTAACTTTGGTACACGGTCAATCACATCCATAACCAAGTGAAATCTATCCAAATCATTCATCACCACCATATCAAAAGGTGTGGTTGTTGTTCCCTCTTCTTTATAACCACGAACATGAATATTTTGGTGGTTTGTATGCCGATAGGTGAGACGATGAATTAACCAAGGATAACCATGAAATGCAAAGATAATGGGTTTATCAGTTGTGAAAATTGTATCAAAGTCTTTGCTACTTAAACCGTGAGGATGTTCACTTTGTGGTTGTAGTGTCATCAAATCAACAACATTCACAACCCGCACTTTTAAATCGGGGAAATTTTGTCTTAAAATATCTACAGCCGCTAAAGTTTCCAAGGTCGGAACATCTCCAGCACAAGCCATTACTACATCAGTTTCACTGTCTTGATCATTACTTGCCCATTCCCAAATTCCTAAACCTTTAGTACAATGTTTAATTGCCGAATCCATGTCTAAATATTGTAAAGCAGGTTGTTTGCCAGCCACAATCACATTGACATAATTACGACTTCTTAAACAATGGTCGGTTACTGATAGCAAAGTATTAGCATCAGGTGGCAGATAAACACGAATAATTTCGGCTTTTTTGTTAATTACATGATCAATAAAACCAGGATCTTGGTGAGAGAAACCATTATGATCTTGTCGCCAAACATGAGAAGTGAGAAGATAATTTAAAGACGCAATTGGTCTTCTCCAAGTAATATGACGAGTCGTTTTCAACCATTTGGCGTGTTGGTTGAACATCGAATCAATGATGTGAATAAAAGCTTCATAGCAGGAGAAGAAACCATGACGACCTGTTAATAAATATCCTTCTAACCAGCCTTGACAATTGGTTTCGCTGAGGATTTCCATTACTCGACCGTTTGGTGATAAATGGTCATCTTCAGGGAAAGTTTCTGCGTCCCAAGCGCGGTTTGTCACTTCAAAAATAGGATCTAAACGATTTGATGCAGTTTCGTCGGGACCAAAAACGCGGAAGTTGCGGCTGTCGTCGTTCACTTTCATCACGTCGCGGAGAAACTTGCCAGTAACTTTAGTAGCTTCAGCGTTAACTGTTCCTGGTGTGGGTACTTCTACAGCATAGTTGCAAAAATCAGGCATTTTCAAATCACGCAGCAAAATTCCGCCGTTTGCGTGGGGGTTATCTCCCATGCGACGTTGACCTTTAGGTGCTAGTTCTGCGAGTTCGGGAAGAAGTTGACCGTTTTCATTAAACAGTTCTTCAGGCTTGTAACTTTTTAGCCAATCTTCCAGCAATTGCAGATGTTCCGGTTTACCAGCTATATCACTAAAGGGGACTTGGTGCGATCGCCAATAATCCTCTGTTTTCTTCCCGTCCACTTCCACCGGACCCGTCCAACCTTTAGGAGTGCGTAAAACAATCATCGGCCATTGCGGTCTTTCTTGGTAACCATGTACCCGCGCTTCTCTTTGAATACTTTGAATTTCTGGAATGATGGTATCTAATACTGCTGCCATTTTTTGGTGAACATCCGCCGGGTCAGCACCTTCCACAAAGTAAGGTTTATAGCCATAGCCGATAAATAGGCTTTCTAACTCTTCATGAGGTATCCGTGCTAATACTGTGGGGTTAGCAATTTTGTAACCATTTAGATGCAGAATTGGTAAAACCGCACCATCAGTAACCGGGTTAATAAATTTGTTAGAATGCCAGCTAGTTGCCAAAGAACCAGTTTCCGCTTCTCCGTCACCGACCACCGCCGCAACTATCAAATCAGGGTTATCAAATACCGCCCCATAAGCGTGAACTAAAGCATAACCTAATTCTCCCCCCTCATGGATAGAACCAGGAGTTTCTGGGGCGACATGGCTGGGAATACCACCAGGAAAGGAAAATTGTTTGAATAGTTTTTGCATTCCCTCTTCATCCTGGGAGATGTTAGGGTAACATTCGCTATATGTTCCTTCTAAGTAGGTATTGGCAACAAGTCCGGGTCCACCATGTCCGGGTCCAGCTATGTAAATTGCATTGAGGTCGTATTTTTTAATAACTCTGTTGAAGTGGGCATAAATCAAATTTAGCCCTGGAGTAGTTCCCCAATGTCCTAAGAGTCGAGGTTTAACGTGTTCTTGTTTGAGGGGTTCTCTTAGTAAGGGATTGTCCAGAAGGTAAATTTGTCCAACAGACAGATAGTTAGCAGCACGCCAATAAGCGTTGATTTGTTGCAATTCTGTGTCCGTTAAAGGTTTTATCTGTGGAATACTGGCAATAGTCATTTCCAACTCCAGTGTAAAGTATTTGCACCAATTAATTTTAAACCCCATTGTCAAGAAGTAGGGGGCGCAATTCCTTCTAAGTATCAGAAAAAAACGAAAATATCGGTGAGAAAAATACTTCCATATCCGCGATAAAATTCTCAAGCACAAATCACAGATTATCCATGATAGAAACCGACTGGAAGACCGTCAAAACCTACGAAGACATCATCTACCAAAAAACCGACGGTATCGCCAAAATCACCATTAACCGTCCCCACAAACGTAACGCATTCCGCCCAAAAACCGTATTTGAATTATACGAAGCCTTTTGGGATGCTAAAGAAGATACTTCTATTGGCGTAGTCCTATTTACAGGTGCAGGACCCCATACAGATGGAAAATATGCCTTTTGTTCAGGTGGTGATCAAAGTGTACGTGGACAAGCAGGTTATGTAGATGAAACCGGAATCCCTCGGTTAAACGTCTTAGACTTACAACGTCTCATTCGTTCCATGCCCAAAGTAGTAATTGCCCTAGTCGCCGGTTATGCTATCGGTGGGGGTCATGTTCTCCATTTAATTTGTGATTTAACTATTGCCGCTGATAATGCTATTTTTGGGCAAACAGGACCCAAAGTAGGGAGTTTTGATGGTGGTTTTGGGGCTAGTTATTTAGCCAGAATAGTAGGACAAAAAAAAGCCAGGGAAATATGGTTTCTCTGTCGTCAATATAACGCCCAAGAAGCTTTAGAAATGGGTTTAGTTAATACCGTCGTCCCTGTAGAAAAACTAGAGGCAGAAGGCGTACAATGGGCGCAAGAAGTATTAGAAAAAAGTCCCATAGCTATTCGTTGTCTGAAATCAGCATTTAACGCCGACTGTGACGGACAAGCTGGTTTACAAGAATTGTCTGGTAACGCTACTCTACTTTATTACATGACACAAGAGGGAGCAGAAGGAAAACAAGCCTTTTTGGAAAAACGTCCCCCTAACTTCCGGGATTTTCCCTGGTTGCCTTAAAATTATCTTCGAGTCGCATCTGTCTGGCAGGTGCGATTGTCCTGTCGGTGCATTTATTACTGCACCCTCTGGCGAATCAACGGCATTGTAGATAAGATTTCTAATGAACTATTTAATTTCAGACTAAAGCAACATCTAACACGCCTATTCCTCTACGAGAGTTAGATTATTATGTCAGGTTAACACGCCAATATAAAATTCCTGTCACTCAAGTAGTGATTTTTTTACAAGCAACAAATCACGACAACGCTTTTATCGAAGCTTATGTGAGTGAAACTACAACTCACCGCTATCGCGTCATTAGGATGTGGGAACAAGATTCAGCCTTATTTCTCAATAATTCGGCATTATTACCCTTAGCACCGTTAAAGCGCACAAGTTCACCTCAAGGTCTGTTATCACAGATTTCTGAAAACGTTGCTAAAATCGTAGATAGAGAGACTAAACAAGATATTGCCGCTTACACAGAAATTTTAGCCGGTTTACGGTTTGAGAAAAACTTAATTCGTCAATTGTTAAGTGAGGAAATTATGCAAGAATCAGTAATTTATCAAGATATTTTCCAAAAGGGTGAGCAACGCGGTAGACAACTTGGTGAGCATCAAGACAGTCGCCACAAAAAATGGAGTATATACCAAAATCGCACCTGTTGTGGAAGGTGCGATTTCTGAAGATGTCAAAATTGGAACCACTAACAAATTGCCAGTCAAATTTTATTAGGGTGGACAGAAAATTGATGACCGTAATCATGAATAGTTAAATGAGTACGCTTTGATTTTTCACTTCTTGTGTAGTGGAAGTAGGAATATCTTCGACAGAGGCTACTGTAACATGATCCAAATCCGTCGGGAGAGTTTGAGTAGCCGCAAAAACAGGTTTGGCTACTGGTAAACTCCAAGCATCTTCTAAAGTTTCCCAAGCAGGTGCAAAAGCGGCCATGACCAAAGGACAAGCTTTCCAGACCCCTTGGACTGGTGCGCTCAATTTTTCACACATACCACCACGACGACCTTGTGGCTGGTAATAACGACAATAACGACAGGTAGATGTCAAACGCTTAATTAGTTTCATGTGCCTTCATCTTCAGTACCATTCAGGACTACTTATCACACTTATATATCTTGCTTCTTAATCAAAATAGGCATGAAGGGTAAAAAATCATTGTTGGATATAGGTTCTAGCGATTATTAACCATAAATAAACTTTAGGATATCTTTAGATTCTTGTTATATATGTAAATAATTATTAGAGTGCGTACATATTTATTTTTACCTAAAACTCATTGGGGATCAAGATTAAAACATTGATTTTGGATTTCCTCGTTTTGTAAAAACGTTACTTTAGATAGAGTTAAAATCAGTTCTTAGCATTTAATTTACTGAATTATTTACAATAGTTCAATATTTATCCTAACAGCTTGGAACAGCAGAGAGAACAAACATTCCAGCGTTCCAGTTCACCCGGTGGAGTGGGACATTGACATTGGGGACATAGGGGGAGATGATGCGATCGCTCTTGCATCATCTTCGCCCAATTCTCAAAAGCACCCAAAGCATTGTCAATATTGGGTTTAACCAATCTATCACCAGTTAAATCATCAGCCACATAACTAGGATGTTCTGATGCCAAAACAGTGGCTTCTGTTCCCGTTATTGATGAATTTTTCCACTCGGCTGTAGAAAAGCGAATATCTACCAAAGACGTAGACAGCTTGTCATTTAATCTCATCAATATAGTTTTCCGCCCAAAAGTCAAATTTTGCGCCCAAGCAGCACTAGAAGTTGCTACCCACAAAACATCACGCTGAATAGACAAAGGACGAGTTTGCACCGCAACAGTAGTCCCCACAACTTCTCCCCAACACTTCAGTAACCGCAGCAATACCTGTTCTTGCCATTGTGGTGAACGTTGAATATTCCCTAAAACCTGATCAATTGACTTAAAAGACATATTGTGTTAGTAGTTTTACCATAAAATAACTGAATACTGACAATCAACTTTCGTTAGGATGAGGAGAATTAATTACACAATTGATTTTTCTGTTCTCTGTTCCTGTTCCCTCTCTCAACGAGTGAACTTAATTTTGTCCGACTACCTATATTAAAAATTCATAAGAATACCCGGTAAGTGGGAAACTCAGTGGCTTTAGCCCTGAGAGGGAAACGACACTTCGACAAGCTCAGTGACCGCACGAGCGGTTTTAACCGCTGTGGATATTAAAATTGAAACCAGATTTTTGATTGGAATCTGGAAACCAACTCCCATTTCTGGGGTAATGTTA
>Ga0209668_10000872_pt1 | contig 12614 bp, 7 predicted proteins | sample FrelakmetPLP11PL_FD_187150 | JGI IMG/M metagenome (GOLD analysis project Ga0209668, IMG submission 187150) | Freshwater lake sediment microbial communities from the University of Notre Dame, USA, for methane emissions studies - PLP11 PL (SPAdes)... | ecosystem: Environmental > Aquatic >... | reverse complement strand
CCGGTAATAACCAGGCGGCACTGGTTGACAATGCCGGCAAACTCCCGCAGGCTGTGGCTGCAGCCGCTGTCAGGAACACCAATGAGACGGGACAGCCGGGCGTTTTTATCCACCTCTTCCGGGCCGCCGAGCAGCAGCACCTGATACGTTGCCGCGAGCTTTTTAATGAGGCTCTTGAGCCCGTCAAACGGCAGGCTCTTCATCTTCCAGCGCGAGCCGCTCCCGGTATTTATGCCGATTACGGGCCGCGAGGGGTCAAGCCCAAGGTTCACCACCAGGTCCCTGCCGCAGCGGTTCTCCTCTTCAGTTATATAATACTGAGGGGGATGGAGGCGTGCGGCCGGAAGCCCGCACAACTCAAGCAGTATCTGCTGGTATGATTTACGGTTCTCTTTTTTCAGCCGGTCATTAAGTCCCAGGTAAAACCATTCTTTCGCGCTCTCATTGAGCGGGAAGAGAGCTCCGGCAGCATCGATGCTGAAGCCGCGTTTATCTGCAGCACGGGCCAGAGCGCACAGGGCACCGCTGTCTCGTGACATATCAAGGCCCAGCACCAGGTCAAATTTCCGCACCAGCAGCTGGCTCAATGCTCCGGATTCAAGCACCAGCAGTTCATCAAGATGGGGGTTATGGGCGATCAGCTCAACTGCCTCGCGGCGTGTTATCCAGGTGATGAAACAGGCAGGATGCTCTTCACGCAGGGCAGGTAAAATAGAGGTGGTCCGCAGTACGTCTCCCATTGAGTCAAGTTTAATAATAAGAATGCGCAGGGAAACCGGCTCATAGGAAGTGCATGTTTCGCACTGTGCGCCATCTTTTTTATGCAATGCGCACGGCTTGCTTCCCAGAAAATAGCGACAATCAGTATGTATCAGCATAGAGGTGCGGTCAGTTAGTGGCGGAAGTTTTTTTGTTTGAAATGAGGGCAAAAAAGCCTTCCCTGTCAACAATGTAAAAAGGAATATGCAACAGTTCCTTAACTTTTTCAAGACTCTTGATACTTATAAAGCAGAATACCGGCTGCGGCGAGCCCAGATACGCGGAAAGATCCTCCGGATTTTTGAGAACGACGCCGCGCCGCTCGCTATAGAATATGACAGACTCCCTCAAATCCCGGTAGAAAACAGCCGGATCTCCTGGCCGAAGGGTACTTTTCATCCTCAGGGCAAGCTCCCGCGCTGATTTATAGTGGCTGACTTCAGGGAGCACGAAAATTTTGGCAGCGGTAAAGATAATCACCATCATGGCCACCAGGGTAAAAAAAGAGGAGAGAGTATTTCCTCTCCGGTTCAGCATTAAAAACAGTACAGCAAAGAAGAGCAGGGCGGTACAGCACAGAACTGTCTGCATTGTAAAAAGAGGATACCGGCTGTAAACGTACAGGATGCCGAAGCCGGATACCGTTAGAATAAAGAAAAAGAAGACCAGCGAGCAAATCTTCAAATGCCGTGCCCAGGATGCGCCGGCTTCAGGCCGCAGCCCGGCTTCCCAGAACCTCCCGACCAGTATTGCCAGAGCAGGAAAGACCGGGAGAATATAGGTGGGGAGCTTGGAGCGGGAGAGGCTGAAGAAGGCGAGCGGTGCCACGACGGCAAGCAGCAGAAAAAAAGAATCGTTGTCTTTTCTCTGGCGGACGCTCTGGAAATGCAGGTACAGGGCAGAGGGGATAAAGACCGACCAGGGGAAAAAACCTGCGGCAAGCATTTGAATATAGAAGTAGAACGGCTCCCGGTGCCCGGATTTACGCGAAAAAAAACGGGCAATGTTGCCTTTGATGAGAAATGCCTGCAGGTAATCGTCGTGGCGCAGGGCCATGACGATATACCAGGGAAGAGCTATGATGAGAAAAATTGCGGCACCAATAACAACGTACCGGTTCAGGATAAGCCGCCACTGCTTTGTTTTCAGCAGGTAGAGAAAGATTATGAGTCCGGGCAGGAGCAGGCCGATGGGGCCTTTCGTAAGCACCGCGCCCCCCAGCGCAGCATAAAAGCAGACAAACGAGATTCTGGTGAAGCCGTTTTCGCGTGATGCGCGGTGGAACAGAAAAAGAGCGACGCTTATGAACAGTGACAGCGCCAGGTCATGGATGATGTTTTGAGAAAGAATGACATACTCAACACTGGTTGCGAGCACCAGCGCGGAGAGAAAAGCGGTGAGGCTGCCGTATATGGTGAGCGCCCAGAGATAGACCAGCAGCGCGCCGAGCATTCCCAGAATTGCGGACGGAAGGCGAGCTGCCAACTCATTGACGCCCAGCACGAGATAGCTCCCGATTACCAGCCAGAAGTGGAGCACGGGCTTGTCATAGAAGTTTTCACCGTTGAAAACCGGCGTGCACCAGTCTCCCCGCTGGAGCATCTCTTTTGCCACCTGGGCATGCATTGCTTCATCATATTCCCAGAGCGGCCTTTGGCCAAGCTGGTAAAAAAACAATACTATGCAGACTATGGCGATAAGAAGGATAAACAGTATCTCTTTTCTGCTGAATGCATTGTCTCTCAAGGGCAATCCTTTCAAGGTCACTATCGGTGCAATGAATGAGTGCAGGTATGCAGCAATTCGAGCTTTTATAATTATAATAAAATCTTTCAGCCAGCAAGGACAAAATTCTCGACTGTTATGCCATAATCTGCTATCAAATTTAATTCTGAATCCAGCGGGTACATATAACAGCTATTTCCATGGACCAAAATCAGACGCTTTTAAAAAGACTGAAAACAGTTATTATCGGTGACCCTCACAGCCCGCACGATAGCCGCATTTTTCATAAGCTATCACTGATTGCTTTTTTTGCCTGGGTGGGTCTTGGAGCCGATGGACTCTCATCTTCCTGCTACGGTCCGCAAGAGGCCTTTCTGGCGCTGAAGGGACATGAGTATCTTGTTATATTCGTAGCGTTGGGCTCCGCCATTACTGTTTTTGTAATCAGCGCCAGCTACAACCAGATTATCGAGCTGTTTCCGACCGGCGGCGGCGGGTATCTGGTTGCGAGCAAGCTGCTGACTCCGACATTCGGCATGATAGCCGGTAGCGCGCTGCTCATCGATTATGTGCTGACCGTTACTGTTTCTATTGCCAGCGGTGCTGATGCCATTTTCAGCTTTCTGCCTCTTTCCTGGCAGCCGTACCGTATCGGGTTTGCCGTTTTCATTATTTTCATGCTCGTCGTGTTGAACATGCGCGGGGTGAAGGAGTCAGTGCTTCCGTTAGTGCCGATCTTTCTGACATTTGTTCTGACCCACGCTTTTATTATTATATATGCCCTGGCCACTCACGCAGAGAGCCTGCCGGACATCCTGTCTTCAACGCAAGCTGATATGCAGAAAACAAGCAGCGAGATAGGACTGATAGGCATGGTTATCATAATATTGCGAGCATACAGCATGGGAGCAGGTACCTATACCGGCATTGAAGCGGTGAGCAACAGCCTGCCCATCCTGCGTGAGCCTAAAGTCCAGACCGGTCACCGCACCATGAGATACATGGCTGTTTCCCTGGCGTTTATGGTGGTCGGGCTGATGGTTGCCTTTCTCTTGTACCGGATTAATTACGAGCCGGGGAAAACCCTGAACGCGATTCTGCTGGAGCGCATGACCGCGGGCTGGGGAAGGCCTGGATATATCTTTTTACTCATAACGCTTATATCAGAAGCAACCATACTTTTTGTCGGTGCCCAAACAGGATTTTTCGGCGGCCCGCAGATACTTTCCAGCATGGCCCATGACAGGTGGATGCCGACACGGTTTTCCATGCTGAGTGACCGCCTGGTGACCCAGAACGGCATTGTCATAATAGGCCTGGCGTCACTGGTTCTCATGATTTTAACCCGCGGCTCAGTCCAGTTCCTTGTTGTTCTCTATAGCATCAATGTTTTTATAACCTTTGCCCTTTCACAACTCGGCATGGTGCGACACTGGCTGAAGGTAAGAGGCGAAGCAGAGAACTGGCAGAAAAAATTACTGATAAACGGGGTGGGGCTGTCTCTCACCCTTTTTATTCTGATTTCGATGACGATTATAAAATTTGATGAGGGCGGTTGGATAACCCTGCTGGTGACCGGGACGCTGGTGGCTCTCTGCGCGGCAATTAAACAGCACTACAACAAAACAGCGCAGCTTCTCCAGCGGCTGGATAACCTTATTGTTGATGTGGTTGAATCTACCAGGCCAAAACATAACCTTGAATCAGCAGAGGATTTAAAGCAGCAGCCGGGATTTGACCCAAGGGAAAAGACCGCCGTAATACTGGTAAGCGGATTTAACGGCATGGGGCTGCATACACTGTTCGGCGTTTTACGGACCTTTGAAGGAGTTTTTAAAAATTATGTTTTTGTTCTTGTGGGCGCGGTTGATACCGGGAGTTTCAAGGGAGCCGAGCAGATAGACCAGCTTAAGGACCATATAAAATCAGAGATAGACCGCTATGTGCTCTTTATGCGCAGGCAGGGATTTTGTGCCGATGGATACAGCTCCATTGCTGTTGATGTAGTGGATGAGATTGCCCAGCTTGCACCGAAAATACTTGAGGTGTATCCTCAGGCAGTTTTCTTTGGCGGGCAGCTGGTGTTCCCTGAAGACCCGTTCTTGTCCCGGTGGCTCCATAACTACACGATTTTTACCATCCAGAAACGGCTCTATCAGCAGGGGATGCTGGTGGTGATAATGCCGATACGAGTGTAGGGCAACAGGCAATAGTGAACAGTGAATGGTGAATAGGCAATAGGCAAAAGGGAAAAGTGGAAAGTGGAAAGTGAAAAGTGAAAAGTGGAAAGTGAAAGGTGAAACGAGTCACGGGGCACGAGTCGCTATTTTAAGGTGAATAGGTAAAACAGGAATTCAAAGTGTCTAAGGCGGGTGACAATAACAAGAGCGTTGCTTTTCAGTTTATTCTTCTTATGGGCGTTGTCAGCCTGTTCGGGGATATCACCTATGAGGGAGCGCGCAGCATTACCGGGCCCTACTTGGGTATGCTGGGAGCCACGGCCGGCATTGTGGGACTGGTCGCGGGCATAGGAGAATTCAGCGGTTATGCGCTGCGGTTATTGTCCGGCTATTTTGCGGACCGCACCAGGGCCTACTGGCCCCTGACCATCGCCGGCTATGGATTGATCCTGGCCATTCCGCTGATGGCGCTGGCCAATAACTGGCAGGCTGCAGCTGTTCTGGTGATCCTTGAGCGGATGGGCAAGGCAATCCGCTCACCTGCCCGCGACGCGATACTGTCCCATGCAACCAAGCAGGTGGGAAGGGGCTGGGGCTTCGGCATTCATGAGGCAATGGATCAGATCGGGGCAATTGCCGGCCCGCTTATTTTTACCGCGGTTATTATTTTCAAAGGCAACTATCGCACCGGTTTTAACATCCTGTGGGTCCCTGCGTTACTCACGCTCGCCATGGTTATTGCCGCGCGGATTAAAGTTCCGTCACCGGAAAAACTGGAGCAACCAGACGCTGTAGCCGCCAGTGCTGTCCCGGCAGGTACCCATCTGCCGAAAGTCTTCTGGCTTTACGCTGTGTTCATTTTTCTGAGCGTGGGAGGGTTCGCCCATTTCCAGATCATCTCCTATCACCTGAAAATCAGGGCTGTTGTTTCTGACGCGCAGATACCGTTATTTTATGCCATTGCCATGGGCGTAGACGGCGTGGTTGCGCTCATAATAGGCAAAGCCTATGACAAGGTAGGCCTGAAAACCCTGGTAAGCATTCCTCTTCTGACTTTGCTCATACCTTTTTTTGCGTTTTCTTCCAGCTATGGATTTGCGCTGTTTGGCATAATTCTCTGGGGGTCGGTAATGGGTATTCATGAGACCGTCATGCGCGCGGCAATCGCGGATCTTATTCCCATAGCGCGGCGCGGCGCGGCATACGGGATTTTCAACACGGTCTACGGCGTGTCATTCCTGGTCGGTTCGGCTGTGATGGGATTCCTCTATGATAAGGCGCCGGGAGCTATCAGCGGCTTTGTGGTGCTTCTGGAAGTGGTTTCAGTGCCGATTCTGTTCGCGGTGCTGAAGGAACTGCGGCACCGCTGACAACAATTCCTCATAAAGATTGAGGCAGGTATTGTTAATTACACTATCTTCGTGTATCGTTCAACAATAACAGAGCAGTGCATCAATAGCTTGAGAAAAAGATTAATGACGATGTGTCTTGCTTTCAGCATTAAAGAGCGGGGATAGATCTCTTGTACGACATTCCACAAATGCTTCCACGGACAACGTTCTGCGTGGTCCTATCGTTTCTTGCGGCGCTGATTCTCACCCTCTATCGAGCATGGCTCTACTATGAGAGAGCGACGGCGCTCAGCGAGCTTACCCTGAAGCAGCGTCTCCGCTTGTTCTGGGTAGGGTTTCGCCTGGACTTTGTCATCGTCAGCCGGACCACTATTGCCCTGGTTCTCATCCTGCTGTTTCTGCCCGAATCAGCTGCGAAAAGCTTCAACATGGTTTTTCGTATCTTCGCGGCAATCGTTTTATTTGTTATTTTTCTTGTTGAAACAGCAGGGGTCTACTTCTTTCGCTACTATGATTTCCGGCCCAACTACCTCGTTCTTGAGTACGGTGCTGATCCGGAAGTGATGCGTGCAATTTCCAAAGCCTATCCTTTATTACGCATTATAGTGCTGAGTGTTTTGGGCACCCTGATAGCAATCTTCATCATCCCCCGGGCAGTCTATCTCCACGCCGATATCGATAGCGGGGTTCTCCCCTGGTGGTGGGACCGGGTGGGGATTTTGCTCTGTTTTCTACTGACCGGTTTTGCCACACGGGGCACGCTGTCTCACCGTTCACTGAATCCCAGTTTTGCTGCAATTACGCAGAACCGCATTGCCAATGAAATCGCCGGATGCGGTATTTTTAACGTTCTGTATGGGTGGGGACATCAGCTGCAGAACGAATTCACCGATCTCAAAACCGTCATAAAACTTCTTCCGCCCGCTGAAGCGATGCAACGGTCGCAGGCGGTGCTGTCAGTGCAGGGGCACCTGACGTATGATGCGCCGAATCCTCTGGTGCGTGTCATTAATCCGGGTACGCCAGCACAGCCCTTGAATGTCGTCATGGTCGTCATGGAAAGTTTCACCAACCGGCTCGTTGGCGCGGTTGGCGGCAGCCCGGCCCTGACACCGGAGTTTGATAAATTGGCTGCCCAGGGCATTCTTCTGGAACAGTGTTATGCGACCGGGGAAAGGACCATTCAGGGATTGGAATCTGCGGTTGCATCGTTTCCGCCACTTCCCGGCGCCGGAGTTGTGAAGCGGCCGCATGCGCGGCAAAGCTTTGCAACCCTTGCCGGCATCCTGAAAGAACGGGAGTACGAAACGCTGTTCTTGTACGGCGGACAGGGTACGTTTGATCACATGCGCGGATTTTTTCTGAACAATGGCTTCAACACGTTTATAGAAGAGAAGGACTTTAAAAATCCGACATTTCGTGGTGCCTGGGGCGTCTCGGATGAGGATTTGTTCAGCCGTGCCAATCAGGAGTTTCGCAGGCTCACAGAACAAAACCGTAATTTCTTCGCTACGATACTCACTGTTTCACTTCATTCACCATGGGAATATCCACCGGACAGAATCCAGCCTCTTAAGGCCGGCACCCCGGTTCCGCACGGTTTCGTACTGGAAGAACTAAACAACTTTTTGTACGCGGATTACGCAGTCGGGCAGTTTATGCGAGAGGCTCGCACCGCTCCCTATTTTGCTGATACCCTGTTTGTATTCGTCGGTGATCACGGGGTCCATCTGCGCGGCCGAGATCTGATTCCCGTTGACGATTATCTTGTCCCCGCGCTGTTTTATGCACCCGGCCATTTGCAGCCGCAGCGTGCCGGCAGCGTGACAAGTCAAATCGATCTTCCTCCGACGATCATGGGAATTCTTGGAGGCGAGTATCGAACCCCGTTTTTTGGCCGTGATGTGTTGAGTTCCGGTGATGATGCAAATTTCGCCATCATCATCTACAATAAGAAACGGTATGGAATTGTCTCCGGGTCCCAGCTGGTAGTCCTGACCGAAACCGGAGAAACGCTATCCTATGAACGCAGCAATGTCAAGGCAGCATGGCTGCCGGTTACAGTATCGCCGCAGCATCAGGAGATCAGCCGTAATGCCAGAGCGTTGCTTGGCACTGCTGAAAAGCTTTTGATAAGCGGCAGTTACAACACTGTTGCACACTCAAACAATATAAACAGAGTGCCTGAAACGAGTGGCGAGTGATGAGTGGTGAGTAAAGAGGTAATAGGCAATAGGCACGAGGCAGTAGGCAATAGTGACAGGTGAAAATCCAGTTTGTTAACACTATACATCATTGTCACCTTGAGCGGCTTATAGATTAAACCTCCAGCGCTGCCGAAGGTGCATCCCAAATTCACATTTTTGAAAAAGGAGGGGAAATGCTTGAAATAAATGTCCCTGGCTTTGGAATAATAAGGCTTGAACATCTGGTGTGTGACTTCACCGGGACCCTCTCTGTTGACGGCAAGCTGCTGCCCGGAGTGAAAGAGCAAATCGAGAGGCTCGCGCAACACGTTACTGTGCATGTGGTCACTGCTGACACCTGCGGGACCGCCAGAGATGAGCTGCAGAATATGCCGTGCAGCATTACCGTGCTTTCCGCTGCCGACCACGATATTCAGAAAGAGGACTATATAAAAAAGCTCGGTGCCGACCATGTGGTTGCCATCGGCAATGGCAATAATGACCGGAGAATGCTGCGTGCGGCCCGTCTGGGGATAGCGGTAATAGAAGGGGAGGGTGCTTCAGCACAGGCGGTGATGGCCGCCGCGATAGTAACGAGAAACATTGCTGATGCGTTCAACCTGCTGCTCAACCCGATGCGGTGCAAGGCAACGCTGCGGTTTTAAAGTCCCAGAAACCTCAGAACTCCTGAACTTTGCAATATATTGGTTCAGTAAAGGCAGGGTCGTTTTAACTCTGCCTACAATTTTATTACTTATTTCTATTTTAACCCTCACTGCATACTATACAACTTCCCGTAGTAACAGCTTCTCACCGTCCCTGCAAAATCCTTTCATAATTGTAATGTTATAGAAAGATTCTCGCAATTTTCATAAGTCATTTTATTACTATCTCAAAAAGCATTTATTAATAATGAAGCATGATGGTTCATGGTGATCTGGGGGTGGGCTGAGAGAATGAGCTTTTACAGATCTGAAACGTTGATTTATAGTAACCCCGGATATTTCCATGACTGTTTGTAATATGTATAAAAGAATATCAAACAGACCATCCCTAAAGGAAAGTAAAAAAAAGAGTAAGTTAGTTGCATGAAAATTAATAATTCACGATACGCATTTACCCGTCTGTCCAATATCATTTCTGTTTTTCTAGTCATACAGGCAGCTCTTGTTTTTATCGTTACTGCTGCTTATGCTAGTCAGGTTACCTTAGGCTGGGAGCCCAACACAGAACCAGACCTTGCGGGTTATAAAATCTATTATGGTAATTCTTCAAGAAATTATACCAGAATCACGGATGTCAAAGACAAAACCGCTGCTTCGTGCATTATTACTGGTCTGACAGAGGGACAAATTTATTATTTTGCAGCAACAGCGTATAACACCAGTGTTGTGGAGAGCAATTATTCTGCAGAAGTTTTTTGTACAATTAACCCTGCAACAACCAGTGTACCGACTCCAAAAAATCCCTCGGCAGCTTGCCAGCATAAAGCAGGGGATCTGGATTCAAACGGTATGGTAACCATTAATGAACAGGTTGCTGTCGTGAGGATGTATCTGGGATTGGATCCGGTAAATTCATTATCTGATACAGATAATGACGGGGTGGTTCAGATCTGGGATGTAACGAAGGTAACCAATTGCTACCTGGCAAATGTATATTGCCTCTGCCTTGATTAGCCGTTGACTCCTTGAAGTGCTGTGGTGCTATCCAAAAAAGAAGTTACATGCAAGAGTATCGCTGCATGTTGGTTCTCAAAGATGCATTTAGATAATATTGCAGCTGTTCAAAGTTATGAAACTAACTATAAAATATCCTATGTAACCTGAAAACTGGTTACAATAGTTTCCTCAAGAGAAGCATTAGTAACATCAGTCTTAATAGTAATGTTACACTGACCAGTTGATGCTCCACGCTCCACGCACACCGGGATAAATATCAGATTGCCAAAAGAGAAGGCTTGTTTTCTGGTATCACGAGTTACCCCCTGCGCTCCTGCTCCATCCCCTGATACTTCGATACTGCTTCCCTGTTGTGTAAAATGATGTTCTTGTGAGGAGTAGATAATAAGCCACAGACATTTCTTATTCCTCAGGATTGGCCGCAGCACGGTGCGCTGGATACATGAAGCGTTGATATTCAGGACATCCCAGCATTGGTTTGCATCCTCTTTGCATATCTTCTCGTCACCACAGGGAGATTGCCCCTTCACGCACTTGCCACCTGCGCATTGCTCTACACCGTTGCAGAACGCCGCATCGGCACAGTCAGTATCTGTTATGCATTCAGGGGGAATAGAGCTTGTAGTGGTGCTGGTAACAGGCACAGTCGTCGTGGTTGTAGTTGTCGGTGCAGCTGTTGTCGTAGTGGTGCCACCGCCGCCGCCACCTCCTCCTCCGCTTGCAGTGGTGGTCGTGGTATCAACAATTCCCTGATATTCAATGGCGCCCATATCGTAATAGGGTAAAGCCCCTGCCCCTGTGTTAGTTATTTGCGGATCATCGTAGCGTGAATTTCCCTTAATGTCAGTTGTTGGCGCAACATCACTATTTGTGGCATCAATACAGGGTGAGCCTGGAAGTAAATGATAATCTCCATTCGCTACATTTTTAAACAGGGGATCGCTGTTGATGTTGCCCTGTCCAGTCCATCCCCCTTGCACATCTGAGTAGGCAATAGAAAATGATGAATTTTGGTCAAGGAAAATTTCATTTATAGCCCCACCGGCTGTATCACCCCAAAGGATGCTGTTTTTGACAGTTGGATGGGAGCTGGGGCCCATGACACATATTCCTCCCCCACTATCATTACTGGTAGCCATGTTTTGTGCTATGGTGCAGTTGATTAAGCTCGGGGACGATTGTTGGCAAAAAATTCCGCCGCCGTAACCGGCATTGTTTTTTGTAATGATGCAGTTGGTCAGGATCGAGGATGAATTTCCTAACCTTATTCCTCCGCCATTATTCACAGCATTATTTCCCGTTATGCTGCAGTTTGTTATGGTGGGTGAAGAACCATTACAAAATATTCCACCACCGCCATCCGATTTACCATTGGTGATGCTGAACCCCTCAAGTATTGACTCTGCTATTTCAATTCCTCTAAAGGTCACTACGCTACCACTTTGATTGCCATCAATAGTTGTTTTTTCAGCACCGTTTTCTGATCTCACCCTGATTGTCAATCCCCTAAAAATAATATTCTCTATATACGTGCCGTCATGCACCAGTACAAGATCTCCAGGATTTGCAACATCAATGGCGGATTGGATAGTAGTGTATGAATACCCACTCTTACCCACTTCACGAACTATCAGTTCATCAGCTCCAATGTCAGGCTTGTCATCTCCTCCATCGGCGATAGCCCGAGGTGATCTCTCAAAATCACGATAATTTGGTGTTGGTGTTCCCACATCCACACAGGGAGAGCCTTTCCTTAGATGATAATTACCCCGTGCGGCATCCTCAAAAAGAGGATCAGCATCGATGTTGCCAGAACCCCAGGTTATTGTTGATGCATCAGGTATGTAAATTGACGCCTGCCCACCCTGTACATCGCTATAGCTTAAGTTCAGGGTGCTGTTAGTATCAACGGCAATCTGATTACCATTAGCGGCACTGTTACCCCACATAATGCAATTTATCATTGCGGTGTTGCTATTATATATACGCAGCCCTCCTCCCCATCCAGGGTTATCAACTGTCACATTTCCATAGAAAGTGCAGTTGACCAATCCACTGTAACTACCGGCAACCTGCATCCCTCCGCCAACATTTTGTGCCTTGTTGCCGCTGAAAATGCAGTTCACCACCACAATACTGCTGCCATCCATGCTGTACAGTCCACCACCCGCATGCTGAGCCATGTTGCCGGAATAAATGCAGTTATAAACTTCTACTTCACTACTGGCCTTGATGAGCATCCCTCCCCCTCTGTTTGCAGGATAAGGTCCCTCGGCATTACCACCGGTTATAGTAAACCCAGCAATACCAGTACCTTGAGTAATAGTATCGCATATAACAACATTGTAGCTATTGTCTGCATAGTTTGTGAAATTTGGCCCGTCATCTCCGTTCAGATCACCACTGAGGATTACCTTGAATTTGCCATCAATATACCCTGCATTCAACCCATCAATTGAAACGCCTTCTTTGAGCTTAAAAGCTGCACTCCTGTCCCCTGGAGTGAGTCCGTTTCCCTGGTCGGGCTTATAGGTACCCGGGGCCACATGAATAGAGTCTCCGGACAGCGCTGCTGCCAAAGCATCCTGCAAGTATGTATAAGCGTTTGCCCAGCTTGAGCCATCTCCCCCGGTAGGTTTTGTGCAATCAACATATATAACTTAAGACAGGTAAGCCACTGGTTTGACCAGTGAGACTCACAATGTTTGACATTCAGATTCAGTTAAAGAA
>Ga0209668_10000871_pt1 | contig 12616 bp, 8 predicted proteins | sample FrelakmetPLP11PL_FD_187150 | JGI IMG/M metagenome (GOLD analysis project Ga0209668, IMG submission 187150) | Freshwater lake sediment microbial communities from the University of Notre Dame, USA, for methane emissions studies - PLP11 PL (SPAdes)... | ecosystem: Environmental > Aquatic >... | reverse complement strand
CCCGCCTGCTGGTTCGCCGCTTCCTTCGGGTCAGTACCCGTACGCGCAGCCGCCTAGCCATTCTGGGCGCGAGCGATGTTGGTGCTGGTCTTGCCGCGGCGATCGGTCATGACCGCGTATCCGAAGTAGTGGCGTTCTTTGACGACAACCCCTCGCTGGCGGGCGGCGCCATGCGTGGGGTGCGTATTTATCCAACGAGCGCATTCGATGCAGTACGCGCCGATACGCACTTCGATTCCCTGTTGGTCGCAGTGGGCCCAAAGAGCCGATCCCGATGCCGAGAGGTGTTGGAACATGCGGCAGCGGTTGGCGTTCGGGTGCTAGCGGTGCCAACACTCGCCGAAATTAACGATGGACGCGTCAATCTTGACGCCCTTCGGCCGCTTGCTATCGAAGATCTCCTCGGCCGCGCGCCGGTAGAGCCCGACATCACACTCTTGGGCGCGAATGTGGTTGGCAAGACGGTTCTCGTGACGGGTGCCGGCGGGTCGATAGGCAGCGAACTGTGCCGCCAGGTCATGGACCTTGGTCCAAAGTGCCTAATTTTGCTGGATAACGGTGAATTTAACCTGTTTCAAATTGATAGCGAACTCAATCGTTCTCGCCACTCGCTGGCTCCTGGTTCAGCGCGCGCTGCCGTTCACCGGTACCTCGCAAGTGTCACTGACCATGTACGGATCGACCGCATCATGGAGCAGCATCGCCCCGACACCATCTACCACGCCGCTGCATACAAGCACGTGCCGATCGTGGAAGACAACGAGCCTGAAGGCGCAGAGGTCAATGTCTTAGGAACATTGCGTGTTGCTGAGGCTGCGCTGAAGCACGGCGTGCAAGACATGGTCTTTGTCAGTACCGACAAGGCGGTCCGCCCAACCAGCGTCATGGGTGCATCCAAGCGTGTGGCGGAAATGACGCTTCAGGCGCTCCATGCGCGCTACGGCGGTAAGGGCAAGACTCGATTCACCATGGTTCGTTTCGGAAACGTCCTTGGCTCAAGCGGCAGTGTGGTGCCGATCTTCAAGGAACAGATCATGGCCGGAGGTCCGGTCACGGTCACTCATCCAGAGGTCACTCGATACTTCATGACCATCCCGGAGGCTGTGCAGTTGATCCTGCAGGCTGGCGCCATGGGGGAGGGCGGCGACGTCTTTGTTCTGGACATGGGCGATCCGGTCCGTATTTCTGACATGGCGCGCAACATGATCAGACTGTCGGGGCGCACGGTGCGTGATGGCTCTAACCCAAACGGCGAGATCGAGATTGTGTTTACGGGTATGCGCCCGGGTGAGAAGCTTTACGAAGAACTAGTGATTGGCGCGGAGCTCATGCCCACGCAACACGTTGGCATACTCCGGGCTCGCGAGGCATTCACCCCGTGGGAAGTGTTTGAACACCGCCTTCAGCAGTTGGAGGCGGCGGTAAGTCAGCATGACCGGGTAAGGGTGCGGGAACTAGTCATGACGACGGGGCTCGGGGAAATGGCGAAAGATAGAAGTAACTAGTTAGTGAGCCACGCCATCTTGAGCGACCACCTTAAACGCTGTGCGCCACAGGATCCTCAAGTCAAACCACAGCGAACGCCGCCGCAAATACTCTGCGTCGAGGCGAACCTTCTCTGGAATGGGAAGCTCATCACGTCCATTGATTTGTGCCCAGCCGGTGAGGCCAGGTAGTAACTGGCTCACGTCGCTCGCGGTGCGCAGTTCAATGAGATCTGCTTGATTAAACAGCGCGGGGCGCGGCCCAACAAAGCTCATGTCCCCCTTGAGAATGCTCCAGAGTTGCGGAATCTCATCAAGACTGGATTTACGCAGGAGTGCGCCGATCGGCGTCAAGTGCGACGCGGGTTCCGCAAGTAAATGGGTTGGTAGTGCGGGCGTTCCCACGCGCATGGTGCGAAACTTTGGCATGCGAAAGAGGTGGTTACCCCGACCAACTCGATCAGACCAATAGAGCGCAGGACCGGTGGAGGTGAGTCTCACAGCTACGGCGATACACAGGACCGGCACAGCGAAGATCGCGAGTAGTGCGAGAGCCAGTAGTACATCAAAGATGCGCTTGAGCATGTTCGCCTATTGAAAATTGCGCCCACTGATTGATTTAGGAAGGCGTTTACGAATCTCTTCAATTTGCAGCGCGATAACGCCGGACTCGTCGTAGAGGTTAAGGGCTCGACATCGTCCATCGACACCCATTTGGGAGGTTCGTGCTGGGTCGCTCAGCAGTTCCGACAGCGCCTGAGCGAGTGCGGTCGAATTGCGTGTTGGAACGAGGATTCCGGTTTTGCCATCGACAACCTCTTCTCGGACACCACGAATGTTTGTTGCAACTACTGGTAGTTCCATCATCATTGCCTCAATGATCGTTCGTGGCATGCCTTCGCGGTACGAAGGTAAACAGAAAATGGTCATTGCGGAAAGCATTGCTGAAACATCCTTTCGCAAACCAGCCTCAATAAGTCGCACCCCTAAGACCTTTCGTGCCTGAGCGAGCGCAAGTTCTACTGAACCGCTATGGTCGCTTGCAAGCCGCTCTCCCACAACTAAAAAGTAGACGTCGGGGAATGAAGAGGAGATTGCTACCGCTGCCTCGAAGAATTCTTTGTACCCCTTTTCTTGAACAAGCCTGGCAACAATTCCAATCACAGGAACAGACTCTGGGATTCCCAGGGTTCGCCTCGCCGCGGCTTGTGTTTCACGAGTTCGCCCCGGAAACTGTGTTAGGTTCACCCCGTTGCCGATAGCAACAACTTGACCGGCAGGCATGATTTGCAATGCAATTGCATCGCGAGCATCCTCATGGCTCTGTGAAAACAACAAGTCCGTAAAGAGTCCGCCGAATCGCTCGAGCAGTACATAAACTCGCTTCTTCCAGGCTGGCATTTCATCGTGAAAGTAAAACCCATGGGCCGTGTAGACAATGAACGGAACTCGGGCGATCTTTGCCGCAACTCGCCCTATGAGCGCCGCAATTGGCGTGTGCACGTGAACGATATGGAACTGCTCGCGTCGAAAGAACCGAACCAACTTGATGAGCGACAGCAATGCCAGGATCGGGTTCATGCTCCGTGCGATCGAGATAGTCACAACGTGATAGCCATCCGCGCGCATTCCGGGAACGAATTTTCCATCGGAGCACACAGTGGTGACATGCCAGCCTTGCTGTTTCATGCCATCAACCAGTGGCAAGAGAAAGTGCTTGGCCGTGAAATCGACCGCGCACAGTTGGCAAACCTTCGGTGGCATCGTCTGCTTCAAGTCCGGAGTGTAAAGTCACTCGGTAGTGCCTGCCGCCAGTTTGCTAACGCTAGCACACGTTGCGAAAGGCCAGACTGTTGATGTAGCGGACAAGCGGGCCCGGGTAACATTGGTCTCTGTTCATGAGCGATGAAATTAATGCCCTCAATTCAAGCTATGAAGTGGGGAGCGGCTTAAGAGGACGCCGTTTATTCATCATTGGATTTACTTCGCCACTTGGTCAAAGCATCGCCGCTCAAGCCATGTCCGCAGGCGCGCGAGTGATCGCCGTGTCCCGATCGAACCCAACAGATGTGAAGTTGAACCACTCCTGCACGCATGTCCAAGTCGACCTACAGACGGCCGGATCGTTGCAGAGACTCGGTCTGTCAAGTGGAGATACCGTCATCTGCGCGGCATCAATTCGAATGCTTGCGAACGCAGTCAGCGGTGTAGAAGTACCGCTCAACGTTGGAATCACTACGGTCAGCAGTGCGAGCGCGGTAACGAAGGTCGATTCACCATTTCCGCGCGATGCGCGATTGTCGCAAGAATTGCTCGCCGCAGAATCGGTCATCACTACGACCTTTAGTGGCAATACTCGTATCCTTCGACCAACAATGATCTATGGGTCAGGCCGCGACAACAATGTCGCACAGATTGCTCGGTTGTTGGCGCGTATCCATGTGTTTCCGCTGATCGGTGGCGGTGCTGGATTGCGGGCGCCGGTGCATGTGGATGACTTGGCACAAGTGGCACTCGCCGCCGCGGCCGCAATCCCGATTTCGAATCCAGTGCACGTTCCAGGGGGCGAGCGACTGACGTTCCGTGAGGTCGTGCGACGGATCGCAATCGCAGCAAACATTCGCTACATAGAGATTCCTATGCCAGCTCTTCCCTTCGCCCTTGGCGGGCGCTATCTAGCCAATGTTGGTCGCCTTGGCGGATCTTTGGCAGCTTGCGTGCGAATGTCTCAAGATCTCACTGTCCCCGATGATGCTGCAATGTTTGGTATCCATCGCAGGGGCTTCTACCCTGACCCGAAAGCGCTCGGCCGGGCGGAGTGATTCGTTGGCTCTGGTGCGCGGGAGTTATGATTGGTTAAATAGTGCCCGAAACGACTCCAATCAATCAAGCCCTACGTGTGGTTCACCTGATTTCCGGCCTGGGACGTGGCGGGGCGGAGACCTCGTTATTGCGTTTGATTCTTGATACGCGCGGAACTCTTCAGCATCATGTGGTTTGTATGAGTGACGAACGTGCCCTCGTCGGCGCGATGGAGGAAGCAGGCGCCCGTGTGACTGTGCTGGGCTCGCCACGCGGGGTCCTTAATCCGCTGCTTCTGCGGAGTGCAACGCGTGCGCTATTAGCAGAGAACCCAGATGTTGTTCATGCGTGGATGTGGCATGCTGCGGCACTTTGGTCTTTGTGCCGCATTGATGCTCGCATTCGCAGTATTCCCTGTGTTTGGGGCATTCGTAGTTCCCTAGACTCAAGTCGAAGATCGCTAGCTCTACGGGCAATCATCGCGTGCGCGCGTGCTTCATCGTCCTACCCGCGTGCCATCATGTTCAATTCCGAGTGCTCGCGTGCGCAACATGCGCGCGCCGGATTCTGCATGGAGAATGCCTCGGTCACCCATAACGGGGTTAACGTCCCGGATGCGCAGGATTGTGCACAGTGGCGCCGCACCATGCGTGCCCAGATTGGCGTTGCGGATGACGCGATAGTGTTTATGCAAGTCGGGCGGGCGCATCCTGACAAGGGGGTAGGCAACTTCATAAAGGCTGCGCAGATCGTCCACACTCAGTTGGGTGCACGGGCTGTGTTTGTTCGCGTTGGAAAGCCTGGTTGGGAGAGTGGTCAGAGCAGCGCGGACATTGCGCTGGAGCGATCGCCGTTGATTTACCACGCGGGCGAGCAACTCAATGCCCGGCCATGGCTAGCGGCTGCCGATGTGTGTGCGATGACGTCCGTGCGCGAATCTTGCCCCAATGTAGTGCTAGAAGCAATGAGTGTGGGCGTACCGGTCGTCGCGACTGATGTTGGTGATGCCGCGGTGCTTGTTCGTAATTGCGGGTGGGTGGTTCAGCCAGATTCGCCTGGTGCGATTGCGAAAGCAATGATTACTGCAGCGGCCGCCATCGCGCAGCCGGCCGATCGGGCGCGTTTGTCGGCGGAGTGCCGATCAGTGATGACATCAGGACATAGCCGCGACGAGGTGGCGCGCAAGCAAATCGCCATCTATCAACGTGTCATCAAGGCGCGTTCCGGCGCCGAAATGATTACCGCACGCCGCTAGCGGGTTACGGCGATCGCTCGTGCTTGATACTTCGCGGCCCAACGGCTGTGGCTTACACGATTGATTCAAAATTGTGCGCGGACCTGGCTGGGCGACATTCGCTTGATGTACACGCGCACTGCCACTGAATACAAGATGAGGCCAACAGCAGAAGCGGTAGCCAAACCAATCGTCCCCATGACTGGTGCTAGTAAGTAGATCAGGGCAACTTCAGCAGCAATCGCGGACCCCACGATCCATCCGAGCTGTACATGGCAGCCACGGAGTGTCATCACAGCAGGTCCCGGACCAAGCGATCCTTGAATCAGGCGACCGACCATCAGAATCGCCAATGGCCATATTGCTGCTAAGTAGGTGTCTGGGAGATGGCTGTACAACACTGCACACGCCAATGCCAACACGATGCCCGTTAGCACGGTGAGCACAGCTGATTCCGTTGCCACCAGCCGTGTAATGCGGTGAACTTCTTGGTTTTGTTGCCGTCGGATTGCGAGTGCAAATTTGCTGCTTTGGAGATCAAATATGGCGCCATTGATCATGGCGAGTGACGACGAGACTCGGTTTGCAATTCCAAGCGGCGCGATTTCGCTACTGGAAAGAATGCGCGACCCAAGCAAGATGTCACAAGACGAGAACAGTGAAAATAGTGTCGCATTGACAGACGCGGAGGTCATGAACTTACCAACCAATCGCGCCATTTGCTGGGGAACGGGTCGGGAGGATTTCCTTATAGGGAGAAGCGCAAGGAGGTACGCAGCGCTACTTATGCTTCCAATGACGGAACAAAGAATCAATGTGAAACCAGTAGCTTTATCCATGAAAATGGCAATTGCCACCCCAGCAATCTGGATGGGCATTCGGATCACTAGCTCGGATACTTGGTAGCGCATCGAATCACCACGCGCCATGGTGATTCCCGCGGCGATAGAGCCGAATGATGTAATGACTGTGAGCAGGGCGCCGATAGCCGTGTCAGACCAAGAAACATTTTTGTTTGCGGCGAGAAGCACGGCAGTGAGCGCGCCTCCAAATAGCGCCCTGCGCATGACAGAACGCAGCAGGTACTTGATCATGGCACTTTGCCACACGGATTCGACAGTCAACAGGTGCGAAACGCGGAGCGCTGCTTGATATGCACCTCCTGAACACAGAGTCGTGCTGACCATTGCATAGGCCATAACGGTTACGAACTGACCAAAGTCTGCGGGCTTGCATAGCCACCCCATTCCTAACGCAAGCGCGGTCTGAAGAATGATCGTGCTGCCGCGCACGGCAACTAAGCGGATCACCGGGTGCGTTGTCATATTCAATCGATTCATTACCACAAGGAATTGATGCTACAGCCCTCAGAAGTGTCGAGCACTGCGTTGCGGCGCGGCGCCAAATCAAGTTGGGTCAGCCAAGGCGGTAGACTTTCGGCATGTGCGGACTCGCAGGCATATTTGACCCCACGGGAACTGCGAGTAACCCTGCGGATTTGCTGCGCTTGATGGGCCAACAGATATCGCACCGTGGACCAGATGACCATGGCGAGTGGTGGTCGCCACTGCTGAACTTTGGACTAGCGCATCGGCGTTTGTCGATTCTTGATGTCACGCAGGCGGGGCACCAGCCAATGGTCAGTCGGTGTGGCAATTGGGTCATCGCCTTCAACGGAGAGGTTTACAACTTTGAATCACTTCGGGCTGAGTTAGCGAAGAAGGTAGAAGTCGCATGGCGTGGTCATAGTGACACGGAGGTGGTTCTTGAGTGCATTGCTGCCGAGGGGTTTGAAGGTGCTATCTCTAAGTTTTCCGGGATGTTTGCGATTGCCGCGCTCGACATTCGAAATCGACGGCTATGGCTTGCAACAGACCACGCTGGAAAGAAGCCGCTGTATTTCGGGTGGCTTGGTAGTAAGTTCTGCTTTGCAAGTGAATTGAAGGCTCTGCGCGTTGTCGATGCTCCCGTTGATATTGACCGAGCATCCGTCGCACTCTTTATGCGGTACGGATACATCGCTGCGCCGCACACGATTTATCGCGGTATTCAGAAGGTGGCGCAAGGGCGCTACTTGTCGGTATGTTTGTCGCCCAGCTCCATTGGCCAGCCGATCAAGCAGTCTCAATACTGGTCCATTGCAGCGGTTGCAAATCAGGGAATGGCATTACCGCGATCGGCGCGACCTTCTCCTGCCGGTCTTGAGGATGTTCTTGAATCAGCAGTTCGCCGGCGGCTTGTGTCGGATGTTCCAGTAGGTGCGTTCTTGTCCGGCGGCATTGATAGTTCTGTGGTAACTGCACTGATGGCGCGTAATTCGGCAGGGCGCATCAGTACATTCTCGATCGGATTTGACGATCCCGCGCTTGACGAATCAAAGTATGCACGTGCGGTTGCGGAGCACCTTGGGACAGACCATACGACGTGCATTGTTTCTGACGCGGACATGCTGGCAGTTGTCCCCAAACTTCCATGGATGTACGACGAGCCATTCGCAGATTCCAGTCAGATTCCAACTTACTTGGTCAGCCAATTGGCGCGCTCTCGTGTCAAGGTGGCTTTGAGTGGCGACGGTGGAGATGAGTTGTTTGGTGGATATGCGCGGTACGGAGAAGCCCTTCGGGTTTGGAAGATGCTCCAGCGTGTTCCGTTACCAATGCGCCAAGTCGCTTCGGCGGTACTGGCGCGATGGGCGCCCATGATCGCACTGGGAGATTCCGCATTTGGGCTGTCAAGTCGAACATCCCCGCGTGTTGTTCGGGCCGCGCTCCGATCTCCTGCTGGCGTTGCCGAGGTGCTGAGCAGCCGAGCCTTCCAAGATCTCTATCGGCGCATGGTCTCCTCATGGAGCGTGTCGCCAGTGCAACTCCAGTCTGCTGATGCGATCTACCAGGACCCACTTTGTGATATTGGCGTAGATATCAATGCGGTTGGCGCCGAAGCATGGATGATGGCGGCGGACTTTCAAACCTACCTTCCGGGCGACATTCTTGTGAAGGTCGATCGGGCCTCAATGGCGCAGTCATTAGAAGTCCGCTGCCCGCTGTTGGACAGAGATGTCGTTTCATTTGCATGGTCGTTAGGCATGGAGCATCGAATAAGCCCGCCGCGTCTCAAGGTGGCATTGGTTGACCTAGCCCGCGCACTTGTACCGCAAGAAGTCATTGATCGACCGAAGATGGGATTTGGCGTCCCGTTGGCGCGATGGCTTCGGGGGCCGCTTCGCGAATGGATGTTGGACTCCTTGTCGCCTTCACGAATTGCAAGTGCCGGGCTGCTTGATCCCAACGCGGTGGCCCTGTCCGTCGATCGCTTGATGAGCGGTCGGGACGAAGAGCAGCCACGAGTTTGGACGGCGCTCATGTTGTCGGAGTGGTGGGCTGCTGAGCGGCAGAACCAGTAGGTATTAGTCAAGTCTGGGTAACTTTGCTTCGGCGGGCACTACAGCTTGCAATGCCGATAGCCACTGTTGCGCACAATCGTTCATCGAAATTACCTGGTGTCCTTGATGTTGCCGCTGTGACGCACTCGCTAAGACGTCATCAATTGCATTGGTCAACGAGTTGGGATCCGCCGCGACAATACGGTCGCTCGGGCTCGCGCATTCCCGCACATCACCACACTCCGTCGAGATCACTGGAAGTCCGCATGCCCGGGCCTCCATCACGCAGTTTGGCGACCCCTCGCGTTTAGAGGTAAGGCACAAGATCGTGCTTGCGTTGTACGCAAGTGCGATCTTCTCAAGTCGAGCAATGAAGCAAACTCGGTCCGCCGGAATCGTGACATTGAGCGATGAAGCAATCGCCAGAAATCGTTCAGCTGCAATCCCTACAACCAGCCATGCAAGATCCTCTCGGCGGTCGAGTGACGCACTGATTGTGCGAACCAATAGCGGAATGTCTTTTTCTTCGGCAATTCGTCCAACATAGAGCGCAAGTGGTCCGTCATGAGCGACGCCCAATGCTGCGCGTGCGGCAATCGCACTCTGTTCAGTGGACAACTGGAATTCACAAGTGTCAATTCCATTGCGGATGACGCGTGCCTGACTTCTATCAATAAGTTCCAGCGCGGTATATCCGTCGATACCGGCTTGGCTATTTGCAATAATGAGGTTCGAATTTCGCAAGCTCCACCGCAGTGCGGCGAAAAGGAGTCTTTCCCGATGTCGGCCAAGCTGCATTTCAGGCCGAGCGTTCCGAAGGGCCGCCACGATGGGGATTCCGCGATGCCTACAGGCAATAGTCGCAAGTATGACCGGCAGAGATAGCCACCCCACCACTACGTCTGGCATTTCGGTGGAACCAAGGCGGCGGAGTCGAATCAGCGCTTGCGCTAGCCCTAATCCCGTTCCTAGTTTCGTACGTCGCTGGCCGTTCCACAATTCAACCTGCCGAAACTTCGAAGGAACGGCGCTGTTTGCAATTGTTGCAACCGTGACTTCGTGCCCCAGGTCATGAAGTTCAGTTGTTAACTGCAGCAATTGGCGCTCCGCGCCACCGCCGTGAAGGGCGCCACCAACGAACAGAATTCGCAAGGGCCGTTGCCTGATTTCGTGCCTTGCAGAAGTGGGGTTAAGCATATGCAGGAGATCAACGGAATACGAATTCGCTACAGCCTTGTCTGTAGTCCTAGTTCTGCGGTTGGATGAGTTCAAATCCCCTTAAAGTTAAACACCAAAGTTTGCATTGGGCGGCGCGACTTCAAATGGGTAACCGCCAAATCAATCAATAAGGTCATGCCAATAGTCTAAGTGTATCTACACAGAAGCGCGCGGTCACGGTGCAAGTAGGCGTTCGGTTGTACTTCCATCCGCGTGCCGAATTCGTATCGGCCTCGCAACGGCCATTGGGGCATTGGTGAGCGTCGTTCAAGTGTTGGTAGGCTTAATCTGGTGGTTCGTTAAAGCAGTGTGCTCTAGGTGTACGCGATGCAATCAGACAAAAAAGCTAAATGTCTGCCCGCACGCGCCCAGTCAATCCTGATATCCGTTGCAGTATTTGGTTTGGTGCTTCTAGCATTTCGCCATGCCGCGGGCAGTTGGTTAGATGTATCTTGGCCAACCGGCGTCGCATACATTCATCGGGTATCGCTTGCATTAATCGGACTCGCACTGGCTGCTCGGCTGCTCCTGTTTCCAGTGTCAAAGTGGGCGTTGCCTGCCTTGTTCCTCATGGCGTGGGTGATGTTTTGTGCGCTCGCAAAGTTCGAATTCGACTACCGCTTGCCGGGTCTTGAGATTGGACTCGCTGCTTCGGTTCTCATGATTTCATTTAGCGGTACCCGTGCGATGGTGACATTCATCAGGGGGATCCCGTGGTTGATCTGCCTATGCAGTCTTGTTTCGTCATCATTGATATTGATTTATGAATTACAGAACGGCGGGATGATTGACCGGCTCGGCTACAGGCTCGGCCTAGATCTAGCAACAAATGGCGTTGTCAGTCCGAGCGATGGACTACTTGTTAATCCGAATGAAATCGCTCTGCCGATTGCCTTATCTTCAGTCGCGCTGTTTAGTCAAGACCTTACGGCGACAGGATGGGTACTGAGATGGAGTCGCTTGTTGCTGGTGGCAGTTTCAGTAGCCATGCTGTTACTGACGCAGTCGCGTGGCATGCTCATCGCGTTCGTTTTGGGCATCGGTGCCGCGTCGCTGTTTGGTGCTTGGCGACGGACATGTGGCCTATTTGTACTGATGGCAATCAGCTTTCTAGTTGCATGCGCAGCATTTCGAGTGGATCCATTCTCATTGGATCTACTTAACCGATTTGGTTCCCAAGGTACGACTTTATCAACTTTCGGCGATAGGACCGAAGTTTGGGAAGCATCGATTGCGCGATGTATTCAAGAACCAATTTTTGGTCAAAGTAAAATATCAGTTGATGCGCGAGAAATTCAATGGTCGCCACACAATGCATTGCTGGGTAGCGCCGAACTCGCAGGCGCAGTGGGGGTCTTGTTGCTTGTTTGGCTTTACCTGCAACCGCTGATCATTTCCTCCCGTCGTGGGTTAGTGGCGGTTGGAACAATGGTCGGTCTCATTGTTTCGTCCATGAGCATGGATACATTGCCACGCCCAATTTTTTGGATCATTTACGCGACTTGCGTGGCCGAGATTTGTTGCCGCAAACCCACGCCGCGTGGTCCTTTGACTTAGCGGTGGAAGTTATCCAATCGGATTCTGTGCCCCTGCACGCCAAACTAGTAACTCAAGAAATCCTGTATTGATGCGGTCCAATTCACCTGATCGATACTAGTAATTTGCTCTACGAAGCCGTTTCGCGCAGCCCCAAGTTTCACATCACGAGCGAATTGACCCTCAAGACAACGCGGTTATCGCGGGCAGGGACAAATTCAGCAGCGAATTGGTGTTGGTCACGGTCATGCCGGGGAGTCCACTGGCTCTCGTTGGCGCTAGCGCAAGTGCTGGTGGTGTAATCTGTCACGGATGCCCGGAGAGTCACCACATACGAGCCTCGCGTCGCACGATGATTGGGCCTTGCGTGGAGCCGCAATCCCCACCCGAATTGATGTTTCAGCAACCTGTCACTTTCGACAACAATCGCGGAAAATTGACGAGGCGATCAGAGGGCGCAATTACGAGACAATTCTTGAACTCGGCGTCTACCCCGGACAGATTCTTGATTACCTAGCAATAGCGCATGGGCTACGGGCAACGGGATTGGAGTACGTCTCAAAGCAGGCAGTCGCCGTTCGTTCGGCATTTCCGGAAGTAGAGGTACTTGAGGGCGATTTGCTGACGGATGACTGGCGACAGAATTCTCGTCGGTGGGACATTGTTTGCAGCTTTGGTTTAGTTGAGCATTGGGAGGATCCAAGAGTCCCGATAGCGCGTCAACTTCCCCTAGTAGCTCAGGGCGGAACATGCATCATTGCCATTCCCAACCATTCTGGACCCTACGGCGCTCTGATGAAAGCGCTTGATCCTGACATGCACGCGCGTCACAGCGGAATCTCGTGTGGTCAACTTGCATCAGCCTTTCGAGATGTTGCAGGGGATGAATGGGAGATCAGTTTCTGCGACACCGTGGAAGGCGCGGGGTTCTGGAATTGTGGCGTGGCAGATTGGGTAGCT
>Ga0209668_10000870_pt1 | contig 12624 bp, 10 predicted proteins | sample FrelakmetPLP11PL_FD_187150 | JGI IMG/M metagenome (GOLD analysis project Ga0209668, IMG submission 187150) | Freshwater lake sediment microbial communities from the University of Notre Dame, USA, for methane emissions studies - PLP11 PL (SPAdes)... | ecosystem: Environmental > Aquatic >... | reverse complement strand
AATGAAAGCGAGCGGGAGCACGCACTGGACCGACTGGCACGCGTGCGCGGTCACGAGTCGTACTGGGATTACGGGAACATTGTCCACGAGGCGCACACCGCGCTCGGCCGCATCGCACTGCGGGAGGGGGATATTGCCGAGGCGAAGCGGCAACTGCTCGAGGCCGGCCGCACGCCGGGATCGCCCCAACTCAATTCCTACGGGCCCGACATGACGCTCGCGCGCGACCTGTTGGCGAAGGGGGAGCACGAGGTGGTCCTCGACTACTTCGAGCTGTGCCGGCGGTTCTGGAAGGATGAAGCCCACCTGCTCGACCGGTGGTCGCAGGACGTCCGCGAGGGAAGAAGGCCGGACTTCGGCAGCCACGCCCGGCACTAGCAGCGCATGGGGAATCCCGCCGGTCAGGTCGGAGACCTTCCCTCAGGCCGCCTCCATTTCCGGTGGCGTGGGCGGTGCGTGACACCACGATGGACGTGGATGTACCATGCCCCCCACACTCGAATCTCACGACTGACCGTGGCCAGAGGGACGGGCCGCGGAGACCAGGGGCGGCGCTCTGGCAAGGAGGATGCGGAACATGCCGTACTTCAAGCACGATCGTGCGATCGTGGAATCCTCTGACGTCGGCGACGGCACGAGAGTCTGGGCTTTCGCTCATATCCTGCCTGGGGCTCGAATCGGCCGGGACTGCAACATCTGCGACCACACCTTCATCGAAAACGATGTGGTGGTGGGCGACCGCGTAACGATCAAGTGCGGCGTCCAACTATGGGACGGCGTCTCGCTGGAAGACGATGTGTTCGTCGGACCCAACGTCACGTTCACCAATGACGCGTTTCCGCGCAGCCGCCAACGACCGGAGAAGTTCTCCCGCACGCTGGTGAGGAGGGGTGCTTCGATAGGCGCCAACGCCACCATCCTGCCCGGGCTGACGATCGGCGAAGGCGCGATGATTGGCGCCGGGGCCGTGCTCACCAAGAGCGCGCCGCCAAACGCGATTCTGATGGGCAATCCCGCGAGGATTGCGGGGTACGTGGGAACGCTGCAGCCAGCGGCGCATGCGGCACGCGCGCCAAACGACCCGGGCAGCGAGGCGACCGCCGTGCGCGGCGTGACGCTGCACAGGATGCCCGTCGTCGAGGACTTGCGCGGTACGCTCTCGTTCGGCGAAGTGGAGCGGCACATCCCGTTTCCCGTGAAGCGATATTTTCTGGTGTTTGGAGTCTCGAGCGAGCACATCCGGGGAGAGCATGCACACAAGGCCCAGCATCAGTTCATGGTGTGCGTGCACGGGCGCTGTAACGTGGTGGCGGACGATGGGCTGAACCGGCAGGAGTTCATGCTCGACGGGCCGGGAGTGGGCATTCACATCCCACCCGGTGTGTGGGCCGTGCAGTACAAGCACTCGCCCGATGCCGTGCTGATGGTGCTCACGTCTGATTACTATGACGGCTCCGATTACATCCGCGACTACGCCGAGTTCCTGGCGCAGTTTGGCCCTGGGCAGGAGGGGCGATGATCGGGCTGAACGACTTCAGGCGGCAGTGGGCGGACACCGGCGAGGCGGCCATGCAAGCCGTCCGGCGCGTCGGGGAGTCCGGCTGGTACATCCTCGGGCAGGAAGTCCGCCTTCTGGAGGCAGAACTTGCGGCTTGTTGGGGACTGCCCTATGCAGTGGGAGTGGCCAGCGGACTGGACGCCATCGAGATTTCATTGCGCATCCTGGGTTGCGGGCCGGGCGACAAGGTGCTTACGACGCCGCTCTCGGCATTCGCCACCACACTGGCCATCCTCAAGTTGGGCGCGACGCCGGTCTTCGTGGATACCGACGAATTCGGGCTGATTGACCTCGAGTCCTGCCGGGACGTGCTGCGGCGACGGCCGGACATCCGGTTCCTGGTTCCCGTGCATCTCTACGGCAACGCGCTGAACCTCTCCGAGATGGAAGCCCTGGGGCGTGATTTCGGATGCCTCATCGTGGAGGACTGCGCGCAGTCGATTCTGGCGAGCTCAGGCGGGAGGCCCGCTGGGAGCGTTGGCCAGCTGGCGGCCACGAGTTTCTACCCCACCAAGAACCTGGGCGCCCTGGGTGACGGAGGCGCAATCCTTGCAGCCCGCGAGGAGTTCTACGACGCTGCCCGGTGCCTGCGCGACTACGGACAGAGCGCGAAATACCGGCACGACCGGGTGGGGTACAATAGCCGGCTCGACGAGCTTCAGGCAGCATTGATGCGCGACGCGTTTCTGCCGAAACTAGCAGCCTGGACCGGGCGACGCCGCCAGATCGCCGCCCGTTACATGGAGCACCTGCAAGGGGATTCGGTGGTCCCGCTGGGGCAGCCCGCCTGGTCGGAATCGGTGTGGCACCTCTTTCCTGTGCGCATCGCAGGCGGGCGCAAGCAGGAGTTTCTCAAGTTCCTGGAGGCCAACGGTGTCGCTGCGGGGGAGCACTATCCGGTAGCGATTCCGGACCAGCGGGCACTCGAGGGAGCACCGTATGAGATCGCCGCGGATTGCACCCGGGCGAGGGAAATCGCCAGGTCGGAAGTCAGCCTGCCCATTCACCCGTACCTGAGTGACGGCGAGGCGGACCAGGTGATCGACGCCTGCTTGAGGTGGGAGACCGAATGCTGTCGTTAGTCATTCCGGTCTACAAGAACGAGGCAAACCTGGAGCGCCTTTTCTCGGCCCTCCAGGTACTGGACCGCGAACTCGCCGAACCCATGGAAGTGATCTTCGTCGTGGATGGGAGCCCCGACCGCTGCCTGGAGATCCTCAGCGCGCGGCTTCCGGCTCTACCGTTGCGGACACGGCTGCTGTCGCTGAGCCGTAACTTCGGGTCGTTCGCGGCCATCGGGGCGGGATTGCAGGCGGGCGTCGGCGACTATTTCGCCGTGTTGGCTGCAGATCTTCAGGAGCCGATGGAGCTCATGCACACGTTCACCACCACGCTGCGGAACGGGGAAGCGGACATTGTCTTCGGATGCCGCAGCGGGCGTTCCGATCCCTGGCTATCCACGCTGGTCTCAAATTTCTTCTGGGACGTGTACCGGACTCTCGTGGTCAGGGACATGCCGAAGGGCGGCGTGGACATCTTTGCCTGCACGCGGCAGGTCAGGGACCGTCTGCTTGAGCTTCCTGAGGCGAACACGAACCTGATTGCACTGCTGTTCTGGGTCGGCTTTCGGCGAAAGTTCGTTCAATACCAACGCCAGGCCCGGCAGGAGGGCAAGAGCGCGTGGACATTCGCGAAGAAGTTGCAGTACTGCCTGGATAGCATCTTCAATTTCACCGACCTTCCGATTCGCTTGCTGCTCTACGTCGGATTTGCGGGCGTCAGCGTAGCCGTGGCGTTCGGGGGCACATTACTCCTGGTGAAACTCTGGGGCCTGGTTCCGGTGCCGGGCTACACCGCCATCGTGTTCAGCGTCGTGTTCTTCGGGGGGCTGACGAGCCTCGCGTTCGGGATCATCGGCCAGTATCTCTGGCTGACGTTGCAGAATGCCCGAAGGCGGCCGCTCTTCATCGTTGCTACAGCGAAAGAGATTCATCCACAGCCAGCCGACGAAGTGCGTTTAGACGCCCAGCGCTATCCGGGCGAGCGGATAGGCGGCGAATAGGAGAGCCAGAAAGAACAGCCGGCTTCCGTCGATCACCGACAACCCTCTTGAGTTTTCAGGCGCACGATTGTATGGCAAGGCAAACAGGACAAGCAGCACGAAGACATCGTAGTACTTTTGGAAGACTTGAGCGCTCGTGGCGGACACCAGTACGAATACCACAAGGGTGCCGCCCCAGATGAGGAGTTCTCGCCTTGCGGACCTGAGCGCCAGCCATGTGGCTGTGACGGCGCCAATCAGTGTCAGTGTCCACATGATCGGGGATAGCTCACCGCGTTGGCCAAGGGCGGACACGCGCCAGAGGTAGCCGTCCGATCTCAGGACCTCGCGGTGCAACGGGCGTATTGCATTGGCTACGATTGATGCCCCCGCGGCTCCCAGAGACCAATAAAGCGCACTCCGGTTCTTCCGCAGCACGCGAACCCATTCCCAGGGGACGATGAACAGCGCGTAGACGCCCAGAAGCGCAAGAATGAAGCTTGCCACCCGAGGATTGAACAATCCGGCCGAAGTGAATGCCAGTTTGGAGCTCGGCGGCACCAACCCTCCCCACGTTGTCACGAGGAAGGTCAGCGGCGCCAATGAAAGCACCACACCCATGTACGCCAGATTCCGGTTGCCCACAGTCGTTCGTGATCGCGAAATGGCGACCAGCGCAGGGAACACAACCCACACGGCATTCTGGCGAGTGAAACACGCCAGAGCCATGGCGACGCAGCCCAGCGCGGCGCTGCCCGCGGAACCCGACTCTTCATACGCGAGCCACGAGTACAAGGCTCCAAATAGCAGCAGCCAGGTGAGGTTGTCCGTCAAGAGTATGAGGGACGAACCAAAGAAATACGGTGACAGGCCGAGCACCACCGTCGCAGCGAGCGCTCTTGTTGGGTGCATCTTCAGGCGATTACGGAACAGCAGAAAGACGATTGCCAGGGCCCCGTAGGATGCGAGTACATTCAGCAGCCGCATCTTCCACAGGTCGAATCCGATGATCTTGCCAATGGCTCCAAAAAGCAGGTAGTAGAAGGGGCCGTTCGTGGTGGCGTAGTCGCGGACCACATCCATGAGAGGCTTCTGCGCAAACTCGAGGATCGTGCCATAGTGTATGGCTTCGTCGCCGCCGTGGAAGGTGGGCATGGTCCGTGTCATGCCCGCCAGGAGTGTGATCGCGACCAGAAATGGGACCGCGAGCACGAGCCACCAGTATCGCTCGGCTAGAATGCGCACCACGCCTTCTCGTTCGTCCTTGTCACCATTCACTGGCGTGAACCTCCTGCAACCGGCCGGGCCCCAATGTCACTGTCTGGTCGCCTTGACATGATTCACCCGCACGAGAGCGTTTACGCACGCGCGACTTTATCACAACAAGCTGCACCTCCCTCAGGGAACCTGTGCAGGCGTGCGGTGGTGGAGTGCCCCGATTCTTCGGGTCAGCCGTCCAGGCAGGACTGCTCCTCCGCCTTCGGGCGGGGCGGGCTTGTCGAACTCGGCCTGCGCCACGGTCGGGGCGCGCATGTCGAGATCAACCCCGCCGACGGCACGGTGAAGCGCTGTTTAAGGAGTGGAGGCCCCGGTTGACCGGAGCAAGTCGGCGCAGTAGCCTGAGCGCACTCCTCGTACGTCGTGCGTCGTATGCGAAGCAACTCCCCCCGCTCACCTACCGCCCTCCCAGGCCGATCGTTCCCCACCGCCTGCCGCTCGTTCGCCGGCAATTCCATGGGGGATCGCATGGACCTCCTCCTCATGACCAGTCTGGTCGCACGTGTCCTGGCTGCTCCGGTCGCAGTCTCGGCCTGCGAGCCGGTGCGCTGGACGTTGGGCGTCTTGGCGCTCCTTGTGGTGATGACGCCATGGGCTGCCGCGGCCCAGGGGTTCAGCGTGGGCGTGCGTGTCGACTTCGCGACCGGGGTGGAGCCCTTCTCGGTGGCGATCGGGGACGTGAGCGGTGATGCCCGACCTGACCTGGTGACTGCGAACTCCGGCGCCAACACGGTCTCGGTGCTGCTGGGACTCGTGAAGACCCGCACCGCGGTGCACCTGGGCGATGACCGGCTGTTCGGCAGCATCTCCGCCACGCAGCAGCAGCTCGTGATCGCCGCGGCCAGTGTGGACGTCGCCGACGGTGGGACGATGTCGTTCGCGCTCGAAGCAGTGCAACCCAACCCGACGACGTCGGGCCGCATGAACGTGGTGCTCGTTCTGCCGATCGCGGCCCCGGCACGGCTCGAGCTGGTGGACGTGAGGGGTCGCATGATCGCGGCGCGCGACATCGGATCGCTGGGGGCGGGGCGGCACGTCGTGGACCTCGCAGGGGAGCGAAAGCTCGGTGCCGGGGTCTACGTGGTGCGCCTGACACAGGGACCATTGCAGCGCACCACGCGTGCGCTGGTTCTCGACTGAGGAAGGGGGAACACCATGCGTAGGGGACTTTGTGCACTATGCGTCGTCCTGCTGACCCTCGTCGGCTGCAAGGACGATTCCACGAGCCCGAGTGTCAAGAAGTGTTCCAGCGGAACGATCAAGTGGACCAACGACCACTGCTATGAGGCGGTGTTGGCGCCAGGACTGTCCTGGTACGACGCGCAGGCCGCCTGCGAAGCGCGGGGCGGACACCTGGTGACGATCACGTCGGCCGACGAGAACGCTTTCGTCTACAGCCTGGTCAGTGGCATCAATGCGTTCTGGTACCTGGATACGTGGGGCAACGGGCTGGGCCCGTGGCTCGGAGGATATCAGGAGTCCGGCGCGCAGGAGCCGGATGGGGGCTGGAAGTGGATCACCGGTGAGCCCTTTGTGTACACCAACTGGGAGACCGACCAACCCGACAATGTGCACGGGGCGGCCCTCAACCAGGATGGCCTTCGCTTCTTCAAGAAGAGCGGGCTCATCGGTGATCACTGGGATGACAGCGAGAGGTATAACCCGGTCGAGCACCGCATGGGATACATCTGCGAGTATGAGTGACGCGACATCGGGGCAAGCTCACAGGCGAACGTCCCACCCGAGCGAGGTCGACATCGATGTGGAATGAGCGATACAGCGAGCCGGGCTTCGCCTACGGCGCCGAACCCAACGACTTCCTGGCGGCCACCGCCGAGCGCTACCTGCCTCCGCACGGGGAGATCCTCAGCCTCGCCGAGGGAGAGGGACGGAACGCGGTGTTCCTGGCCCGGCACGGCTTTCGCGTGACCGCGGTCGACAGCTCCGCCGTGGGACTCGAGAAGGCGCACGCGCTTGCGGCGAAGCACGGGGTCGAGATCGAGAGCGTCGTCGCCGACCTCGCGGCATTCGACCTGGGAATCGAGTGCTGGGACGGCATCGTCTCGATCTGGTGCCACCTGCCGTCCGAGCTGCGGGCGCGCCTCCATCGCTCCGTCGTCGCGGCGCTGCGGCCCGGCGGGGTGTTCCTGCTCGAGGCGTACACGCCGGAGCAGCTCGAGTACAAGACCGGCGGACCCTCCTCGGCCGAGTTGTTGATGACGCTCCCCGCGGTGCGGAACGAACTCGCGGGCCTCGAGATGCTCGTGGGCGAGGAGAAGATCCGCCAGGTCCACGAGGGCAAGTACCACGAGGGAACGAGCGCCGTCCTGCAGGTGGTCGCGCGCAAGCCGCTGGGGTAGGATTCCCCGGCACGGAGATTCCCGTCCGCCCGTCGGCCCAGCCCCAGGAGAGCGCCCGAGAATGAAACGTCGAGTCGTATGGATCGGTGCCGCCGGGCTGCTCGTGGTGGCCGCGGTCGTCGCCGTGCTGGTGATGCGGGGCCGGGGAGGGAAGGACCTCGAGGTCCAGACCACGAAGGTCAGCCGGCAGAAGATCGTGCAGACGGTCAACGGCACCGGCCGCATCCAGCCGAAGGTGCAGGTCAAGATCAGCGCCGACGTGAGCGCGCGGATCACCAAGCTGGCCGTCCAGGAGGGCCAGTGGATCGAGAGGGGCACCCTCCTCGTCGAGTTGCAGCGCGATCGGTACCTCGCCGCCGTCGAGAGCGCCGAGGCCAGTGTGCGCTCCGCCCAGGCGAACGCCGCGCTCGCCGCGCAGACCATGGACCAGGCGCAGAGGGATCTCGCCCGCTCGAAGGAACTTCTCGGCCGGGGCCTCGAGGCGCAGTCGGCCTTCGACGCGAAGCAGACCGCCCACCAGGTCGAGGTCCCGCGCCATCGTTCCGCGCTCGAGCAGGTCGCGCAGGCGCGGGCCGCGCTCAAGCAGGCTCGCGACGACTTGTCGAAGACCCGGATCTACGCTCCGATGTCCGGCACGGTGAGCGAACTGAACAAGGAAGCCGGCGAGATGGCCCTCGGATCCCAGTTCCAGGCGGACGTCATCCTCGTGATCGCCGACCTCTCCGCGATGGAGGCGCAGGTCAACGTCGACGAGAACGACATCGTCGACATCAAGATCGGCCAGCCGGCGGAGATCCAGGTCGACGCCCTGTCCGGGCAGTCCGTGAAGGGCGTGGTCCGCGAGATCAGCAGCAGCGCGAACTCCTCGGGGGCGGGCAGCGCCGAGCAGAAGACCGAGTTCGAGATCAAGCTCGCCATCACCGATCCGCTCGCGACGCTCCGGCCGGGCATGACCGCCACCGCGGACATCGTCACGAAGACCAACGAGAACGCGCTGAGCGTGCCGCTCCAGTCCGTCGCGCTGCGCACCGTCGATCAGCTCCTCAAGAAGGGCGAGAGGCGCAAGGATGCGGCAGCCCGCTTCAAGGCCGACCGGGATGGTTTCGTCGAGGTCGTGTTCTGCCTCGAGTCGGGGAAGGCGATGGCCCGGCAGGTCACGACCGGCATCCAGAGCGAGGAGTGGATCGAGATCCTGAGCGGGCTCAAGGAGGGCGAGGAGGTCGTCTCCGGCAGCTACCGCGCGATCTCGAAGGATCTCGAGAACGGCACGACAGTGCGGGTGAACAACGAGAAGGCGCCCGAGAAGCCGGGCGAGACCGCGTCGCGGGAATAGGGGCGCCTCCCGATGCGATCGTCCGTCGTCCTGCGCGAATCGCTCCAGGTTGCCCTGCGCGCCCTCCTCGCGAACAAGGCGCGCGGCGCCCTCACCACGCTCGGGATCATCATCGGGATCGTCGCGGTCGTGACCACGATGGCCGCGGTGAACGGGCTCCAGAACCGGTTCCGCGAGAGCCTCTCCGCCATGGGCACCGACGTGATCTACGTCTCCCGCATGCCCTGGGTCGTGATGAACGACTTCTTCCGCTACCGCAATCGCCCGGCGCTCGACCTGCGCGAGGCGCGCCTGCTCGAGGCGCGCCTGCGCGGCAAGGCGCTGGTCAATCCCACGCTGAGCACCCGCCAGGACGTCAAGTACCGCTCCGAGATCGCCGAGGCGGTCACGATCCTCGGCACGACCGAGAAGGAACTCCAGATGTCCGCCGGGCAGCCGGAGTTCGGGCGGTTCCTGATGCCGTTCGACGTGTTCTCGAAGCGGCGCGTCTGCGTGATCGGCCGCGACATTCGGGACGGGATCTTTCGCGGCACGAATCCCCTCGGAAAGACGCTCAAGATCAGCCGGGTCGACTTCCAGGTCGTCGGCGTCATGGAGGAGCAGGGCGGCGGCTTCATGGGCGGGCCGAACTTCGATCGGCAGATCTACGTCCCGATCACCTCGTACGTGCGGGCCTTCGGCGGGCGCCGGGGGCAGGTGGACCTGAACATTGCGATCAAGGCGCCGAACCAGGAGGCGGTGGGGGACCTTGAATACACCGTGATCGGCGAGATGCGGAAGCTCCGCCAGCTTCGACCCGCCGAACCCGACGACTTCAGCATCAACAAGCTCGACACCCTGATGGGCACGTTCAGCAACGTCATGGGGGTCGTCCTGCTCGTCGGGCTCCTGGTGACCAGCATCTCGCTGTTCGTCGGCGCGGTCGGGGTCATGAACATCATGTTCGTCTCCGTCACCGAGCGGACGAAGGAGATCGGGCTGCGCAAGGCGGTCGGCGCGACGCGGCGGAGCATCCTCCTCCAGTTCCTGTTCGAGTCGGCCGCGATCTGTCTTTTCGGCGGCCTGATCGGGATCGGCCTCGCGGCCCTCGTGACCGCCGTGATCAACGCCACCGTGATGCCGGCAAGCCCTTCGATCCCGATCGTGGCCATCGCGATCTTCATCTCGATCACCGTCGGCGTGGCGGCCGGCGTCGCGCCCGCCATCCGCGGCGCGCGTCTCGACCCCATCGAGGCGCTGCGCCATGAGTGAGCGGGGAGGGGTCGCCCGTGCAATGGCGTGAGCTTCTGTCGATGTCGCTGCGGGCGCTGGCGGCGAACCGCCTGCGCTCGGCGCTGACCCTGCTCGGCATCGTCGCCGGCGTGGCCTCGATCATCGCCGTGATGACCGCGCTCTCCCTGGTCCAGGCCACGATGGAGCAGGAGATGAGCGTCCTCGGCACCCAGGTGTTCCAGGCCCAGAAGTGGCCGGCCGGGGGATTCGCCTCGGACGCCCAGCGCCGCCGCGCGATGCGCCGGCCGCCGCTCACGCTGGAGGAGGCCGCCGCCATCCGGGAGCAGGTGCCGACCGTCGACCTCGTGGGCTCGGAGCTGTGGGACTTCGGCTTCGTCGTCGAGTACAAGGGCGAGGCGACGAACCCGAACGTCTCGATCGTCGGCGGAACGCCCGAGTACGCGCCCAACAACACGCACGACGTGGGCCTCGGACGGAACCTCTCGCCGATGGACGTGCGCAGCGCCGCCCGGGTCGCGGTCATCGGTCATGCGATCGCGAAGAAGCTGTTCCCGTTCATCGACCCGATCGGGCGCGACGTCCTGGTCGACCACCGCAAGTACCGGGTGGTCGGGGTCTTCGACGAGAAGAAGTCTGCGTTCGGCGGCAACTTCGACAACTACGTGCTCATCCCGGTGACGACGTTCCAGGGCGTCTACGGGCCCACGGACCGGGGCGGCAATGCCCGCTCGGTGAACATCACGGTGCGGGCGAAGTCGCCGCAGCTCGTCGACGACGCGATGGAGCAGACCCGGCAGGTCCTCCGGCGCGAGCGCGGCGTCCGTCCCGGCGAAGAGGACAACTTCGACTTCTTCAGCAGCTCGAGCCTGATCAAGCAGTTCAACAACATGAGTGCGGGGCTGAAGCTCGCCGCATTCGTCATCGGCATCGTCGCCTTGATCGTGGCCGGGATCGGGATCATGAACATCATGCTGGTCGCCGTGACCGAGCGGACGCGGGAGATCGGCCTGTGCAAGGCGCTGGGGGCGAAGGCTTCGACCATCCGGGCCCAGTTCCTGCTCGAGGCCGTCATCCTGTGCAACATCGGCGGGGTCTTCGGCGTGCTGATCGGTTTCGGCCTCGGCAACCTGGTCGCCGTCTTCACGGACTTCGAGCCGCGCGTCCCGCTGGAGTGGGCGGTGATCGGGCTCGTCTTCTGCTCGGTCATCGGGATCGCCTTCGGCACGCTGCCGGCGATCCGGGCGTCGCGACTGGACCCGATCGAGGCCCTGCGCTCCGAGTAGGCGGTGAGGCCCGTCGCTCACCCCCCGAGCAGCTTGAAGATGACCAGGAACGCGATGGCCACTCCCATCAGGCTCTCGCCGGCAATGATGCCCGAGGCAACCGGCACGGTGTACTGCTCATGGATCTTCGGTTTGGACTTGCTCAGCCAGAGCACGAAGAGCGAGCCGATGAAGAACGAGATGGTGTTGTATCCGTTGATGGTGAAGGCCAGCCCAAGGCCGGTGGCCGAGGGGATGAACTTCTTCGCCTTCGGGAACGCCAGCTCGAGCATCGGCAGCACCAGCCCGAGCAGGCCGCCCACCAGCAACCCGATCCGCGCGGTGGGGTGCAGCGCGTCGACTCCCTTGGCCAGCAGCTCCGCCACTCCGCGCCACACCAGCGCGGCCGGCGCGGGCCATTGCTCGCCCCCCAGCACCGAAACGTCCGGCACCAGGATGAAGAACACCGGCACCACCACGAACCCGCCCGCGAGCACGCCGAAGAATTGGGCGAAGAACTGCTGGCGCGGGTTGGCCCCCAGCAGGTAGCCACTCTTGAGGTCGGTGAGCAGGTCGCCGGCGTGCGACACCGCCCCGGCGCTGATGTTGGCGGTCATCAGGTTGGTCGTGACGTTGCCGGGCGCGATTGCGCCGAAGCTGAGCTGCGTGATCTTGGACAGCGGCCCGACCGGGGTGATGTCGGTCTCACCCGTCACGCGAGCGCCCACCACGACAAGCAGCATGGTGGCGAGCACGGCGATCACGCCCATCCACCAGTGAATGTGGAACAGCAGGTGGCCGAGGTAGACCGCGGCGCCGCCGATGACGACGAACCCGCCCACGAACCAGGTGCCCGGGACCTCGATCTTCTCCATCGGGTCCTCGCCCCCCGTGCGCTTCTTGAGGAAGGCCCCGATGGTGCCGAACGAGCGTGCGACCGCCTTCCAGTTCAGGAAGAACATCAGGAGGCCGGAGGTCACCATCATGGGCACGCCGATCCACAGGCTCCACGAGGAGATCTTGCGGAACGACGCCGCCTCGATCACGCCGGCGTTCAGCATCATCGGGGCGAGCACCATGTAGTTGACCATGGCGCCCAGCAACATGCTCCAGGCCTGGCGAAAACTGATCAGCGCGCCGCCGGCGATGAACAGCAGCGAGCCCTCGAACGACATGGTCAGCTGGTTGAGCATGAGCGGCCTGTCGTTCCAGGTGCCCATGCGGATCCAGTCCGTGCCCCAGGTCGCCGGGATCTTGGGATACCAGTTGAGCCATGGCGCCGACGCGTCGCGCACCCAGGTGATGAGGGCGCCGAGCAGCGCGGCGAGTCCGAGCGAGCGGGCCTGCTTTTCGGCCTCCTTCCCCGAGCCGTGCAGGCTGCGCATGGTGGTGGCCGCGGCTGTGCCGCTGGGGAACGGGAGCTGCTCGATGTTGATCATCTGGCGCTTGGCCGGCACGGCGAGGAACACCCCCAGCCACGAGATGATGATCACCCAGGGGATGAGCCACAGGCAGCGCGTGGCGAAGTCGCCCGGGATCACCGCCGCATTCAGCATGAT
>Ga0209668_10000869_pt1 | contig 12629 bp, 12 predicted proteins | sample FrelakmetPLP11PL_FD_187150 | JGI IMG/M metagenome (GOLD analysis project Ga0209668, IMG submission 187150) | Freshwater lake sediment microbial communities from the University of Notre Dame, USA, for methane emissions studies - PLP11 PL (SPAdes)... | ecosystem: Environmental > Aquatic >... | reverse complement strand
TTTTGATGCTCCTGAAAATGCTAAAAATCGAGTTTTATTTGAAAACTTAACTCCTTTATTTCCCGACGAACGAGTGACGCTAGAACGTGGAAACGGCAGTACAGAGGATATCACTGCTAGAATTATTGATTTAGTTGCTCCGACTGGAAAAGGACAACGAGGTTTAATTGTATCTCCTCCGAAAGCCGGCAAAACGATGATGATGCAGAACATTGCACAATCGATTTCGCATAATTGCCCAGAATGCTATTTGATTGTTTTATTAATTGACGAACGTCCTGAAGAAGTAACCGATATGCGGCGTTCTGTCCGTGGTGAAGTCATTGCAAGTACCTTTGATGAACCTGCAACACGACATGTACAAGTTGCAGAAATTGTTATTGAAAAAGCAAAACGATTGGTTGAACATAAAAAGGATGTCGTTATTTTATTAGATTCTATCACTCGTTTAGCACGGGCTTATAATACCGTTATTCCTTCCTCTGGTAAGGTATTAACCGGCGGTGTCGATGCAAATGCACTACAACGACCGAAACGTTTTTTTGGAGCCGCACGTAATATTGAAGAAGGCGGTAGTTTAACCATCATTGCAACCGCGCTGGTTGATACCGGTTCAAAAATGGATGATGTGATCTATGAAGAATTTAAAGGAACCGGAAATATGGAAATTCATCTGGATCGAAGAATAGCTGAAAAACGTATCTATCCTGCTATCCATTTAAATCGATCCGGTACCCGACGTGAAGAATTACTGGCTAAACCCGATGTATTACAAAAAATGTGGATATTACGCAAAATTTTACAATCCATGGATGAAGTCACTGCCATGGAGTTCTTGATTGAACGTTTAAAAAACACCAAAACTAACGATGAATTTTTTGATTCAATGAAAAAATAATCTTCTTTCTAAATAAGCGTTAGATTTTACTCGCAACAATTGGGCGCTGGTAAACTACGAAGGGGTTGAGAATTACTCGGCAACAAAACTCAGGTGCGAAGAGTATTAGTTGATTTAAGTTTTTTTTCTAAATCAGCTACTACACCAGGAATCGTATTTTCAATAATTGTCGCTAATTTTTGGCAACAGGGTTCCAAAGCACTGTCTTTGCGCCATAAAATTCCAATTTTTCGTTCTGGTATAGGGGCAACAAAAGGTTTATTAACTGTCAAAGGATGCTCTTCTAAAGCTAATAAAGGAAGCAAAGTAATTCCCGCACCACTCGCTACCATATTTCGTAAAGTTTCTAAACTCGTTGCACGATAGTTCGTCTTTTCTTTAAGATTATTTTTTTTACTACAAACCTCTAATGCCTGCTCTCTAAGGCAATGTCCTTCTTCTAATAAAAGGAGATTATCGTGAATTAAATCTTTTAAATGCAATTCTTTTGTAAAACGTAAAGAATGCGCACTAGGCATAAGCAGAAAAAAAGGTTCTTTAAATAACGTTTGCACCTTCATATTTTTATGCTGGACCGGTAATGCTACTATAACAGCATCTAAATTCCCCTGATTCAATTGGGTTAAAAGCGTCTCTGTTTTATCTTCATATAAATATAACGTAAGTTTCGGTAATTGTTGCTTGATGATAGGTAGAATATGGGGAAGTAGATAAGGACCCAAACTAGGAATCAGCCCTAAACGTAACTCGGCAGAAAAAGGATCTTTAGCTAATTTTGCCAATCGCTCGAGTTCATTCATTGCGTTCAAGACATGTTTTGCTTGTTCAACAATGCGCAGACCTGACGCTGTAATTAAAACTCTTTTTTGTCTGCGCTCAAACAATTGCACGCCTAAAACCTGCTCTAATTTTTTTAATTGTATACTTAAGGTCGGCTGACTAACCGAACAGGCGTTAGCTGCCTTTCTAAAATGGCGATACTCGGCTAAAGCTAACAAATATTTAAGATCTTTTAGTTTCATAATATCTTGAGAATAAGCAAGCTAATTTTATCAATTTTTCTAGCAATTGCTAAGAACAGAAAACTAAGTATGGCTAGAATGAGGTGTAACTAATTTAATCTCATATTTAACTGGAAAGTCTGGGCATGCTTTAGTCCCACATTCGAGATAAGTAGAAATCCCATTGAAAACGGCTAAAAGAAATATCACTGCAAAAGTAATGTGTGTTAATAATTGTGTCCCTCTACTTTTTAAGGGTTTATCATATCTATATTGCGGAACAATACTAAAAATTATAGAAATATAAATAATGACTGCCACACACAAAAGAAACATCCAGGTATATAAGTGTAGCCCAAATAAAGGTAGACCATAACCAAGATCTCCTGGCTCCACATGAAGAAATATTTGGCGTGCTGAGACAGCCGCTGTAAGCATCGCCGATAAGAGAGATAGCGTATAATGGACCGGACGTATCTTAAACTGCACATTCAGCAAAAATCCAAATGCTATCGCCAATACGCCAAGCCGTTGCAGCAGACATAAGGGGCAAGGTAATTCCTTCAAACCTATTTGTAAAATAAAAGCGACTAACAACAAAAAAGCCAAACCTAAAGCATCTATTGCATTCAGTACTTTAATAATTTTGACTACTTTAGAGGGTTGCATAATAATTTCTCTAAAATTGCAGCGGAAGCTGTTCGGTTAAGTGATGAACAAACACAAACGTTGTTAATAATAAAAAGACGATAAATAAACCTATAGCAAGCCCATGCTGCTTGTACCAGGCCAGAAGCACACAAAGACTATAGAAAAAGAATAGCGCTAACATAAATGCTTACCCCATATAAGTGCTTTTAATCTAGCCTAGTTTTAATAAAAAATCTATGTTCTAAGAAAACCTACTATTAATAAAGATTTTATTTCAGTTTATGAGATATCAAGCAACAATTTTTTTAAGAATGCTTATCTAATATCGATTGTATACCTGACCATGCCTTAAGCTTAGGTACAGCTTCCACTAAAATTTCATTGCTTTTCTGCTGTTCGGCCTCATGCAAGTGTTTATATAACACTTGACCATATTGGCTAGCCTCTTTAGGCATACGAATCCAAGTTAAGTGTTTATATTTTTTCTTTACCGGACTTAATCCAAGTACCGTTAATGTTTTATGCTGATTTAAATAACTATCGATGACGTACACTAGTTCTTGTTTAGTCACTTGTTTTAATAAGGGTTTTTTAGACAAACGAGATAATGCGGATTGATCAACTTCGTAAGGGATAATGGATTTTAGTTGTTCTAAAGAAATGGCACCTATTCTAAGTATTCGCGGCACGTCAAAAGTGACATCAATAATCGTCGATTCAATGCCAATAGAACAGGGTCCGCCATCAATAATAAGTTCGATCTTATTATTAAACTCCTGTCGCACATGCTCGATTTGCGTAGAACTAAGGTGAGCTGAGCGATTCGCAGAAGGCGCCGCCAACCCACTGCCAAAAGAATTTAAGATAGCTTGTGCAATAGGATGCTCCGGCACACGTAAACCTATTTTATCTTGTCCACCAGTTAATGCAGTCAAAACTGATTTTTCTTTATTTACAATAAGCGTCAAAGGTCCTGGCCAAAAATGCTGAGCTAATTTTTCAGCAGCCCGAGGAATATCACAGGCCCATCTATCCAGTGGAGCTTCTTTTGCCAATAAAACGCTTAAGGATTGATTTAAGGGTCGTCTTTTTAATGCAAAGATTTGTTGAACCGCTGTTACATTTCTCGCATCACCGGCTAAGGCATAGACCGTTTCAGTAGGAAAAACAATCAGTTTTCCTTCTTTTAAAAGCTTAACAGCTTTAGAAAGTTCATCTCTAGTCATCATTCGTGCACCAATAGGAAAAAGTTATCCGTCCCACTACTAAATAGATTATAATGTTTTGCCTTAATTTGAACAATTGACTTGCAACTAGTAGCATGAAGCGCAACACATTAAAGCTTTAAACCTCTAAAAAAAGATTGGATTCGTAAAGGATTTATGAATAAAATAATCTTAAAATATATCTGTGAATTTTTAAAAAATTCCTTTTTTATATTGGTAACATTCTTATTTTTATCAACCTTAGCATTTGCCAACTCAAACGCTAATAAAGCAAAAAAAAACCCAGAGCTCAATATCCCCTATCCAGCTATTAATTATCCTAAAGACGTTGTATTACGTAAACTCATTAAACGGGGTGAATACTTAAGTAAAGCCGGTGATTGTATTGCTTGTCATACCGATACTAAACATCAAGGTAAACCCTTTGCGGGTGGTCTGGGAATATATACGCCGTTCGGCAGCATTTACTCGCCCAATATAACGCCCGATAAAACCACAGGAATAGGATCATGGAGTGATAAAGATTTTATCCGTGCCATGCATGAAGGTATAGCCCCAAATGGAAGTTATTATTTTCCTGTCTTTCCTTTTGCTAGTTTTACGAAAATCAATAATAATGACTTACTCGCGATCAAAGCTTATCTATTTAGTTTAACTCCTGTTAAAAAAGCTAACCAGGCCAACGAAATGATGTGGCCATTTAACTGGCGTTTTTTGCAGTTAGGATGGCGAATTTTATTTTTTCGTTCCGGAAATTACGAATCAGATTATCACCAAACCGAAGCTTGGAATCGTGGTGCTTATTTAGTCCAAGGCTTAGGTCACTGCGGCATGTGTCATACGCCTTTGAATGTGTTAGGTGCAGAAAAAAAGAAAAACTATCTAACGGGTGGTTTTATCCAAGGTTATTACGCTCCTAATATTAGTGCAAGCGGATTAAAAGGCATCTGCATCGATGATATCCGCGCGGTGTTCACAGAAAACAAAATGTTAAGAAATGCCGGTATCGTAGCCGGACCCATGGCAGAAGTTAACAGTAATAGTCTTAAGTATTTATCTACCGACGATTTAAATGCGATGGCCATTTATTTAAAAACTGTAAAAAGCCAAGTTCCTTATTCCCCCTTTAGTGGACCCGTTACCGCAAAAACAGGCCACAAAGTGTATGAAACTTACTGTGCTGTTTGTCATACCACCGGAGCTGCTGGCGCTCCTAAGCTAGGGGATACTGCTGAATGGAAAAAACGTCTAAAGCAAGGAAAAGATATCGTTTACGATCGGGCTATTCACGGCTTTAACTCGATGCCACCTAAAGGAACTTGTACTGGTTGCTCAGACGATGCAGTAAAAGCTGCTGTTGATTATCTTATTCTGAATGATCAAGGTGGCGCAACGGCAACCATTCCCTTACAAGAAATACCACTCAGCTTAGAAGTCGGAAAACAAATTTACCAACAACATTGTGCCGTCTGTCATGACAATGGAAAACTAAATGCTCCCATAATAGGTAATAAGCAACGCTGGAAGCCCATCATAGCAAAACATATCGATGTGTTATTTGCACATACGATTTATGGATATAAAAAAATGCCTGCAAAAGGTGACTGCAAAAATTGTAGTAATTCTGAATTGGAAGCAAGCGTTAAATATATGGTTGAGCAAAGCAAAACCACAGGAAATTATTCCCTATGGTAAGATTTTAAATTAAGCATTTTTTAATTAATTATTTTTTTATCTAAAAACTGATAGATACAAAAGCATTTCAAATTTAAAAAAATAAGAAAAACATCTTTAATTGTGAGAGTAATAAAAAGGATAGCGTTGACATGGAATATGTTAAAAAAAAATTTTTGGTTTTTTTAATTTTTTTTAATTTTCTAATTACTCCCAGATTAGCTTTTGCCGCATGGGAAACCAATATGCCAATAGGTGTAACACCTATCAGTCATGCTATTTATCACTTACATATGTTGGTATTTTGGATTTGTGTGGGTATTGCTGTTGTAGTCTTTAGCATCATGATTTATTCACTCATTCGACACCGAAAATCACGAGGTGTCCGCGCTGCTCAATTTCATGAACATTTTTTCTTAGAAATTGCTTGGGCTATCGTACCCTTTATTATATTAATCGTCATTGCTATACCTGCTACTAAAACCTTGATCAAAATGAATGACAATAGTGATCCTGAGCTAACGATAAAAGTGACTGGATACCAATGGCGTTGGCGTTATGCCTATTTAGATCAAGGAATCGACTTTTTCAGCAATCTCTCTACGCCTACAGAAGAATTACAGAATCAAGCAAAAAAAAATCAATGGTATTTATTAGAAGTTGATCATCCATTAGTCGTACCTATTCATAAAAAAATTAGATTTTTATTTACATCGAATGACGTTATTCATTCATGGTGGGTACCCACTTTAGGTATTAAACGGGATACTATTCCGGGATTTATTAATGAAGCCTGGGCAAAAATAGACTCAAAAGGCACATACCGTGGCCAATGCGCTGAATTGTGCGGAACGAATCATGCCTTTATGCCTATCGTTGTAAAAGCGGTGAGTGAAAAAGAATTTAACTTATGGGCCAAACAACAAGCAGGAGAACTTATTCATGGAACAAGTACTTGATTTAGGACATTCGGCTCCTCGAGGCTTACTAAGATTTATCAAACGTTGGCTATTCACGACTAATCATAAAGAAATTGGAACATTGTATCTGCTTTTTAGCCTACTGATGTTCTTTATTGGTGGAGTGTTTGCTTTATTGATACGCGCAGAATTATTTCAACCCGGTGCGCGTTTGTTTAATCCAGAATTTTTTAATCAAATGACGACCCTGCATGGTTTAGTCATGCTATTTCTTGCCATCATGCCGGCCTTTTCTGGTTTTGCCAACTGGATGATCCCATTAATGATAGGTGCGCCTGATATGGCCATGCCACGTATGAATAATTGGGCATTTTGGATTTTGCCGGTTGCGGCTATTTTACTTTTTAGTACTTTATTCATGGATGGTTCCGCACCTAATTTTGGTTGGACCATGTATGCCCCCTTATCAACTACCTATGGACCGGCCAGCACCGATTATTTAATTCTTGCGATTCATTTAATGGGACTTTCTTCATTAATGGGCGCTATTAACATTATTGTCACGATACTGAATCTTCGAACTCCTGGAATGACGATGATGAAAATGCCAATATTTTGTTGGAGTTGGTTGGTAACCGCTTTTTTACTGATAGGTGTCATGCCCGTTTTAGCCGCTGCGGTGACGATGATGCTTATGGATCGACATTTTGCAACGAGTTTTTTTAGTGCGGCAGGCGGAGGCGATCCATTACTCTATCAACATTTGTTTTGGTTTTTTGGCCATCCTGAAGTTTATATTATTATTCTTCCCGCTTTTGGCATTATCTCTCAAATTATTCCAACGTTTAGTCGAAAAAAACTTTTCGGTTATCGGTTTATGGTGTACGCGCTGTTAGCCATTGCATTCTTATCTTTTATTGTTTGGGTACATCATATGTTTGTAACCGGTGTTCCTTTAGCGGCTGAATTATTCTTTATGTACACCACCATGTTGATTGCTGTACCGACAGGAGTAAAAGTTTTTAATTGGGTCACTACTATGTATCGTGGTGCTATAAGTTTTGAAACCCCTATGCTATTTGCTTTAGCATTTGTTATTTTATTTACCATCGGAGGTTTTTCAGGTGTTATGTTAGCCATGGTACCTGCTGATTTTCAATATCAAGATACCTATTTTGTAGTCGCACACTTCCATTATGTCTTAGTACCGGGTGCTTTATTTGGTGCTATTGCTGGAGCTTATTATTGGTTACCTAAAATGACGGGTGTTATGTACAATGAACGCTTAGGACAATGTCATTTCTGGTTATCTGTCATTGGCGTCAATCTTACATTTTTCCCGATGCACTTTTTAGGACTTGCAGGGATGCCAAGACGAATCGCTGATTATTCATTACAATTTGCAAATTTTAATGCGATTGCCAGTTTAGGCGCGTTTATCTTTGGTTTTGCCCAATTATTTTTTCTCTACATTATTATTCAAGCGATGCGTGGAAAAGGAAAAAAAGCTAGCGCTCAGGTTTGGGAAGGAGCTGAGGGATTAGAGTGGACCTTAAGCTCGCCGCCCCCATTACATAGTTTTACGACTCCACCCAAATTTGAATAATGGAAAAATATGTTAGTCCAGTCAGGAAATATTTCTAATAAAAAAATCTTGATTCTATTATGTATTACAACCCTTGGTATGTTTGGATTTGGCTTTGCCATGATTCCACTTTACAACGTACTTTGTAAAAATTTAGGCATTAATGGAAAAACTGATAAAAATGCCTATCTCACTTCGAATAAAATAGATTTATCGCGCAGTATTCGTGTGGAATTTATGACGAATAACAATAACTATCTTCCCTGGGATTTTTATCCTCGACTTCATCATATACAATTACATCCAGGTGAAAATATCTTAATTTATTTTGCAGCTAAAAATAATTCGAATCGCTCAATGACAGTACAAGCCATTCCCAGCGTTTCTCCTGGCTTAGCGGCACGTTATTTAAAAAAAACGGAGTGTTTTTGTTTTACTCAGCAAACGTTTGATCCCGGCCAACATCGAGATATGCCGGTTTTATTTCATATTGATCAGCATTTACCCAAAAATATTAATACCATTACTTTAGCTTATACTTTATTTGATACAACGGGTTTAAAACAATCAAAATTAGCTAAGCAATCTTTGGCGCATATTCCAGGTTAAGGCATCCTATTAAAAATTATCTCTTGTAGGCGCCATTTACATTTGCTAATGTGATTCCACGTTAAAGGACAAACGCGATGAAAAATAAAGACTCTTCATATTATGTGCCTGAACAAAGTGTTTGGCCCATTATTGGTGCATTAGCACTACTTTTTTTAGCATTTGGTTCTCTTAATATAGAAAAACAATGGGGACTTATAACCTTTATAATCGGTGTAGTTGGTTTAGTGTTTATGCTAGTTGGCTGGTTATGGAATGTCACTCAAGAAAGTGATGCCGGTTTATATAATCAACAAATGGATAAAACCTTCCGTTGGGGCATGTTTTGGTTTTTAATCTCTGAACTATTTTTATTTGGCTTATTAATCGGTTCTATTATTCATGTACGATTCTCCATTACGCCATGGCTAGCGGGACAAAGTGGTGACGCATCACAGCTAACCCATTATTTACTCTGGCCAGATTTTGCTAAGCATTGGCCATTACTAAAACCACCCAGTGCGGCTGTTGCTACTAGCACACCCAATTTAGCTTCTATGCGTCAAATTCCACTCATTAATTTAATTATTTTACTGTCTAGTGCCTTACTCTTAACAGATTCCCTCTATCACTTAAAGAAAATGCGTTACAAATTATGCCGTGTTACTTTAAACGTAGCTATCTTTTTAGCCTGTATTTTTTTAATTTCGCAAACCTATTATTTTATTCATTTAATTCATGCCAATATTATCGAAAAAAGTGGCGTCTATGGTAGTTTTTTAATCGCTTTCTTAGGATTACATTTGTTAAATGTTGTTGCAGCATTATTATTTTTATGCATTATATGTTTTCGAATCTATAGAAGTAATTTACTAGAAAAAAACGTATTTTCCTTCGAGGCTGCTGTTTGGTGGTGGGATTTCCTAGCAGGAATTTGGGCTTTAAAATTTTTCTTAATTTTTTAAAACAATGAAAAAAAATGGAATTTATATTCAATTCAAAAATTATTGCTTCGCACCGACTTTATTTTCCAGCTTGATGGTCATTATTTTATTTCCCTTACTTGTTTATTTGGGATTTTGGCAAATCCAACGCGGGGATATTAAAAAACAAATTCAAAAAAAGTTTAATCAACGATCGGTGGCAACGCCAATTAATTTAAACCAAGATAAAAACATTGATTTAAAAAAAAATTATTTTCCTGGCATTATCCAAGGACATTTTGATAATCAACATACTTTTTTATTAGAAAATAAAATATATTCACATAAAGTGGGTTATGAAATATTAACCCCTTTTATTTTAGAAAACCAGAAAACCATATTGGTAAATAGAGGATGGATCCCACAAGGCATAGACAGGAAACAAATGCCAAAAATACCCTCTTTTGATAAGACAATAAAACTACATGGATTAATTGTATTTCCTAACAAGACCTTTAGCTTCAAACAAACCTATGAAAATAAATGGCCAAAAAGAATACAATCTATCAATCCAGATTTTTTAAAAAAAAATAATTTTCAACCTTTTATACTCATCATGAATACCCAATCAATTTATAGCTTCATGCCGCTTTGGCAGCCTCTATCCCTACCCGCCAACCGACATTATGCCTACGCCTTTCAGTGGTTTGCTTTAAGTTTAACCTTATTTATTGCTTATTTTTCCACGCATATACGTCGTTTATGAAGAAAAAAAAATCAAAAAATTATTTGTTTATTTTTACACTGTTATTAATTATATTTTTAACGCCATTAATAGCAGCCGTCATACTTTATAATAAAAATCCACTTTGGTTACATCAAAAAACAGTCAATAAAGGCACTCTCATTTCTTCTAGCTTAAATCTACAGCAGATAAAATTAATTTCTCATAAAGCACCGTTACATTCGCTTAGTGGAACTTGGTTTTTATTTTATTTGACAGAATCACCCTGTCAAAAGCACTGTCAAAGAAATTTACATCGGATGCGGCAAATTACTTTAGCACTTGGCAAGAATCGTTATCGTGTAAAATATGGTTTAATCCTAGCCAAAGAAAAATCATTAACAGGACAATCATTTATTAATAATGATGCCAATTTATATTTTACGATCTCAAAACCAGAATTAAAAAACTTTTTTTCGACATTAAAAATTAAGCATCCGACGAATGCCTATTATTTAGCGGATCCATTTGGAAAAATTATTTTATATTATGCGAGCGATGCCCCTGGTGAAGCGTTATATCAAGATTTAACACGTTTATTGACAATTTCAACAACAGGATAAAACATGTTATCGGAAAACAAGTCTGCTTTATACTTTTTATGCATAGCTTTTTTATTGGCCTTCTTGGTTATATTACTCGGCGCATACACCCGATTGAAAGATGCGGGCTTAGGCTGTCCCGATTGGCCAGGTTGTTATGGAAAATTGACATTACCTAAACAATCCATTCGATTAATTAGCGGACCCTATGTTGGCCAAACGTTAATTCCTGCGAAAGCCTGGCCAGAAATGATTCACCGGTATGCGGCGGCTACATTAGTACTCTTAAGCTTTGCTGCTGTCGTTTTAATTATTTATAAATATAAACTTTCTCAACAACCCGTGTGGATTGCGACTGCTCTGCTTTTTTTATTATTTTTGCAAGGTTTATTAGGCAAATGGACAGTCACTTTGCAATTGCATCCTTTGATTGTCATGTCACATTTATTAGGTGGTTTAGCGTTATTAAGTCTGCTTTGGCTATTAATATTGCGTTTAAGTCGTTTATTCGAAAGCTCGTGTTCTTCACAAGAAGAAAAATTGAGACCTTGGGCTACATTAGGTTTACTCTTGATCATCATACAAATTACGCTCGGTGGGTGGACCAGTGCAAATTATGCCGCATTTGTATGCCCCGACTTTCCTCTATGCCAGGATCAATGGTGGCCTAGCATGAATTTCTCAGAAGCTTTTCATCTTTGGTTAAATACAAGTATCAATTACGAAGGCGGAATCTTATCGCATACCGCACGCACTGCCATACAAATGAGTCATCGGATAATGGCGGTGATTACGAGTATCTATTTAGGCTTACTGATTTATAAACTATTTAATGTGACGAAAAATAACTTTTTACGCAGCCTCGCTGTATCATTAGCATTATTATTAGTGACACAAATTAGTTTAGGTGCTTTAAATGTATTATGGATGTTACCTTTACCTATTGCTATGTCACATAATGCAGTAGCAGCATTGCTATTGTTAACTATAATCACATTAAATGTCTATCTAAACCCAATAGTTCCAAACTTAGTGTTTAACGCTAATTAAATTAAACTGCATGATACTGATACTTATAACAATTTCTGAACAAGTATAGAAGATAATTACTTAACGTTTGCTTGATCAAAGCAATGTCCATTAATTTGTATATCTACTTCATACTTATGTGCTAAATTTTTTATCTTTTCTAAAAACTTAAATTCATTGCATTGAGTAGATTTATTAAAAAAATAAAAAAAGTTATTAATGGGTTTAATTTTATTCGATTCAATTTCAGCGCTAAAATTCCTAAATGTGTTTAAAAATTTCATACTATCTGATTCATCCAACGCGGTTTTAAGCTCTTTAACCAAGCGAATTAGATTTTCCTGATTGTTTAATAAACTATTTTTAAATTTTTTAGTTAACTGCAAAGATTCAGATATAAATTTTTCAGGCAGCTGCATTTTATTTTTAAGATTTTTTTCTTTAATATAAGTAAGAAAATTTTGTCTGTCAGTTGTCGTATTATCTCTTGAATAAGGTTGAAGTGATTCCTTGATTTTTTCTAATAAAAAATAATTTTTATTACTCATTTGATGCATATTTTTTTGGCTTTTATAAGTCGCATCTTCCGACCATAGTGTATGAGATTTATTTAGAGAATCATTCACATCTATAATAGAAGCTCTATAATTTTCAAATTCTTTTTGTATAAATTTCCTTTCTTCATTTTCCATTACAGATTTAATAGATTTATTTCCTTTAGTTAGATCATATTTTCTTTTCATAGCTTACTCTTATTTTTATTATAGATTAAATGTTTTTTGAGAAAAAAAATTAATTTTTCTATATG
>Ga0209668_10000868_pt1 | contig 12633 bp, 2 predicted proteins | sample FrelakmetPLP11PL_FD_187150 | JGI IMG/M metagenome (GOLD analysis project Ga0209668, IMG submission 187150) | Freshwater lake sediment microbial communities from the University of Notre Dame, USA, for methane emissions studies - PLP11 PL (SPAdes)... | ecosystem: Environmental > Aquatic >... | reverse complement strand
TGGAATAAAAATATTAGCTTGTTCATCCACTAAACCATATTTTCCAATAAAAGCGATAGGTTTTTTAGTAACAAAACTTACCGCTAACGTATCTGGCCAAAACCGTTTTATAGTTACATTAGCTATCCACGGTTCATGTAAAATGTGTTCTTTCAATCCTCGGCTATCTAAACGAAAAAACCCTTTTGCTATAAAGGGCAAAATAATTTCCTGCAGATGACTTTGCTTAACATACGTTAAGTCACCACTAATTTTAATGTTCTTGATAGGGAAATAACTTGGATCAGCTAATTTTTGCCATAATAAGATAAAACTTAATACCAGTAGCAAACTCAATGAAAATTTAAAAAACCATCCTTTTGAAGGCAATTGAGAATTTAAACGGATCAATTTAGATTTATCGTGTTGCCGTTGGAATCGTTGGTTTTCAACTACTTTCCCATTTTTAACCATCGCTTAGCCATCAGAAATACATGAAATCAAAGGGGATAATAATCTATATAGTGTGTTTCTGCCAGTTTTACTCGTTGGCCTAGCTACGCAGTTCAATATTTTTCGATATATTAAGAGGCTATGAAAAAAAGTGTCCCGCCTGAACTCGAATCCTCTCAGCAAACATTGTAAAATTCGTATCTTAACTAAAGAATACGACTCTATTTAAATTAATATTGAATACTGATAGATTCTTCACCAAAGCTTTCACGTAGCGCCTTCAACAAATCATCTTCAGGCTTTACCTTCCAACTATCACCCAAACTCAAATAAACTTGTGTCCTTAGTTCAGGATGATAATAAGCAATACGAGTAGGGCAAAAACCCGGACAAAAATTGCTCATTATTTTTTGCAAATCCTCAAGTAGCGCAGGCTTAATGATAGGTTTAGAAAGCTTAATCAGTAAGTTTTTTGCATAGCTTTCACGTGCTTCACTGATATCTAAAATTTTTTTCCCTAATATCCGCGTATTACCAGTGTATTCATCACGTTGAATTTCTCCTTCAATGATTAATAGTTTATCCTTATTCAACTTTTCACGATATTTAGCATAGGTATCACTAAATAAGGTCACTTCTAAACGTCCACTGGCATCCTCCAAATTAAGAACAGCCATACGATCACCGCGTTTGGTCCATAAAGAACGAATGGTCAGTACCCAACCGGCAATGGTAATTTGATGACCTGCTTTGGCAGTTAACTCACTTAAAGATAGAGTGATAAAATGGGATAATTCTTTAGCATAACCTTCTAAAGGATGGCCACTTAAATAAAAACCTAAGACTTCCTTTTCAGCTTGTAATCGCTGTAATTTTGGCCAATCCTCTTGATTCACCATTTGACTTGCATGAGAGACCATATCAAGCCCAAAAAAATCCTTCTGACCTGAAACTTTTGCCCATGATTTCTGATCTGCCGCTTGTAAAGCGGCTTCTATATTAGCTAAAAGACTGGCTCGATTTACACCAAAACTATCTAAGCTACCTGAAAAAATTAAGGCTTCTAAACTTCTACGATTTAGTTTGTGTAAATCAACGCGGTGACATAAATCAAATAAATCACTAAACGCCTGTTGTTGACGTTGTTCTATGAGCATTTCTATTGCACCTTCACCTAAACCTTTAATTGCACCTAAACCATACCGAATCGAACCATTAGAATCATCTACGGTAAATTTATAGTCACTATGATTGATATTCGGTGGCAATATATTCAATTTCATTAAGCGACATTCTTCCAGAAAAGTGACTACTTTTTCGGTATGGTCCATATCGGATGATAATACAGCGGCCATAAACTCCGCGGGATAATGCGCTTTTAACCAAGCTGTCTGATAAGAAACTAAAGCATAGGCTGCCGAATGTGATTTATTGAATCCATAATCTGCAAATTTTTCCATTAAATCAAAGATTTGGTTTGCTAAATAAGAATCTATGCCTTTCTGTTCTGCACCTTTTATAAAAATAGTTCTTTGTTGCGCCATCTCTTCCGATTTCTTTTTTCCCATGGCTCGACGCAATAAATCCGCAGCCCCTAAGGTATAACCTGCTAGCACTTGTGCAATTTGCATCACTTGTTCTTGATACAAAATAATTCCATAAGTTGAACTTAATATCGGTTCTAAAAAAGGATGATCATATTGAACTTGGGCACGTCCATGTTTACGATTAATAAAATCATCCACCATTCCAGACTGTAAAGGTCCTGGACGAAATAAAGCGACTAAAGCAATAATCTCATCAAAACTATCTGGACGTAATCGTTTAACGAGATCGCGCATCCCTCGCGATTCTAATTGAAATACAGCGGTAGTTTTACAAGCCTTTAATAAGGCAAAAGTGCTGACATCATCGATAGGAATGGCTGTGATATCAAGTAAAGACTCTCCTGATAATTTTTTCGCATTAATCGCCTGTACTGCCCAATCTATGATGGTCAAAGTTCGTAGACCTAGAAAATCAAATTTTACCAAACCCACTTTTTCAATATCATCTTTGTCAAATTGAGTAATACAATGCATTCCTCCTGGCTCACAGTAAAGTGGTGTAAAATCTGTCAATCTAGAAGGAGCAATCACTACTCCGCCGGCATGTTTACCTACGTTACGCACCAATCCTTCTAATTTTTTTGCTAAATCAATTAATACTTTTATTTCGTCTTCATTTTCATAGCGATGTTTTAGTTCATCTTCTTGATCCAATGCTTTTTCGAGAGTAATACCCAGCTCAAAAGGAATTAATTTGGCAATTTTATCCACCATACCATAGGGATAGCCCAAAACCCGCCCTACATCTCTAACGACTGCACGGGCGGCCATACTTCCATACGTTATAATCTGTGAAACTGCATCACGCCCATAACGCTCCGTTACATAGTCAATAACCCTATCACGCCCCTCCATGCAGAAATCAATATCAAAATCTGGCATAGAGATACGCTCAGGGTTTAAAAAACGTTCGAAAAGCAAATCATACTGCAGAGGATCTAACCCCGTAATTTGCAGCACATAAGCTACTAAAGAACCCGCTCCAGAACCTCTACCCGGACCAACGGGAATTTGATTTTTTTTTGCCCAACGAATAAAGTCAGCCACAATGAGAAAGTAACTTGCAAAACCCATTGAATTGATCACTTTGAGCTCGGATTGTAGTCTTTCAAAATAAATGTTTTCTAATTCATTGGAATTAACAAGCTGTTGCTGCGCCACATTGGTTTCAGTTAGCGTAGATAACTTAGATTCTTTATTCTCAAGCTGAGATAAACGCAAAAAAGATTTAGAACGCTTCTCTAAATAGTGTATCAAGCCTTGTTGTGCTTCTTGTATTAAGAACTTTTCTGCGCTCATTCCTTCTGGAATAGGGAAATTAGGTAAGAAAGATGAATTGAGTTCAATTTCTAGATTACACCGTTTGGCTATTTCAACTGAATTGGTCAATGCTGATGGAATATCCGCAAATAATTCAACCATTTCTTCGATAGACCGAAGATATTGCTGATCGGTATAAATCGTAGGTCGCTTAGGGTCATTTAAGGTATAGCCATTATTAACACAAACCCTGGCTTCATGCGCTTCAAAATCTTCAGCTGCAATAAAACATACTTCATTAGTAGCAACTACTGGAACATTGAACTCTGTTGCTAACTCTATAGCCAATCCGATATATTCTTCCTCTAAAGGGCGACCTAAACGTTGCAACTGTAAATAAAAACGATTGGGAAATAACGTTAGCCAAAACTGTAAATATTCTGCTGCTAATGGCTTGTTTTTTTTCATTAAGCAGGAAGCAATATCACCTTCTCTCGCTCCAGATAAGGCAATTAAGCCAGCAGAATAATTTTCAAACCAACTTTTTTTGAGAACAGGTTGACCTTCCTGTTGATTCTCTAAATAAGCACGTGAAATTAATTGAATTAAGTTTCGATAACCCTGTTGATTTTGACAAAGTAAAATTAATTGGAATCCTCGATCGGAATTCAGGTCATTTTTTACACAACATTCAACCCCGATTATGGGTTTAATACCTTTTTTAATCGCCGTCTGGTAAAATTTAATCGTTGCAAATAAATTGGATAAGTCCGTTATTGCAATAGCAGGCATAGATAGCTCATCGGCTTTAGCTACAAGCTTATCTATACGAATCAAGCCATCAATCAAAGAATATTCTGTATGAAGATGCAGATGGATAAAAGATGGCATATACTCTTCGCACTTGAATTTTTGTCTGTGTTGCTGCTTAGTCCGCAATCTTCATGTCGATTATAAACACGAAAGTTGTTTCATTTCGCGGCCCTTACAAAAAACTTTTTGCTGTGACAAAAGAACCGCAACCACTTTGTATTTTGCCATAGTTAATTTGAAAAGAAAGCTTATTAAGAAATATATTGGGGAATTGCAAGAAAAAAGTTATTTTTTCTTTTTAGAGGCTAATTCTTATGCGTCGAGTGCTTGATAGGTTTCCTTTAAGCTAATAACTAGATAAGCATAGAGTGTATCTAACTGTTGGGACTGGCCAGTTAAATAGCAACGTAGAAAATTTTTACATAGATGATTTAATCTGATTGCCCCTGCATAGCATGCCCCGCCTTTTATTTTATGCACTATGTTTTCGATAGTTTCCCAATTCTTTAATTGATAGATCTTTTCAAGTTCTTGGATATGATCCGGAATAGATTGTTTAAACATCTCTATAATTTCATTGAACAGATCAACATTGCCGCTCAGATTTTTAAGACTAATGCTCTTATCATAGATAGGGTATGAATTAATAATGTCGAGTAAATTAGCCTTCTCTATGATTAAATTATTTTCTTCTACATTATACTCATGTTTAATTGGTTTTGACTGTTTGGGCATAGGATTAAATTCAATGACATTAATTTTTTTATCTTGGAAATACTTATCTAATTTTTTTATTTTTTCTTTAGTCAAGGGTTTTAACCATACTTCATTGATACCTGCCGCTAAACATTCTTCCTTAAATTTACCTTCTCCATGAGCCGTTAAGGTAACAATTGGGGTCATCGGTTTTTGATTAATACGTTCCCAATAACGGTATAAAACAGCAATTTCACTACCACTAAGACCAGGCAAGCCCAAATCAGCAATAATTAAATCAAACGTATGGTTTTTTGCAAAAGCTAATGCTTCTTGCATAGTCGATACCACCGTTAGGTTATATCCCGCTTGAGTAAGCAGTTCTTGAGAAAATTTAATTGTTAAAAGATCATCTTCTATCAATAAAATATTTTTTTTTATTACTTTTTTTTTGGTTTGTGCTTGCGCTGCTATATTTTTTTTTGTTTCGGCTAATTTATACGTTTCTAAAAAGACAAAAGGCTCAGAATTCTTATTTTTAAATTTTAAAAGCTTATTTTTTTTCGCTAAATTCATAAATAAGGTAAAAGAGAAGCTCGTTCCCACACCCACTTCACTTTTTACTTGTATCTCGCCACCTAACAGGTTAATGAATTTTTTTACAATATAAAGACCAACGCCATAACCCGTTTGATCTGTTTTTTCAAAACTAGGTGTTATTCGAAAAAAAGGATCAAATACGGACGTCAATTTATTAGTGGGAATGCCTATACCTGTATCACTGATAGTAAACTCAATATATACCCCATCTGATTGCTGTGGTAATAATACTAATTCTTTGATAGTTACAACCACTTTCCCTTGTTCGGTAAATTTAATCGCGTTAGTCGCTAAATTGAGTAAAATACGTTCCAATTTATTTTGATCACTCGCTATATTTCCTTTAGTAGAAACATCCAAATTTATCTGCAAGGTGAGTCCTTTAGTTTTTACTGATGGCAATAATAGATTTTGCAAAGATACTGCTAAAGCTTGTAAAGAAAAACTCTCGATCTTAAGCTGAGCTTCGTTAACGTTTTCTAGAGAAGCAACATCAAGTACATTGCTAAGTAAACTTAATAACTGCTTACTGGCTTTGTACATCAAACGTAAATCATCTTTATTTTCCAATATTGTTAAACGTTGCTGAAGTAATTGCGATAAACCGATGATTCCTGTTAAAGGAGTGCGAATATCGTGGCTCATATTAGCAAGAAACTCAGTTTTAGCTTGATTGGCCGCATCGGCTAATAATTTTGATTTTTGCAATTTTTTCTGTGTATTTTTAAGCTCTGTGATATCAATCGAGACTCCTAGGACTCCTATTGTTTTATCAAATTTTCCTTTTAACGGTGATTTTTGAGTCAAAAAAACATGCATCCTATCATCGGATAATCTAGCCCTTTCTTCAAAACTTACCATTTGATTATTTTGCATTACAAAACGATCGTTTTCTTGTATCCTTTCTGCTTGATCTTTCCAAGGAAAATCAAAGTCTGTCTTACCGATAACAGCTCTCGTATTAGTAAATCCAGTTAATTCGCTATGTAGTTTACTCCCACCCAAAATAACGCTATTGATATCTTTCCAATAGATACTTGCAGGTACATTTTCAATGATATTATTTAAATAAACAGTTAATTTTTCATTTTCCTCCCATAAATATTGATTAAAATCATTTAATCTTGGATAAGTTTCACTGAAGATAGTAATCGATCCTTTTTTTGACATAACCGAAGTACATTGAATTAACGTAGGCTCCTCCTGATCATTAATTAATTTGTAGTAAACAGCAGAAAAACTCTTATCTTTATTTTTAATACTTTTATTAAGTAAATCATTCACTATCCTTAGATAATCACTCAAAAAAAAACCAGATACTGGTTTACCTATTACTTCTGATAAAGAATTTATTTTTAATGATGCCAGAAAATGTTGATTACCTCCTCTAAAAAACTTTTTTTTACTATCTAACCAGTAAACCGAAAAAGGTAATACATCTAAGATAAGTTGAAAATTCATTATTATGTTCCAAAAAGTTTAGAAAGCATATTGTTTTAATTGCTAAGGCTAAGAGGTTTCGTGGCACTATTTATTAGGTTAACATCCCGTTTGCTAATTGAAAAGAAAGGTAAACTTCTGATATTAGCGTTATAAGTTGATCGAGAGATTTTTTCAACAAACTCCACAATCTGCATAGCTAATGTAGCTAATCCGGCTCTCTCCTCAAGCAGATTAAAATGATTACCTTCAACCGGCTTTACTTCAAATTTTTCACCGACAAAATCTTTTAAAAAATTAGATTCGGTTTCTTTTTCCATATCCCTAAACTTATCCAAATCCGTTGCTTTGAATAACCTTATAGGAGTTAAAGAGAGTTTATCGGGTCTAAATTTAAAACCAATATCTTGATAATATTCACATTGCTTTATCATAGGTTGAATTAAATTTTCTACATTCTTAACTTTAGGATTAGCACTTACATTTTTTATGACCTCATTACAATATTCTAAAACAGGCACCAACAAAGCAGTTTGAAGTTTTTTGCTCGCACACGATACAACCCAGGTATCTAGCAAAATAACACCCAAACAATTTTGATTAAGCTTTTCTAATTGAGATGCCATTGCTAAAGCAATCATTCCTCCGAAAGAATAACCCGCTATAATAAAAGGTCCTTTAATTTTTTCACCAATGTATTTAAGATAATTTTTTGCCATTTCCGGAATACTTAAGTTTTTAACCTGCCGATCAAGTATGACCGGGTCTTCTATACCATAACAATAATTAGGCAATTGAGTTTTCCTCAAAGCATCTATCAATTTGTTGAAACAAAATAAACCACCCCCTGCAGGGTGTATAAAAATAATAGGGGGAAGTTTTTCATCGCTTCCTTTATATAAAAGGGATAGCAAATCATTTTCTGAATAGTCAGCACGCTCTAAAGCATGAGATAACGATCGTATACTAGAATTTTGTCGTAACATATTAAAAGAAATTTTTTTACCGAAAACTTCTTCAATTTTAGCTAATAACTGAATAGCTTCTATAGAATTCCCTCCTATATCAAAAAAATCACTATCCAAAGTTGGAGAAAAAGGTAATATCATCTTAAATATCGATAATAATTTTTTCTGAATTTTCTTTGATTTTTCCGACATATTTTCTTTATCGCTATCACTTTCTTCGTTCATAGTTAAAGGCAACTGAGATAAAGCCCTTCTATCTAGTTTTCCATTGGCTGTCAGTTGAAATTTCTTTATTTTTTCATAATAAACTGGAATCATTGCTGGTGATAATTTAGTGTTTAAAAACTGAAGTAACTCCTGTTTCTTTGGGTTTATATTTCCTTCATTTTTTGTATAGAAAACAACTAAAACTTTATTTTTATCGTTTATTTTCTTATATATTATTTCAGCCTGTTTTATAGCAGGATGTTTTTCAAGGGCATCTTTAATTTCAGCCATGGATACTAAATTGCCTCGGATTTTTATCTGTTCATCATTTATCCTACCTAAAAATAATATATTATTATTTTTAAACTGAACTTTATCTCCTGACATATACAGAGTAACAAACTTTTCTCCCTCCAAGAATGCATCATTGATTGAGTTTTTAGGATAAGGCAAATTACATTTTTTTTGTAAGGTTTCATTATTATGATAGGCTCCCAAACCTTCTCCTAAAATACCCAACTGACCTATTGCGCCCAATGGTGCTAACCCATTAAACCTATTCAAAATTAAGATTTGCGTACCAGCAATAGTTGGATTGCCGATAGGCACCGTAGAAAATTCGCTTAAATTTTCTCTATTTACCATATAAGTTAATGCGAAAATACCTGTTTCTGTAGGGCCATAACCGTTCATAAATTGCAAATTTGGATTGAAGCACAAAACTTGCTCAACTGCTTTTTTATCCACAACATCCCCACCACTCATTAAATATTTTACCTTTTTGAATATTTCAGGGGATTTAAGAGCATAGAGATTAAATAACCCGGCTGTTAACCATATTACATTAATATTTTTATCTGATAATTCTTTTGTAAATAGCTTTTCACTAAGCAAAAGATTTTTATCAATGATAACCAAGCTAGCGCCATTTAAAAATGCCAGTAAGAATTCAAGTTGTGCCGCATCAAAGACCTGATTCGCTGTTTGAGCAATATTATCACCCGGCTCTACCATATAACACAGTGTTTTTATCACACGAAATAAAGCTTTTTGGGATAGTATTACTCCTTTTGGAGTGCCGGTAGATCCCGATGTATACAGTATACAGGCATTATCTTCCATCGTAGTGGTCAGTGCAGGTGAGCTATGAAGTAAACTATGCTCTGAAGTACGCTCATTAATATTAATACAAATTAAATTATCTATTTGAACATTTTTTTTAAATAAATCTTCAGTAATATCCAAGATGAAAAAAACAATTCCTGCATTTGCAATAATTGATTTTAGGCGATCATAGGGATCGTGTTTAGAAAGGGGAATAAAAACAGCGCCTATTTTTAATACCGCTAACTCTGCGATAAAAAATAAGTGATTGGCTTCTAAGAAAATCCCTACAAAACTACCTTGCTTTACTCCTTTTGTATTTAAAACATGCTTCAAGTGTGTCGATTGATTATCAACTTCACGATAACTAAGCCTAATTTCATTATAATAAAGTGCATTATTCTCAGAATATTTTTCAACAATTTGCTGAAATTTGCTTACTAGATTATCATTTTTAGCAAAATCAAGTTTCGGGCCTCTGCCCAATCTAATTAATTGGCTTCGTTCTTCATCACAAACCACCGATATTTCTTGCAATCTTTGATTAGGATCATTACAAACGCTCCTAATTGTATGTATAAAATTCTTAGCAAAACCTTCTATAAAAGATAGACTAAACAAGTCATTAGCATATTCAATGACAAAATTTAATTCCTGCTGATTTTCCTGAGCAAAAAGCGTGAAATGACCAAAGCGGCATGTCTTTCTCATATCAAAAATTATGGGTTGCTTAGGTAATTCTAATTCTGCCATTTCTCCATTCAGTTTTAACTCCGGAATAGAATAACTTTGATAAATAAATGCGGGACTTAATAAGATATCTTTAATCCCTTGCTTTAATAAAATTTCCTGTATTTTACCAAAAGGAATGTCTTGAAATTCTTGACTCACTAAGAATTTTTTATTGTTCTTTTTAAGATACTTATCAAAAAATAGGTTTTCTTCTAAATCAAATTGCTGAATTACTAGATTGATAAAAAAACCAACCATTTTATCGAAAGAGGGGTGTTCGCCTCTCCCGTTCGTCGCTGTTATCAATGTAATATTTTTTCGATAAGTATAAGAAGCAATTAAGAGGCTAAACAAAGCATTAACCACACTAAAACACGTAACACCCGTTGATTGAGCTAAATTTTTTAAGGCTAATAAATCTTCGAGCGTTAAAGAAAATGTATATCGTTCAGCTGCTTGTTCAGTCGCTGGTTTGAATGTCGATAAAGATTGATCAGTGGGTAATGTGGTTACTGTTTCTATTTTTGATAAAGTATTTTTCCAAAAGGTTAATGCTCTCGCTTGATAAGTTTCATCTTCAAATTTTTTCTGCTGATGGTAAATAAATTCTATATATTGAGGGGGATAATCCGTTAACTTGAAAGAATTAGAAATTATACTATCCCGATATATTTTGGATAAAGTATCTAGAGAATTTTTAAGCGAAACGGCATCAAAAATCGCGTGATGCACATGAATAAAAATATGATAATTTTTAGTCGCTTCAAAAATAACAAAACGTATCAGTGGATCTTTACTCTCCATACTCCAAGGTTGACTAATTTCAAGCTGTATAACTTCTTCTAAGGAGATCTCCAATTTTAGCTTTTTAATGTGGAAGCTTAAATGTCTCGCTTCAGGTGGTAAAATTGATTGTGTTAATCTACCCTCTCGATAAGAAAAAGAGGCCCCAAATATATCGTACATCTCTATGAGTTTCTGGCAAGCTCTTTCTAATCGTTGAATATCTAAATTTTTTTTATTTATTTTATAACACGCTGTCATATGACAATTGGCGCTATTATCAGTTGATTCTTGCTGTTCAGCGAACCAAATTCTTTGCTGTTGAAAAGAAACAGGTAAAATCCGATTATAAAAATTATCATTTTGTTCTATTACTTCAAGGGATATTTTTTGTTCTTCGATATATTCAATTAAGCTAAAAGCAGTTGTTTTTTCACATAACAATATCGGAATAGTAATATTTATCCCTTCATTTTTAAACAAATAGTAACGTAATTCTGTAGCCTTAAGCGAATCCAAACCACGCGCAACTAAAGATTTATCTTGTCCTGCTTTACCTAAATAATGATTGCATATTTGTATTACTTTATTCTCTAAATTCTCTAATTTAGATAAAAAAAGCATTTCCGTGTTGTTATCTATATAAAAGTCATTTAACAGCAAAAAAGTTGTCATTTCTTTTAATTCTAATAAATAATTTTCACTGACTTCGTTGCTATTGAAGGTAATTTTTTTATTCTGTTGTTCTTTTTCTAATCCTGGAGAGAGATTTAAGGATGCATGAATCAAAGAATCTATATCTAATTCTATTACCTTGAGAGTAGGCAATGTTAAAGTAAACTCTTCATGTAATTCGAGTGAATTAAAATCCAAACAAATATTTAATTTTTTAAATAAAAATTTAAGACTATTATGTATCCAAGTATAATTCTCTACTTTATTACATAAATATCTGAAAATTGGATCTTTATTGGTTTGCTCGCTTAAAATATTTAAAAAACTACTAACTGGCTTATTTTTTTCAGATTTTTTAAAATTAAGCTTGATACTGTTTAAACCCCTTTCTTGAGAAAATTGAGCTATGTACTTCAACATCTCATATTCCATCCCTCTACGAAAGACTCTGCAGCTAACAAAAAAACTATTAATAGTTAAACTATTTCGGTCTAAACTACTTATTGCTATAGCCGTAATATCTTCAGTTGTAGAGAATTTATCCTTGATACTGCCAATAAAAATTTCTCTTTCATCATTTTTTACTATCGAGTTTATTTCATTAATTTCTTTGGCTTTAGATTCAGGGAATAAATTAAATTGATTCGTTCTCCCAGATAATTCATTCACTCTTACAATGACCTTCTTATCATCTTCAGTGTCAATAGAATTAATTTTATTAATAATGATAGTTTGACCTAGCTCCGGAGATCTTAAAAATTCCACAGGATCGCAAAATCTTGTCGCTAACGCTGCTTTAATTTCAGTTTGTTTATAGAGGTCAGTTCGCTTTTTGTCTGTTTCAGTTATTTCGGCATGCTCATCTATATCAAAAGCCCAATGATTTTTATATTCTTCCAAATTTCGCGGCATAGTAATACAGAGAACACCTGGAATTTGGCTTACGTCGTAAATTTCTGTGGGATTATCATCGATAAAACGAAAAGCATCGGGAAAAAGATTTAAATCTACTGCAAGCTCTTTAATATTTTTAGATTTAAGTTCCTCATTTATTTTATATGCGGTAATATGATCTATTTTTAAAAACATGTCTGCTTGGCGTTGTTTAAAAACATCTAAAACCGTTTTTTCTTTAGCATTTCTACTGCACAAACAAATAATGATTCCTTTTTCTTGTTGTTTAACTAAATATTTCTGTAATAAAATATTATACTCTTCAAATACTATATTTTTTTTAGCATCATCATCGTCAACTGCAGCCCCTGTCCATAAAGTATTATCACAATCAACCACAATAACTTTACAAGGTTTTTGTT
>Ga0209668_10000866_pt1 | contig 12640 bp, 12 predicted proteins | sample FrelakmetPLP11PL_FD_187150 | JGI IMG/M metagenome (GOLD analysis project Ga0209668, IMG submission 187150) | Freshwater lake sediment microbial communities from the University of Notre Dame, USA, for methane emissions studies - PLP11 PL (SPAdes)... | ecosystem: Environmental > Aquatic >... | reverse complement strand
CGGAGGCGACATGCACCCCCGGGGTGGGACGTTTCATTCGGCGGTCCCGGATACGGGGGGCACCATAACCGCCCCCGGGCGGTGCTGACAAGCGTGTCGGCGTATTGACTAACCGTTCAATGATTTCCTTGATTCCGAATGACGAACCGGGCAAGGTCGGACCGTTCCACCGGCCCGCCCTGATCGTCCGAGGAGACCCCGCGATGAGCCCGACTCCCCCCGCCGCCGCCCCACCCCCGGCCGCAACCGCGGCTCCTGGCGGCCCCACCCGCGAGCGCATCCTCGCCGCCGCCACCCACGAGTTCGCCGAGCGCGGCTACGACGGCGCGCGGATCGACGCCATCGGGCGCGCGGCGGGCGTGAACAAGGCGCTGCTCTACTACTACTTCCCGAACAAGGGCGAGCTTTACCGGGGCCTCGTCCTCGAGCAGATCGCGGCCATCGGCCGGCAGCTCGCGGCGGCGGACGAGGACGAACTCCCGGCGCCCGAGACCCTGACCCGCATGATCGAGGCGATCGTGGACCTGGGCGCCGAGCGGCCGGCCGTTCCGCTCCTCGTCCTGCGCGAGGTGCTCAACGGCTGGGGCCACCTGCGCGACGAGGACTTCCCCGGCCTCTTCGCCACGGCGCGCCCGATTGCCGACACGGTGGCGCGCGGCGTGGCCGCCGGCGCGTTCCGCCCGGTGCCGCCGCTGTACGCGCACCTGATGATCATGGGCGCGATGAACTTCTTCCTCGTCTCGGCGCCGGCGCGCGCGCGCGGCTCCCGGCTCGTCGGCCAGCCCGACATGGATCCCGATCCTCGAGCGTTCGCCCGTTTCGTCTCCGACCTCGTCACGCGCGGGCTCGCCGTCGATCCCGCCGCCTCGACCCGGATCCCCCACCCTGGAGCCACCGCATGAGCCCTTCGTTCCGCCGCACCGCCCTCGTCCTCCTGGCCGGCCTCGCCGCCGGCTGCGCGCGCGATGACGGCCGCTCCGTGCGCGCCTCCGGGCAGATCGAGGCCACCGAAGTCCGCCTCGCCACCAAGGTCGCCGGGGTCGTGGCCGCGCTCACCGTCGAGGAGGGCGACTCGGTGCGCACGGGCCAGGTGATCGCCGTGCTCGACACCGTCGACCTCGCCCTCATCCGCCGCCAGGCGGCGGCCGACCTGGCGCAGGCCGACGCCGGGCTTGCGCTCGCGCTCGCCGGCAGCCGCGCCGAGGACATCGCGGCGGCGCGCGCCGCCGTGGCGCAGAAGCAGAGCGACTTCGACGGCGCCCAGCGCGACGAGGTCCGCGCCGCCGCCCTGTTCACCTCGGGCGCCATCGCGGCGAAGGCCCGCGACGACGCGACGGTGCGCCGCGACATGGCGCAGGCCGCGCTCGACCAGGCGCGCGAGGCCGAGCGGCGCGCCCTGCGCGGCTCGCGCCCCGAGGAGATCGCGGCCCTGCGCGCCGCGCGCGACCGGGCGCGGGCGCGGCTCGACGCGGTGGCGCAGCAGGTCGCCGACGCCACCGTGCGCTCGCCCCTCGACGGGCTCGTCAGTGAGAAGCTGGTCGAGGCCGGCGAAATGGTCAACGCCGGCGCGGGCCTCGTCATCCTCACCGACATCGCCCATCCGTGGCTGACCGCGTTCGTCACCGGCGACGACCTGCCGCGCGTGCGCATCGGCGGGAAGGCGCTGGTCACGACCGACGCCACGGGCGACCCGGGCCGTCCCGGCGTCGTGGCCTCCGTCGCGTCCACGGCCGAGTTCACGCCGCGCAACGTGCAGACCCGCGACGAGCGGGCGCGCCTCGTCTACCGCGTGAAGATCCGCCTCGAGAACGCCGACGGGCGCTTCAAGCCGGGCATGCCGGCGGACGCGCGCATCGAGGCCGCGCCCGCGCGATGAGCGACGGACCCATCGTCGTCCTCGACGACTTCGCGCACGCCTACGGCCCGGTCGAGGCGGTCCGCGGCGTGAGCCTCGCGGTGCAGCGGGGCGAGATGTTCGGACTGATCGGTCCTGATGGCGCCGGCAAGTCGACGACGCTGCGCGCGCTCGCCGGCCTCGTCACCGCCGCCGCCGGCGCCGTCCGGACGTGCGGCCTCGATCCCGGCCGCGAGCGCAAGGCGCTGTCGCGACGCATCGGCTACCTGGCGCAGCGCTTCTCGCTGTACGGCGACCTCACGGTCGAGGAGAACCTCGCGTTCTTCGCCGACCTGCAGGGCGTGCGCGAGGCCGCCGCGCGCTGCGACGCGCTGCTCGACCTCGTGCGCCTCGCGCCGTTCCGCCATCGGCTCGCCGATCGCCTCTCGGGCGGCATGAAGCAGAAGCTGGCGCTCGCTTGCACGCTGGTCCACACGCCCGAGCTCATCCTGCTTGACGAGCCGACGACCGGCGTGGACCCCGTGTCGCGCCGCGATTTCTGGCGGCTGCTCGCCGAGGTGCGGCTGGGTGGCACGACGATTGTCCTGTCGACGCCGTACCTCGACGAGGCGGAACGCTGCACCCGCGTGGCGCTGTTTGCCCATGGGCGCGTGCTCGCGGTGGACGCGCCCGATGCCCTGCGCGACGCCGCCGGCGGGAACTGGCACGAGCTGATCGCGACGCCGCGCCGCGCGGCCGAGAGCGCGCTCGCCGCGGCGCCGGGCGTGCACGACCTCGAGGCATTCGGCGACCGCCTCCACTTCCGGCTCGACGGCCCCACGTCCTCCGTGCGCGACGCCCTCGCCGCCGCGGGCATCGCCGTCACCGAGCTGAGCCCCGTCCGCGCCTCGCTCGAGGACGTGTTCCTCTCCCGCATCCGGGCCGAGGAGGCGACGCTGGCCGCCCACCGAGCCGCGCCGGGGGCGCCCTGACATGAACGCGATCGAGCTGGTCGGCCTGGGGCGCCGCTTCGGCACGTTCGTCGCGGTGGAAGACGTCCACCTGTCGATCCCGGCGGGAACGATCTTCGGCTTCCTGGGCTCGAACGGCGCCGGCAAGTCGACCGTGATCCGCATGCTGTGCGGCATCCTCCGCCCCACGTCGGGAACCGCCCGCGTGCTCGGGCTCGATGTCGAGCGCGAGGCCGAGGCGGTGAAGCGCCGCATCGGCTACATGAGCCAGCGCTTCTCGCTGTACGACGACCTCACGGTGCGCGAGAACCTCGACTTCTTCGGCGGCATCTACGGCCTGGCCGGGGCGCGCATGGCCGAGCGGCGCGCCTTCGCGCTGGCGATGGCCGACCTCGAGCGACACCAGGACCGCCTCACCGGGACGCTGCCTGCCGGCTGGAAGCAGAGCCTCGCGCTGGGCTGCGCCCTTCTGCACCAGCCGCGGGTCGTGTTCCTCGACGAGCCCACGGGCGGAGTCGATCCCCTGTCGCGCCGCCTCTTCTGGGGCCTGATCGACGACCTCGCCGCCGACGGCGTGACGGTGCTGGTCACGACGCACTACCTCGACGAAGCCGAGTACTGCGATCGGCTGTCGCTGATGCACGCCGGCCGTGTCATCGCCGAGGGCACGTCCGCCGAGCTCAAGCGCACGCTCGGCGAGCGCACGCTGCTCGAGGTGAAGAGCGCCGACGTGCTCGGCTCGCTCGCCGTGCTCGAGGCGTTGCCCGCAGCGCGCGAGACCTCGGCCTTCGGCACCGTCCTGCACGTGCTGGTCGACGACGGCGCGGCCGGCCGGGAGGCGATCGGCGCGGCGCTCACGGCCGCCGGCCACGGCCCCGTCGCCGTGCGCGCGATCGTCCCCTCGCTCGAGGACGTGTTCATCCACGCCATCGAGAACGCCGACGACGCGCGGGGCGAGGTGAAGGCGTGAACCGCATCCTCGCCATCGCGCGCAAGGAGGCGCACCAGATCCTGCGTGACCGGCTCTCGCTCGGCATCCTCCTCGGCGTGCCGACGATGATGCTCCTGCTCTACGGATACGCGCTGAACTACGACGTGCGCAACGTGCACACGCTGGTGATCGATCACGACCGGAGCCCGGCCAGCCGGCGGCTCCTGCTCGCCTTCGAGGGCTCGGGCTACTTCCGCATCGTCGCGTCGCCGGCGAGCGAGACGGCCATCGAGCCCGCGTTCGACCGCGGCCAGGCCCGCCTCGCGCTCGTCGTGCCCGCCGGGTTCGGCGCCGACCTCGCTGCCGGCCGCACCGCGACCGTGCAGGCCGTGCTCGACGGCGCCGACGCGAACACGGCGACGACGATCCTCAACTACGTCACGATGCTGGCCGCGGACTTCGACCGGCGACTGCTCGTCCGCGCCGCGCATGCCCGCGGGATCGAGCCGCCGGGCATCGCGCTGGTGCCGCGCGTTTGGTTCAATCCCGAGCTGCGTTCGACGTACTTCCTGCTCCCCGGGCTCATCGCCTTCATCATGATGATCACCGCCGTCGTCTCCACGGCCCTCTCGATCGTGCGCGAGAAGGAGCGCGGCACGCTCGAGCAGCTGCGCCTGACACCGTTGTCGACCACCGAACTCCTGCTCGGGAAGACCGCGCCGTACCTCGTCGTCTCCCTCCTCGCCATGACGCTGGTGCTGGTCGCCGCGCGCTTCCTCTTCGGGCTGGTCATCCAGGGAAGCCTGGTCCACCTCTACGCCGTCAGCCTCCTGTTCCTCGCCGGCGCGCTGGGCTTCGGGCTGTTCATCTCGACGCTGGTCTCCCGCCAGCAGGACGCGTTCCAGGTCGCCGGCCTCGGCTCGATGCTGCCGACCGTGCTGCTGTCGGGCTTCATCTTCCCGATCCGCTCCATGCCCGTTCCGCTGCAGGTCCTGTCGCACGTCGTGCCGGCCCGCTACTTCATGAAGATCCTGCGCGGCGTGATCCTCAAGGGCGCGCCTGCGACGGCCTATCCGTGGGACCTGCTCGCGCTGGCGCTCTACGCCGTGGCGATGATCGGCCTCGCCTCGCTGCGCCTGTCGCGGAGTTCGCGCTGATGTTCCTCGCCCAGGTCGGCCACGTGTTCCGCAAGGAGATGGCGCAGCTGCGCCGCAACAAGGAGGCGCTGCGCATCCTCCTCATCGCGCCATTCTTCCAGATGCTGGCGTTCGGCTACGCGGCGACGACCGACATCAAGGAGATCCCGTTCCTGCTCGTCGACCTCGACCGCACGGCGGCCAGCCGCGCCCTGGTCGAGCGCTTCACCGGCTCGGGGTTCTTCCGCATGGTGGCCAGCGCCGAGCGCCCGGCCGAGGCGGAGGATCGCCTCGTGCGCGGCACGGCCGACCTGGCGCTCGTCATCCCCGCCGACTACGGCCGCGACCTGGCGCGGGGCGGACGCCCCGCGGTGCAGTTGCTGGCCGACGGGACGGACTCGAACTCGTCGATGCGCGGCATGGCCTATGCGGGGACGATCGTGCGCCAGGAGGCGGAGGCGCGTTTCGGCGTGCTGCGCGGCCCCGGCCTGCCGGGCCGCGTCGTGGTCGAGCCCCGCGTCTGGTACAACCCGGACCTCCGCTCCCGCTGGTTCATGGTGCCCGCGGTGCTCGCCATGGTGCTCATGATCGTGCTCATGACCCTGTCCTCGATGGCCGTCGTGCGCGAGCGCGAGATCGGCACCATGGAGCAGCTCATCGTCACCCCGCTCGATCCGAGCGCCCTGCTCGTCGGCAAGCTGGCGCCCTACGCGCTGGTCGGCCTGCTCGAGATCGCGATCACCACGACCGTCGCGGTGGCGTGGTTCCGGGTGCCCCTGCGCGGCTCGCTGTTCGACCTGTTCGCGATCGGGTTGCTGTTCGTGATGGTGACGATCGCGCTGGGACTGTTCGTCTCGACGATCGCCCGCACGCAGCAGCAGGCCATGATGGCGTCGATGTTCTTCCTCATGACGCCGATGATCTACCTGTCGGGCTTCCTCTTCCCGATCGAGAACATGCCGGCGGCGATCCAGGTCGTGACCTGGTTCGTGCCGCTGCGCTACTTCGCGGAGGTGGTGCGGGGGTTGTTCCTCAAAGGCGCCACGCTCGAGACGCTGTGGCCGAACGCGCTGGCGCTGGCGGGATTCGCGGCGGCCTTCCTGTTCATCGCGTCCCGCCGCTTCCACAAGCGGCTGGACTAGGGCCAGGCGGCCGGGCCGGACCCTAGCCGCGCCCGAACAGGCGGCGGAACGGGCGCAGCAGTTCCTCGCGGTGCTCGGGGTCCTGCCAGATGTGGATCAGCGCCGGCAGCACCGAGACGATGACGATGACGCCCACGATCGGCAGCAGGTACTTGTCCACGTTCGGGATGCGACTGCCCATCCAGTAGCCGAGCCAGGTCAGGCCGTAGGCCCACATCGCACCGCCCACGACGTTGAAGAACGCGAACTTGCGGTAGTCCATCAGCCCCACGCCGGCCACGATCGGCGCGAATACGCGCACGACGGGGATGAAGCGGGCGAGCACCAGCGCGCGGGCGCCGTACTTCTCGTAGAACGCGTGCGCCTTCGCGAGGTGGGCGCGCTTGAAGAAGCGCGAGTCCGGGCGCTCGAACAGCTTGCGCCCGACGCGGTGACCGAACGCGTAGCCGGTGAAGTTGCCGACGACGGCGGCGACGAAGCAGCCGTGCGACAGCCACTGGATGTCGAACACGCCCTGCGAGGCGAGGAAGCCGGCGGTGAACAGCAGGCTGTCGCCCGGGAGGAAGAAGCCGATGAGCAGTCCGGTCTCGGCGAAGACGACGGCGAACACGCCCCACAGGCCGATCGTCTTGATTGACTGCTCGAGATCGAACATCGGGGGGAAGGACCTCCGGGAGCGAAAGGACGGCGACGGGAACCGCAATGATAGCAGATCGGTTCCCGTCGCGCCCCGCGGGGTCCCGGCGGACCACGGCGTCGCCGTCGAATTCCGCTGCAGGCCCGCGCGCCGGTCGGCTACCGTACCCGGACTCGACCCTGTCCCAACGCCCGGAGATCGCGATGACGCCGTCCGCCGACCCCACGCTTGCCCGCCTCGCCGCCGCCAACGCCGCCGCCCGTGCCCTCTCTCCGGGCGACGCCGGCGGACGCCAGCCGGTCCACACGGTTTACGGCGGAGCGCACCTGTTCCGGGCCGACACCGCGCCGCGACTCGGGAGTCTCGCGCTGCGCGCGCTCGACGACCACGCGCCGGACGCCGCCACGTTCGCCCGCGCGATCGACCTTCCTGCCGCGTGGGCCGACGTGGTGTACGCGCGCGTACGCGAGAAGCTGGACCGCGAGCCGGTCGAGGACTTCCGCATCGACTTCGAGGACGGTTACGGTCATCGCCCCGACTCCGAGGAGGACGGCCATGCCGTCAGCGCGGCGCAGGAACTGGCCCGGGGAGTCGCGGCGGGCACGGCGCCGCCGTTCTCGGGCATCCGCATCAAGACCCTCTCCGACGAGCTGGCGCCGCGCAGCCTGCGCACGCTCGAGCGCTTCCTCGGCGCGTTGCGCGAGGCTGCCGGCGACGCCTGGCCCACCGGCTTCGTGGTCACGCTGCCCAAGCTGGCGCACCCGCAGGCGGTGGCCACGCTCGCCGACGCGCTCGACGAGCTCGAGGCGCGCCTCGGGCTCGCCGCCGGCGCGGTCCCGATCGAGCTCATGGTCGAGACCCCGCAGAGCATCTTCGCCGCCGACGGCGCCGTCGCGCTGCCGGCGCTCGTCGCCGCCGGGCGCGGCCGCGTGAACGGGGCCCACTTCGGCACGTACGACTACACCGCGTCGCTCGACATCACCGCCGCGCACCAGCACATGGCGCACCCCGCGTGCGACTTCGCGAAGCACGTCATGCAGGTCGCGCTCGCCGGGACGGGCGTGCGGATCTCCGATGGCGCGACGAACGTGCTGCCGGTCGCGCCGCACCGCGCGGCCGACGTCGGCGCAGGCCTCATGTCGGCGCAGGCCGACGAGAACAACCGCGTCGTCCACGCCGCGTGGAAGCTGCACTACGGGCACGTCCGACACTCGCTCGAGGGCGCGTTCTACCAGGGCTGGGACCTGCACCCGGCGCAACTGGCGACGCGCTACGCGGCGGTGTACGGCTTCTTCCTCGCGGGGCTGGATCCGGCCGCCGAGCGGCTGTCGAATTTCGTGGGGAAGGCGGCGCAGGCAACGCTCGTGGGCGAGGTCTTCGACGACGCCGCGACGGGCCAGGGCCTGCTGAACTACTTCCTGCGCGCGCTCAACTGCGGGGCGATCGACGAGGCCGAGGCGGTCCGCCGCACGGGCCTCACGCTCGAAGACTTCCAGGGCCGCTCGTTCCTGCGCATCCTCGAACGGCGTCGCCCGGCCTGACGCCGGCGCGGGTTCAGCTGCCGCGGTAGGTCGTGTAGCCGAACGGCGCGACCAGCAGCGGCACGTGGTGGTGTCGCGTCGGCTCGTCGACGGTGAAGACGATGCTGACCTCTGGATGGAACGCGGCCGCGCCCTGCGCCGCGAAGTACGCCCCGGTCGCGAACGTGAGGCGATAGGTCCCGCGCGCCAGCGGCGTGCCCGCCGACAGCAGCGACCGGACGCGGCCGTCGGCGTCGGTCGAGCCGCGGCCGAGCTCGCGCCAGCCGCCGGCTCCGACGGCCTTATCGGCCTCCTCGAGTATGACAGCGACTCCCGCGGCAGGAAGGCCGCGCGTGGTGTCGAGGACGTGGGTCGTGATCGCACTCATGGCTCGAGCCTCTTCTTCATGCGCAGGCGCGTGATCTTCTTCTGCTCCTCGATCGCCACCCTCAACTCGGCGGCGGGCGCATTGTGCATCCGCGCCTCGATCTCGGCAAGCATCGTCGCCGCGTCCTTCCCCGTCGCGCAGGTGAGGAAGATGCGCCCGAAGCGCTCCTCGTAGGCGCGCTGTCCCGCCGCCAGCGCGGCGCGCGCCGCCGCGTCGGCCCCGGCCGCCCCCGCCTGCTCCCCCGCCGACCAGCCGTGCGCATCGTCGCGCCGCTCGCCGATGCGCGGATGCGCGGCGAACGCGGCGTTCCAGTCGTCGTCGCCGAGCTCGGCCATCGCCCGCTCGAGCGCGGCGGCCAGCGTCGCGTCGTCGGCGAAGGGACGCGCGGCCGCCAGCGCCTGGGCGAAGCGCGGAGCGCCGAGCCAGGTCGTGAACTCGGCCACGGCCGCGATGGGCGGGAGCGTGTCGAGGTGGGCGCGGACGAGCGCCCGGCGTCCGGCGGGATCGAGCCGCCCGTACAGCCGCAGGCGCGCCACGCCGCCGTCGGGGAAGATGCGCAGGCAGGCATGCGTTGCCGGACGCGCGGCGGAGCCCGCCGCGACCTTGAACGTGTGCACGTCGTGCGGCTGCAGCGGCGCCTCGGACACCAGCGTCGTCCACGCGAAGTCGGGCGCGGCCAGCGCCGCGAGCGTCGCGCCCGGCGCGTCGGCGATCTCGATCCGGCACGAGCCTGGCGCGTTGCCCTTGAAGTGCGACGTGTCCACCACGACACGGTCGATCATGCCGCGCGCCGCCAGACGGACGATCGCCCAGTCGTGCCCGGGGCCGCGGCGCCGGCGCGTCTCCCAGCCGTCGTGCATGCCGCGACTCTCGCCCGGCTGGATCAGGTGGTGGCGGCCGCCGAAGAACATGTCGCTCGCGCCGATCACGGCCGCGCCGTGCTCGAGCGCCGCCAGGTCGAGCGCGCCGTCCGGGAACGCGATCACCGCGGAGGGATCAGGCACCACCTCGCCATGCACGCGCAGGCGCGCCACCCCGCCGTCGGGATCGATGTGGAAGCGCAGGTGCGTCACCCGCCACGGGGCGTCGATGGCGAAGCGGTTCTTCGTATCGCCGGCCAGCGGCACGCGCGGCAGCAGCGGAAACCACGCCGTGTGATCGGCGGCCAGCATGACGGGATCGGCATCGGCGGGCGCGACGGCGCCCTCGATCCAGCACGCCTCGGGGTAGTTGCCGCGGAAGAACGCGGTGTCGACGACAACGCCGCGCACGACCCCGGGCATCCCCAGGCGCACGACGCACCAGTCGTGGCCCGGCGTGCGGCGGCGGCGGGACTCCCAGCCGTCCATCCACTTGCCACGATCGGTGTAGCGGTCGGCGATCCAGAGCGGCGCCTCGTCCCGGACCAGGTTCTCCTTCTCGGCGAAGAAGTCGTCGTTGGCGAGCAGCACGGCGCCGCCCAGGCGTTCCGACGCCAGGTCGACGAGCTGCTCGAAGTCGGCGCCTTGCGCGACGGGCTGCATCAGGTCTCCTTGGTCCGGGCCAGGAGGCGTCCGCGCGGCGCACCCTCGAACGCGCCGGCGCCGTCTCGCTCCCCCGCCGCGTAGACGCGCTCGCCGCGCAGGTATGTCGCGCGCACGCGACCCCGCAGGCTGCGCCCCGCGAAGGGCGTGATCTTGTGCCGCGTCCACAGGCGCTCGGGCGCGACCGACCACGTCGCGTCCGGATCGAACAACACGAAGTCGGCGTCGCCTCCCGGCGCGAGTGCGCCCTTCGTCGCCTCGAGGCCGGCCAGCCGCGCCGGCTCGAATGCCATCCAGCGCGCGAGGTCCGCCGCGTCGAAGCCGCGCCGCACCGCCTCGGTCCACACCACCGACAGGCCGAGGCCGAGCGAACTGATCCCGCCCCACGCCCGCGCGAAATCGCCGTCCTCGAGCGCCTTGCCCGCCGGCGGGCTCGGGGAGTGATCGCTCGCCACCAGCGAGACGGTCCCCGCGCCCAGGCCGTGCCACAGGCGCTCGCGATTCTCCGCGCCGCGGATCGGCGGCGCGCACTTGCACAGCGTCGCGCCGTCCTCGATCGCCTCGGCCGTGAGCGCCAGGTAGTGCGGGCAGGTCTCGGCGGAGAGCGGCAGGCCCGCGGCCCGGGCCCCGGCGACCACCGGGAGCGCGTCGGCAGCCGACAGGTGGACGATGTGCACGCGCGGCGCCGGTCCCTGCGCGGCGAGCCGCGCCTGGTGGCGCACCAGCAGCGAGATCGCGTCGACCTCCGAGCGCGCCGGCCGCGACGCCAGCCAGCTCGCATACGAGCGGCCGATCGGAGCGTCCCCGGCAGTCGCGGGCTGCGGCAGCTCCGCGTGGACCAGCAGCGTGATGCCGTGCCGGGCGCACGACGCCATCGTGCGCGCGAGGGAGATTTCGTCGAGATACGGAAACTCGGGCACGCCCGAGTCCGCCAGGAAGGCCTTCACGCCGCACACGCCAGCGGCGGCAAGGGCGGGCAACTCGTCCACGTTCGCGGGCACGGCGCCGCCCCAGAACGCGACGTCGACCCACACGCGACTCCGCGCGGCATCGCGCTTGAGCTCGAGCGCGGCGACGTCGAGCGTCGGCGGCAGGCTGTTGAGCGGCATGTCGATGATCGTCGTCACGCCCCCTGCCGCCGCGGCCTGCGAAGCCGAGACGAGCCCTTCCCAATCGGTGCGTCCCGGCTCGTTCGCGTGGACATGGCTGTCGACCAGGCCAGGCAGCACGATGGCGTCGCCGGCGTCGAGTTCGCGCGCCCCGTCGGGAGGCGTGTCGAATGCACCAACGGCGACGATCGTACCGCCTTCGATCGCGATCGAGGCCGGCATCACGCCCTCGGGCAGCGCGACCCGGCGGCCGCGCACGACGGTGCGCACGCTCAGGCCGGGTCCGGCGCGGCGAAGGCGCGGGCAAGCCCGGCTGCGATCCGCGCGCGGTAGGCGCGCGTCGAGCGCACGTCGTCGATGGGCGCGATGTCCTTCGCCACCGCCGCAGCCGCGGCCTCGGCCGCCGCCACATCGAGCACGCGGCCCGTGATCGCCGCCTCGACCGCGCGCGCCCGCACCGTCGTCGGCGCGACGCTCCCGAGCGCGAGCCGGGCGCGCTTCACCACGCCGGCCGCGTCGCGCTCGATCAGGCCCGCGGCGACGACCTTCGAGATCGCCTGCAGGCGCCGGGTCCCCACCTTGCGGAAGAAGTGCCGCAGCGGCGGCGCCCCGGAGGCGGCGCGCGGAACCGGCACGATGATCGCCGTGATCAGCTCGTCCGCGGCGCGCACGCTCGTCTTGTAGCCGGTGAAGTACTCCGCGAGCGCGACCGTGCGCCGCCCGCGCACGCTCGTCAGCTCGAGGGTCGCGTCGTAGGCCAGCAGCACGGGCACGCCGTCGGCCGCCGGCGACGCGTTCGCCACGTTGCCCGCCCACGTGCCGCGGTTCTGGATCTGCAGCGCCCCGAGCTCGCGCGCCGCCGCAACCAGCAGCGGCAGCTCGCGCGCCACCCGCGGATCGCGGCGGCAGTCGGTGTACGTGGTGAGCGGACCCATCACGTACGCGCCCCCCTCCCAGCGCGCCGGCGCGCGGAACTCGGCCACGGCGTGCAGGCTCATGAACGTCGTCGGGGCGACGAACCCGGCGGCGAACGGCACGTAGACGTCGGTCGCGCCGGCGAGCGGCGTCACGCCGCCCGGGCGCGTCGCGCCGGCAGCCAGGAACGTGAGCGCCTCGTCGAGGGTCGCGGGGCAGGCGACATCGAAGTCCGCGAGATGGGCCCTCACGACCTGCCCCCGTCGTCCTCACGGCGCCCGGACTCGACCGCCTCGAAGATCTTCGTGTAGCCGGTGCAGCGACACAGGTTCCCGGCCAGCGCCTCGCCCACGGTCTCGGCCGTCGACGGATCCTCCCGCCACGCGGCCGCGGCGAGGATCATGCCCGGCGTGCAGATCCCGCACTGCGTTCCGGCCATGCGGGCGAACGCCTCCTGCAGGGGACTCGGCGAGCCGTCCGGCGCGGCGAGGCCCTCGATCGTGGTCACCGCGCTTCCGTCGGCCTGGCAGGCCG
>Ga0209668_10000865_pt1 | contig 12643 bp, 7 predicted proteins | sample FrelakmetPLP11PL_FD_187150 | JGI IMG/M metagenome (GOLD analysis project Ga0209668, IMG submission 187150) | Freshwater lake sediment microbial communities from the University of Notre Dame, USA, for methane emissions studies - PLP11 PL (SPAdes)... | ecosystem: Environmental > Aquatic >... | reverse complement strand
GGCCTGCCCGGAGAGAGCGTGCGCGAGACTCGTCACCTCGGCCTGCAGGCGATCGGCGGCCTCGGCGGTCCACAGCCGGAGGTCGGTCGCCACCTGGTCGTTGCGGCTCTTGCCGCGGTGGATGCCCCGGCCGGCGTCGCCGACCCTCTGCGTCAGCTCGGCCTCGACCAGGGTGTGCACGTCCTCGGCGTCGCCGCGGGCGGCCGCGGCGGGGGAGAGCTCGCGCCCGATCGCCTCGAGGGCCGCGGAGATGCGCGCCACGTCGGCCTCGGCCAGCAGCCCGGCCCGGCCCAGCGCACGCGCCCACGCCGCGTTGAGCCGCAGGTCGTGCGGCAAGAGGCGCGCGTCGAAGGGCAGGGAACGCTGAAAGGCAAAGAACTCGGGATCGGGGGGGCCGGCGATGCGGCCCTTCCAGAGCGGATCGGTGCGCTTGACGTCGGGTGCGGTCATCGAGGTCCTCCTGCCGGGGAAAGTGCGAGGCCGACGCCATCCGGTCAACCCTTTGGTCGTGCTCCGAAGATTGCAGCTCCGCTCGCCCTTCGAATACACCGTCTTAAGCCTCTATTTTGCAATACGTTAAGAGCGCATCTCGGCGCGACTCCCCCTGGGGGGGCGGCGGGCCGATCCCGGTCCGGGGCGGCCGGGGGATGCGAATTTTGCAGGCATCCAAGGGTGGAACCAGGGTCGGCAACAGCCCGCCTGGAGACCTGTAACGCATTGCTATACATGCTGTTAGAGACTCGCCCCCGAGCTGCAATCTGCCGCGCACTCAAGGAACGGGTTGACTCCGGTGGCCGGTCCTGCGAGTCTGACGCCCGAACGTCAAAAACGAGCTAAGTACCCTACTTTCCATAGGATTGAAGGCTTCAGCCCGGATGACGACCGCCCCTCGCCGCCTGCTTCCCAGCCTGATCGCCCTCGTCCTGGTCGCGCTCGCCGCCGCCCTGTCGCCCCTGCCTGCCCTCGCCCAGGGGAGCGGCAAGCTGGTCGGCTCGGTCGTCGACAAGAAGACCGGGCGCGTGATCGCCTTCGTGAACGTTGCCATTCCCGAGGCCAAGATGGGCGCGCTCTCCGATTCCAAGGGCGACTTCCTGATCGATCGCATCCCGGCCGGCACGTACACGGTGCGCGCGCAGTTCACCGGCTATGCGGCCGAGTCGAGCGCGGGCGTGGTCATCCGGGCCGGCCAGACGACGCAGCTCCGGATCGCCATGACCGAGATCATCGTCAAGTCCGAGAAGGAAGTGGTCGTCACGGGGACCAAGCCGCTGGTCGACGTGAAGGCCGGCGGCACGATCCGCACCGTGAAGGCCGAGGACATCGAGAACCAGGGCCTGCAGACGATCAACGACGTCGTGTCGCAGCAGGCCGGCGTGTCGAACGAGGAGAACGTGCTGCGCGTGCGTGGCGGTCGCGGCGACGAAGTCACGATCTTCGTCGATGGCGTGGCGTTCCGCGACCCGATCTCCGGCGAGAGCACGGCGGGCAAGCTGTCGGCGCGCTCGGTCGCCGAGTTGTCGCTCGTCTCGTCGGGCTTCGCCGCGCGCTACGGGCAGGCGCTGTCGGGCGTCGTCGACGTGCGGCTGAAGGACGGCGGCCAGCAGTGGGAGGGAGGCCTCTCGGCCCAGGGCGGGAACTGGTGGACGCAGTTCTACGAGGGCCAGGTTTCGGGTCCGGATCCGCTCTTCCATGCGCTCCGCAACATCGGCCTCGACCTGCCGGGCGAGGCCAGCATCTTCCTCAACCTGTCGACCGACTTCACCAACACGTACCTGCCCAACATCCAGGACCTGGCGGGCCGGCCGCGGCTGCGCTCGGGCTACGAGGACTCGTTCCTCGGTATGAAGTGGAAGTACTCGCCGAACTTCTTCATGCCCTTCCAGGAGAACATCTGGCGCGGCGTCGTGAAGTGGACGTACAAGCCGCAGCAGGACCTCAAGATCGGCCTGTCGTACAACAAGAACATCGGCTTCGACCAGGGCTTCAACCGCCGCCCCTTCGCCGACATCGCCGGGCAGTCGCTCACCTACCCCTGGTACCTCCACGATCGCCTCACGCACTTCGCGACCGTGACCAGCGACGCGAACACGTTCGCCTTCGATTTCACCAAGACGACGGGCACGCGCGGGTTCCACCAGTTCCAGCTGTCGCGCGCGTTCTCCGGCCAGGAGATCGCGGTCGACGGCAAGAACTGGAGCGAGTACGTGCAGCCCGACGACGATGCGCTGCCCGCCGGCGAGAACCGGCCGTACTTCCAGGATTCGGGCGACTACAACGAGTGGGACTTCGCGAAGTCGATCAGCACCACCGCCGACTACCGCCTGGCGCGCAACTTCGGTTCCATCCACAAGGCCGAGTTCGGCGTGCAGAACTCGTGGCAGGACGTGCAGTACACGACGATCATCGACCCGTGGGTGTACGACCCCGACGGCCTCGGGCGCGACCATGACCTGTGGAACGTGCATCCGATGCAGGGCGCGACCTACGCGCAGGACCGCCTCGAGTACGAGGGCTTCATCGTCGACGCGGGGCTGCGTCTCGACTGGTTCTTCCCCGGCGAGGAACTCGAGGCGGCGGTCGCCGACACATCGAACAAGAACATCAGCTCGGTCACGCGGCAGCAGTTCGACGAGGACACGGGGGAGATCTTCGGGCGCCGGGTGAAGGGCGTCCTGTCGCCGCGCATCGCGGTGTCGCACCCGATCCGCGGGCAGGACAAGCTGTTCTTCAACTTCGGCCAGTTCACGCAGTTCCCCTCGTACTACTACGTGTACTCGAAGCTCACGTCGGTCTCGTCCGCGTCCTTCCCGGTGCTGGGCAATCCCAACCTGAACCCCGAGAAGTCGGTGCAGTTCGAGGTCGGCGGCGAGCACCTGTTCCGCCCCGACCTGGCCGGCAAGGTCTCGCTGTTCCAGAAGGACATCTACGACTACCCGACGTCGGTGTCGTTCCAGCGGCTCGAGGGCGAGAACATCTCCGACTTCCTCGTCTTCCTGAACCTCGACTTCGCGCGTTCGCGCGGGTTCGAGATCGAGTTCGAGAAGGCGCGACGCAAGTACTGGTCGTGGCGCGCGAACTACACGTACGCGGTCGCCAAGGGCAAGTCGAGCGATCCCAATGCGGCGAAGGTCGTCGAGGAGAACGGCGGCAACGCGCGCGAGCGCACCCTGGGCGAGAGCTACCTGTTCTGGAACCGGCCGCACCGCTTCAACTTCGCCGTCGACTTCCGCGCGGCGCAGGGAGCGGACCGGGCAAAGGCGCTGGGCGTGACCATTCCGGCGGGCTTCGGCGCGAACGTCTCGGGCGTGATCCAGTCCGGTCGCGCGTACACTCCGACCGACATCAACGGCAACGCGACCGCGGCCGACTACTCGGCCAACGGCCCCCTGGAGACCCTGATCAACCTGCGCCTGTCGCAGGACTTCAAGATGGGCGCGCAGCGGCTCCGGATCTCGCTGCTCGGCGAGAACCTGCTCGACCAGGAGGTCGCCAAGCGGGTCGACACGAGCACCGGCGAGCTGCCGCAGGCGGGCGCCGGCCAGTACGTCGATCCCACGGAGTACGAGGTCAACTCGGTCCTGACCAATCCGGGCTACCGCGGGCCGGGCATGCGCTGGCGTCTGGGGGTGGACTATGACTTCTAGGCGCCGCGGGCTCTCCGCCGGGATCGTGGTCGGGCTCGCGGTGTGCGCCCTCGCGGGGACGGCCGGGCGCGCCCACGCCGTGGGCGAGGAGCGCATCGCGACGACCACGGGCTCGTTCCTCAAGATCGGTCTCGGCGCCCGGGCCATGGGCATGGGCGGCGCGTTCGTCGCCGTCGCCAACGATCCCTCCGCGATCTACTGGAACCCGGCGGGCCTGGCCTCGATCGTGCGCCGCGAGGCGATGGTGTCGAACGTGCAGTGGCCGGCCGACATCTCGTACACGCACCTGACCTACGTGGCCCCCGTGAAGAAGCTGGGCGGCTCGGTCGGCGCGCAGTTCGGCGTGCTGACGACCGACATCGAGGAGACCACCGAGGAGCGGCCATTCGGCACCGGGATCACGTTCGCCTACTCCGACTGGCAGGCCGGGCTCACCTACTCCTCGCGTATCACCGACCGCCTGCTGTTCGGCATCGGCGCGAAGTACGTGCACCAGGACCTGGGCTCCGAGGTCGGCGGCACGTCGGCGAACAATATCCTCGTCGACCTCGGGACGATCTACTACCTGGGGATCTCGAGCGTGCGCATCGGCATGACGATGGCGCACTTCGGCCCCGACTTCACGCCCGGCGGCGAGTTCGTCTCCCCGGTCACCGGCGAGCAGCGCACCTATGACAGCTTCAGCCCGCCGACGACGTTCCGCTTCGGCATGGCCTGGGAACCGATCGAGAAGGAGAATCACCGCCTGACCACGTCGATCGAGTTCAACCAGCCGTCGGACAACGAGTTCGACACCCGCGTGGGTGTCGAGTACGAGTGGTCCCGCCGCATCGCGGTGCGCACCGGCTATGACCTCAACGCCAGTGACCTGAAGTGGTCCGCCGGCGCCGGCTTCTATCCCGAGTTCGGAACGGTGCGCGGCACGCTCGACTACGCCTACACCGACGGTGGCGCGCTCGGCGCGATCCACCGGATCTCGATCGGGGGACGGTTCTGATGCGCCCGGCTCGGTTCATCCTGCTGGCGGGCGTCGCCCTCGCCGCCGTCGGCTGCGGCGGCACGTTCACCCTGCCCGAGGAGACGCCCGGCGGCGTCATTCCCGAGGCCGGCAGCTATGCCTACCAGGGCAGCATCCGCGGCCTGGGCGAGCCCACCGACGTGCTGCTCACGCTCGGCACCGGCAGCTCGCTCTACGTCGTGGGCGATTCGTCGTACGTCCGCCAGTACCCGCGCTTCTTCCGCCCGGACGGCAACACGCCGCCGATCGCGACGACGTTCACCGGCTTTCTCAAGCCGACGAAGATCACGCAGGGCCCGGCGGTGCTGTTCGTGCTCGACGCCGGCGACACGCTGCTGGCCCAGACCGACACGACGAAGGGCCCCGGCTTCCTCCGCTTCGGGCTGACCGGCGGCGCGCCGACGCTGGTGCGCCGCGACACGACGATCGCCGAGGCGCGCGGGATCGCCGCCGACGCCCAGGGCAACGTCTACGTCTCGTGCATCGCCAAGGAGTTCATCCGCGACGATCCCCAGGATTCGCGACGCCGCACGTACAAGTACGTGAGCCGCGTGTATCGCTACCTGGCGGCCCAGGGCTACGCGAAGGACACGCAGTTCTACGTCGGCGACGGGCAGGGCCTCGGGATCGTGTTCGAGCCCGGCGACTGCTTCGTGCGCGCCCAGGGCGGCACGCTCTACCTGTACGTTGCGGACACGGGCAAGGACCTGTGCCAGCGCCTGATGGTCGTCGACGGCAACCTGGGCGAGTCTCTGCCGTCGCTGCCCGTCGACGGCAACGACAGCGGAGCACCGCTCCTGGTGCCGCCCGACTTCGTGGCCGACGCCCTGGGCTTCATGTACGCCATCGACCGTGGAGAGGGACGCGTCCTTCGTTTCGACCCGCTGGGTTCGTTCGAGCGCAGGGTCGACATCGAACTCGACCTCGACGCCGATTCGCTGCACGTGCCGGTCGCCGTCTCGGCCGACGACTCGCTCGCCTACGTGGCCGACCGGGCGACCGGCAAGATCACCTCGTACAAGAAGAGGAAGTGACGTGACCGCGCCCCGTCGTTCCACCTGCTTGTGCGCCCTCGTCGGATCGTTCGTGCTCGGCCTTGCGGCCGTCGGCATGATCGCGCCGGCGCCTGCGCGCGCACAGGCCGCGTACCGGGTCAGGATCACGAGCAACAACCTGGTCGGGCTGACGACGACGAATTACGGGTTCTTCGGCAATAACTTTGTCTCCCGGGCGGCTTCGTTCGAGTACCCGCTGGGCACCGGCTACGAGCACATGGTGCGCGGCGGCCTGTGGATCGGCGGCCTGTCGCAGTTCTCGGGCACGGGCGAGGTGCTGCGCGTGACCACGGCCGCGGTCGACGGATCGCAGGGCTCGGCGAGCGCGTCGGGGACCGAGTACTCGCCGTTCGGCAACCAGATCGTCGAACGCTCGAAGCTCGCTAACAGCCCCGAGTACTCGCCCAACGCGGTCTCGGAGCAGGACTACATCACCGAGTTCGTCGACTTCCCGGCGAAGACGACGGTGACCGGCGGCGAGGATCACGAGCCGCTCGGCATCCGCATCGAGCAGCAGTCGTACAACTGGTCGTTCTCGCGCTTCGCCAACTTCGTCGCCGTGCGCCTGAAGATCACCAACGTGGGGCCGCCGCTGCGCAACGTGTGGATCGGGATGTACGAGGAACTGGCATCGGGACCGAAGAACGCCTACGCCACGTGGCCGCCCAGCTCGTCGAGCGGCGGCACGCTGGGCTCCTGGTACAACAAGAAGAAGATGGGCTACGTGCCCGAGGCACGCCTGCTGACCGAGCACTACTGCCGCAGCTGGGCATCGCCCCTTGGATCGTGCGAGCTCGAGGCGTGCCCGGCGTGGGTCGGGATCAAGCTGCTGGGCGTCAGCCCCGATACGGTGGCGAACAAGCAGGTCACGATGTACCTGGCGAACTACTCGCCGGGCGACACCACGCGCAACGAGGACAGTGAACGCTACGAGATCCTCTCCTCGGGGCACATCACGCCGCCCGACAGCCTGCTGCCCGGGGAATCCGCCGACGGGAGCCCGAATGACCCGGTGAGCCTGCTCGCCGTGGGTCCCTTCGACGAGATCCTTCCCGACTCTTCGGTGTACGTCGACTTCGCCTTCGTCGGCGGCGCCGACGGCCCGGACCTGCTGGCCAACGCCGGGTTCGCCCAGCTCGCCTTCAACTTCAAGTACGTGATCCCGTCGCCGCCGCCGTCGCCGCGACTGGCGATCGTGCCCGTCGACGAGGGGCTCGACCTGTACTGGGACCGCAGCTCGGAGCTGGCGGAGGACCCCACGAGCCCGGCGCCGGGCGGCATCGACTTCGAGGGTTACCGGGTGTACCTGGGCCAGGACCGTGGCGGGCTCGACAAGATCGCCCAGTACGACCGTCCGGACACGGTCGGCTTCGACACCGGCCTGGCCGAGGTCGCGCTCGAGGATTCGGTCGCGATCGACGGCGTGTTCTATCACTATCGCAAGCGGATCAGCGGCCTGAAGAACGGGTTCAAGTACTACGCGGCGGTCACCGCCTACGACATCGGCGACGACCAGATCGAGTCGCTCGAGTCGGGCGTGACGCAGAACCTGACGCAGGCCGTCCCCGCGCCCTCTCCGAGCGAGGCGGCCGGGCGCAAGGTCACCGTCTTCCCGAATCCGTACAAGGTCGAGGCGCAGTGGGACGCCGGGCGCCTCGTGCGTGATCACTACCTGTGGTTCGCGAACCTGCCGGGGCGTTGCTCGATCCGCATCTACACGCTGTCCGGGGACCTGGTGAAGAACATCGCGTTCGACGGGGCGACCTACGACGGATCGAGCGCGCGTGGCCTGTACAATCCGGCGTCCGACGCGGCGCTGGGCGCCCCGAGCCTCTCGGGATCGCTCTACGCGTGGGACATGATCACCGAGCTGGGCCAGGCGGCCGCCTCGGGCCTCTACCTGTACACGGTCGAGGACGAGGCGACGGGCGCCATGCAGCGTGGCAAGTTCCTCGTCATCAAGTCGGACCGGGAGGGCTTCCGATGAGCCACAGCTTCCGCACCTTCGCCGCGTGTGCCCTCGCGGCCCTCGCCCTCGCCGGGGCCGGTTGCGGGAAGAGCGGCACGCTGTCGCCCAACCGGGCGCCCGAGACGATCGTGTTCGTCTCCGGCGACCTGGACACGGTGCGCCACATCGTGACGCTCTCGTGGTTCGGCACCGATCCCGACGGCGTCGTCGATCACTACGAGTTCAAGTGGATCTACGAGGACGGCCAGGCGCCCGCGGGCTACGACTCGAGCGCCTGGTTCACGACGGCGCGCACCGAGTCGACATTCTCCGTGTGGACGCCGAACCGCACGTCGATGCCGACCTTCGTCGTGCGCACGATCGATGACGAGAACGCGGCCGATCCGACCCCGGCGCGGCAGACGTTCCGGTTCTTCAACCTGCCTCCCCGGGTGAGCTTCACGGGGACGCCGGTCCTGCCTCCGACCACGCTTCCGGTCGCAACCGTGCGCTGGGCGGCGACGGACCCCGATGGCGACATCGCCCGCGCGAGCTACCAGGTGTGGCTCGACGGGAACCTCTCGACCGCGACGATTCTTCCGCCGGGCACGAGCGAGTTCACCATTCCCCCGGCGGCGTTCTCCGACGGCGCAGGGGGCTACGTCACCGGCGCGCACGAGGTGTTCATCCGCTGCATCGACGACGGCGGAGCGGTCAGCCTGCACGACTCGTTCACCTGGAACGTGACCGCGCCGCAGGGCGAGGTGCTGCTCGTCGACGACGTCCCACTTGGGCAGTCGCTCAAGGTGGATCCGGCGTATCGCAACGCGCTGAACCGGCAGCTCGGCTCGCCGGCGGCATACACGATTCTCGATCTCGAGCTGGCGAATCCATTCCGCTCCGCCGCCGACATCACGGCCACGTTCGGGTTCTTCCGCTCGGTGATCTGGTACCAGGAGATGAACACGGCGCGCTCGGCGGCGCTGCCGATGGCCGAGAACGCGATCCGCACGCAGCTCGCCGCCGGCGGGAACGTCTACGTGTGCAGCACGATCCTCGTCGGCACGGCCGGCGCGATCGCCAACCAGGGCTTCCTCGCGGACGTCGTCGGCGCCGATTCCGTGCGGCTCAACGCCAAGCTCGGCACCACCGCCTTCTCGATCGGCAATGGCGCGCTCGTGCACCCGGCTGCGGGGACGCCCTACGATTCCCTGAAGGCGGTCGGCATCTCGACGGACGTCGACGCGCTGATCCTCCGCCAGGCGGCCGACGTTGCCTTCGAGGCCCGGCCGATCGTGCTCGATTCGTCCCAGGTCGAGCCGTGGACGATCGGCGTGGACCGCGTGCCGGCGGGGGGGGCGGGGCGGTTCGTGTTCCTCACCTTTCCGCTGCGCTACCTGGCCGGCACGCCTCCCGGGGCGCCGTTGCCCGCCCCCGACGCGGACTACGCCGAGAAGACGATCCGCCGGGTCCTGGCTCGCTTCGGCCATGGGGCGAACCCCTAGCCGGCGGTCTCGCAGGAACTCCCGGAGTTCCCCGGACGCCGCGGCCCGGAAGCGGTCCGCGGCGTGCACAATTGGCCGAACCCCTTGACACGCAAGGGGTTTTGGGGATACTCTTCGTGCGATTCCGTTGCTTGAAGATCCTTGTCCTTCCGAATCCCCTCCCTTGGAGTTTCGGAAACGGAGCGATCGCTCCCGCCGTTCCCCCGACGTTCTTCCCGCACTCGTCTGGAGGTTGCCCGATGTCGCGCCTGTCCCTTCGAACGTTGGCGCTCGCGGTTCCTGCCGCGCTGCTGCTCGCTTTCGCCGCTGCCCCCGCCTCGGCCGTTCTTCGGACCGTGACGATCTACCAGATCCAGGACACAACTTCGGTCGGCTTCGTGCCCGTCGGCAGCACCGATTCGGTCACCACGACCGGCATCATCACCGGCGCGGACACGCGCGGGTCGGGCTTCGGCATATACATCCAGGACGCCGCCGGCGGCCCGTACTCGGGCATCCTCGTCTTCACCGCCTCGAACGTGTACGCGGATTCAGGCTATGCCCGCGGCGACATTCTCACGGTCACCGGCCGGGTCACCGAATTCCAGAACGAGACCGAGATCATCTCGGGCAACGGCGCCTCGTTCGGCCCGGTGCCCACGACGGTGAAGATCGGCACCGCGCCGCTACCGGCCTTCATCGCGCTGCCCAACTTCGGCTCATTCAGCGAAACCGCGGCCTATGCGTTCGCCGAGCGCTACGAAGGTGTCCTCGTCTCGCTGACCAACGGCAAGAACGCGCGCTACCCGATCTACGCGAGCGCCACCAGCGCCAGCTTCCCCTCGAGCACGTGGCTGGTCACCGACAACACGATCCCGGCCTCGACCGACACGGTGCGCATTGACGGCTTCACGCTGGCCAACCCGGGCGTCTCGGCGCCGGCGCTCGGTGTCGTCGCGCCCTCGTTCCGCGGCATCGGCCACCAGCGCACGCGCGGCTACGGCATCCAGCTGCGTGACGGGGCCGACATCGTCGTGCCCTCGCCGCCGTCGCTGCTCAACGCCTACGCCACCACGAACTCGACGATCCGCCTGGTGTTCGACCGCGCGCTCGACCCGCTGACGGCGCAGAATCCGGCGAACTACTCGCGTCTGTCGCTGGGCACGATCGACGCGGCGACGATCGTCGGCGCCGGCAACCAGACGGTCGACCTGACGACCACGACCGACGCCCAGGTTCCGGGAGAAGCCGAGGCGATCACCGCCGCGGGCATCAAGTCGACGCTCGGCGTGGCCATGGCCGCGCCGGCGACGCAGACGTTCCGCGCGGGCATCAGCTCGATCCGCCAGGTCCAGACGAACACCACCGCCGACTCATCGCAGTACGCGTTCGCGCAGGTCACGATCCGCGGCGTGATCCACGCGCGCGACGAGCAGCTCTATTACATCCAGGACGGCACCGCGACCGGCCCGTCGTCGGCCATGGCGATCTACGCCCCGATCAGTTCGATGTCCCAGGGCGACGATGTCACCGTCTCGGGCAACATCATCGAGTTCGGCAGCCTGTCGCAGATGACCGAGTACTCCGGCCTCGACTACCAGTTCGAGAACGCCACAGGCGTTTCGCTGTTCGCGCCAGTCGTCGTCGCGCCGGGCCTGATCGGCACCCTGTCGGGCCCCGAGCCGTACACGGGCGAGGCCTACGAGGGGATGCTCGTCCAGCTCAACAACGTCACCGTCACCGCCGATTCGCTCCCCAACGGCCAGTTCATTGTCACGGGCGGCGGCGGTGCGGGCGACTCGGTACGCGTCGACGACACCATGTGGCGCCACGACTACCTCTATTCGTACGGCGCCAACCTGCCGGTCGTCGTGCCCTACATCCGCGGCACGGTCAACGACGCGTTCGGCCAGTACACGGTCAACCCGCGCGACTCGGCGGACGTCTCCGACCAGCTCGTCGACGTGCAGCCGGGCGCCGGCGCGCTCGAGTTCGCGATCCGGGGAATCGCGCCGACACCGGTGTCGTTCGCGCGTGGCGGTACGGCGGTCATCAGCTTCACCCTGCCGACGGCGGGACGGGCCAGCCTGCGCATCTACGACGTCGCCGGCCGCCTGGCCGCGACGCCGCTTTCGAACGTCGATTTTGCGGCCGGTCCGCAGGCCATTTCACTCAACTCCCGGAGCCTGGGCGGCGAGCGGCTCGGATCGGGTATCTTCTTTGTCCAGTTGCAGTTGGGGAATAGGCTTGCAACCGCCAAGCTGGTGGTGACAGACTAACCCCGAGTTCATAAGCGCGGCCACGGAAGCAGGCCGTCCATGACCCAAAGGACCGGGCGACTCTACCGTCTGCAGAGCTTCGGGGTGGTCACTCCGCAGGCTACCCCCTCTGCCGGTCGCCCGGTTTCCTTTTGCCCGCACGGGGCGGTCGGATCCTCGACCGCCCCGTGTCGTGTATCGGAGGATCGGATGATTTCATCGGCTCGTCGGCCGGCGTTCTCCTTCGCCGCCCTGCTCGCGCTCCTCGCGCTCATCATCGTGTCCGCACCGGCCTCGGCCATTCCGATCCGCGACCTCCACGCCGTCACCACCAGCGGCGTTCCGGCCCCGCCCTACGGTCCGGGAGTCACCGTCACCGTCACCGGCGTCGTGGTCAGCCCGGACAACACGTTCTCGCTGACCTCGGACGAAGTGGTCGTCCGCGACACGACGGGCGCGATCACCGTCTTCCGCTCCGGCGGCGGCTACACCTACAACCTGGGCGACAGCGTCACGGTCACCGGGCAGATCGCCCAGTTCAGCGGCCTGACCGAGATCTCGAACGCATCCATCGTCACCACGCACTCGGCGGGAAACCTCGCGTACTACAACGACCCGGTCGTCCTCACCTGCAAGCAGGTGCGGGACTCGACCATGAACTACACGACGATCCGCGAGGACCGCGAGAGCCAGCTCATCCGCATCAACAACGTGACCGTCGTCGCCGGCACATGGCCCACGACCTGCACGGGCCTCAACGTGACGCTCACGATCCAGGACGCGACCGGCACGACGTCGTTGTTCCTCGACAAGGACACGCAGCTCTGCGGCTCGTCCAACCCCAGCGGCGCGTTCGACGTCATCGGAATCCTGACCCAGTTCGACACGGCCGCCCCGTACTTCGACGGCTACCAGATCAAGCCGCGCTTCCTGTCCGACGTCATCCCGCTCACGCCCGGTCCGAACTTCGTCGGCGTGCCGACCGCGCAGGCGACCGACTCGACCAGCGCGACCGTGACGTGGGGCACCGACGTCGCCTCGACCAGCATCGTGGACTACGGCCTGACGCCGGCGCTCGGCTCGCCGCCGACCGTGATCATCGGACCTGGCGAGCTGGCGCTGGCCCACCAGACCGACGAATATTGCCTGGTAGCGCGCATTGAACGAGCGACCGAAATATACGGACGGCTTATTCGCCAGTGGTGCCGCGCCTGACGCCGATCTGACCCGAGGCTG
>Ga0209668_10000863_pt1 | contig 12650 bp, 20 predicted proteins | sample FrelakmetPLP11PL_FD_187150 | JGI IMG/M metagenome (GOLD analysis project Ga0209668, IMG submission 187150) | Freshwater lake sediment microbial communities from the University of Notre Dame, USA, for methane emissions studies - PLP11 PL (SPAdes)... | ecosystem: Environmental > Aquatic >... | reverse complement strand
CTGACCACCCTTTAAGGAAGTCCAATAAGACTAATATTGGAGCCTACGCACCGTGCTTAAGCGTCACCTTAAAGGGTGGTCAGTATATTAAAGTGCCCGTGGACAAAGCTAGCTCGGACGCATTGCGTGGAATCCTGGTGGCTAAAGCCAGGGATTTTGTTGAAGGTCATGTAGATAGGCTTGCAAACGCTTCGCTAACTCCAGCAGAAATTAAGGATTTGGTTCGCGCAATCTCGGACGTTGATGCCCTCCAGCGTGAACAATACGTTATCTCGCTCAACGCTTCTTCATCCGATATGGGCAAAGGAATGCAGAGCATGATCAAGAACGCCGCGCAGGGAGCAGCAGAGGGTACAGCGGCAGGCTTCATGGATAAGATGCGCCGTATGGATGAGGCCGCAAAGAAAATCGAGAAGCAGGTTGTTCCTATCTAATGGTATCAGTAGCTAAAACATTTGGGACGGCTCTGGAAGTGGCTCAGATTAAATTGGTCCATGACGAAATCGTTGCGGGGCATAAAGCCACCGCCGCCAATATGGTTAAGTATGCGATGGGGCATGATCCAGATATCAGCTTAGAAGCCGAAGGTGATCTGTTGCTCCGCGACTTCTTTAACGCAATGGTCGATGCCAATAACTACGTTGGTGCAGCCGCGCTCTGCTGGGGACCGCCGCTATTTCATCCAGAACTTAACAGCGTGCGTGAAATCTTCGATACCGCAGCAGTGCAGCCGCTCATGCTATCGATGGGAGCCAGTTCGATGGGGAAAACTTACAACCTAGTTATTTTCTGTTACATGGATTGGCTCCGCGATCCCGAATGGACAAGCGTGAAGCTGATGTCGCAATCGGACAAGCATTTAACCGACAACGTATGGCCTCACTTAATGCAGATTCACGAATCGTGTGCGCTTAAGCCTTTAAATAAAGTAAAGGACTTACCGTCTGACTTGTGGATGGGTATCGCTGACTCAGGAAAGTCTTATGGTTTTGCTGGCATGGCGTTCAAACAATCTCAGTTGTCGTCTGGGGCGTGGAAAGGTTTCAAACCCCAGCCTAAGCGTCCTATTACCGACAAGGGCTATGCAGTTTTCGGCCCGATGACAAAGCTCCGAGTGCTGATGGACGAAGCCCAGCAAATCCCAGAGGGCGTGTGGCAGGATCTTAATTCGGTTAAGGCATCCGTTGGTGAGGGGCGTGTAAAGATTTTTGCCGCATTCAATCCTGAAGATGTATCGCAGCCTGTTGTTCGCCGTGCAGAGCCAGTGGGTGGATGGCATTCAGATCATCAAGAAACGCTTTACAGTTATGAATCAGCACAGGGGTGGTGGGTGGTTCGACTCGATGCTGCCAAGTGTGAAAACGTAGTTCAGCGAAAGGAGATTTACCCAGGAGTCATGCGTTATGAAGCATTCCTGGACACATTGAAGGGCGGTGGCGATGCAAGCCCTCGGTACTGGACGTTTGCGCGGGGCTTCCCACCGCTACAGGACTCTGCCAATACAATTATACCCCCAGATTGGGCGAGCACACAGCGTGGCGAGGCTCTTTATGACGGTGAAGTTACCAACGTGGCTTCTGTAGACTTGGCATATCAGGGCGCGGATAAGTGCGTGATTGCAATCGGGCGTTGGGGCATTGCTCACGGCTGGCGTGATCAAAAGGGCGTGACCCATAATTTTGTTAACCGTCTCAGCCCGTCACTCAATCAATCCCGCCATGTCTTAACCATCGACCAGTTCTTTGCGATGCCGAAAAGCTTAGACGTTATGGGTGTAACGCAGGAGATCATGGGTAAGTGTAAGATGCTCCGCATCCAGCCCGAATGGGTTGCAATGGATTCTACAGGCAATGCAATGGCGACCTACTCCTATGCTTCAAAGTACTGGGGGAAGGTGCTAGGAATCAACTGGGCGGAGGCTGGTAGCGAGATGAAGGTCTTAACCGATGACCTTGTGACCGCCAAGGAGCGATTTGATGGTGTGCCGTCCGAGATGTGGTTTGCTGTGAAGCACTGGATGGACCCAAATGTCGGTGCGTTGCTGTTTAATCCGACAATCCAGTCGCAGGATCTTTACTCGCAGATGACAACCCGACGCTATAAACGCACGCGCAACGGGAGAATGCACGTTGAGAGCAAGGACGAATACAAGGCGCGGAACGCTGGCAAATCTCCCGACGAAATGGATGCCGTGGTCATGCTGCTCCACCTTATCCGAATGCGCGGGGGCGTGATTGCAGGCATCGTGGAACAGCAGAATAATAAGAGCGACAGGGTTATAAAAGCGTACTCCCCGACAACAGACCGTTCTGATGTCGAGGAGCCGCTGGAGCTGGGTAGTGAACCCGATGATAACGGTGAGGAACTAGCCGCCGTTGATCTTTCTTAAACTTTCTTGGTGTTTCTTAACAAGGGCTAAGGTTTCAAAAAACTGCACCCACTGCTGGAAGAACGTCTCTTCATGCTTCCCCCAAACATTGACAAAATCCTCCAGAGGAAGCTTGCGCTTTATTGGCAGGCTTAGGACCTCGGACTTGCTCAATGAGATTTTCTTCCACGGGCTGAATACTTTCATGCCTCCCTTAAAGTTTGGGTACAGTCCAAACTCATAAGGCCGCTCATCCGTGATCGGGGTCTTGTCGGCGTGACCGTTTACTTGCAGACAATAAATACCCCACTCGCTAATAATGTAGCCCCATGTCTGAACGATCATATTGTCTGCCTTAATCTCATTTGCGAGATTGTAGGCAATAGTTCCAGCATCTTCTAAAGCCCCAATATCTGGGACGATGACTTCGATGTTGGAGTGATCCCTTTCATGCCAGTTTAGATTGTTCATGCGTATGCCTCCGCTGTCTTTTCAAACTTCCTGAACTTCCGTTTCTTGGCTAGCTCGATGTAGCCATCGATTTTGTTTTTAGCTGACTTGCTTAGTTTGTATGTACGCCGACGACTCATTTTGTTCCTTTGGTTTGCCGCTGAGATTCCGCACCAAATTAGCGCGGTTCATCCAAGCTGCTTGAAGCCCCCTGTCACGGGGCTTGGGGCAGATTAGCTTGAGCAGGTTTGCATTAAACTGGCGCGTGAGCCAGTAGTGGATAGTTTAAACTCTGGGTGATCGAGCGCAAACGCAATCGTCTGGTCAATCAATCGACCTGCTGGCAGGCCAGTTGATTCCTTGATGCGCTTGATTCTTTCAGCCGTCGATTTCTTAACATAGGGAGCAGTGCGCGTGATGAGCACACGACGCTCGCCGTCTTCTAATGGTCTACCGTGTGGGTTACTCATGTTTAGCGGCCTCCTTGGCTTGATTTGCAAGCGCAAGGTTAGTTGCGTTGATCATGTTCCACATTTCATTCGCAAGCCCACGGGAAGGCCCGTGATTGATGAGCCGATTTTCGCTTTCCATAAAGCGGGTCTGCTCGCGTTGGTAATCTTCGCCTGCTTTAAAACGGGCGGCGTCGTTGTTTATATTTTCCATTTTAGTAGTTTACGGTTTTAGTTTTGCAGAGATATGACCAGAGGAATTTACCCGCCACCATTACGTCAGGCTTTTTTGATTTAAGCAAGCGACGATGCGTGGCAGAGAGTTTGGGTTGGAGTGCCAGAAGCTCGCGAGCGGCTTCGATTATTTGCGAGTCGGTAGACTGCGCGAAATTTACTGTCGTGACGGTGTGATTCATGGAGGTTAGGCTGTCTGTTGTTTCCTGTCCTGCTTGATGTCCTCCAGATCTGACTCGGCAAGCCTGAAGGCATTATCGGGCGACGTGTCTTCACACTCATCGAGAAAGCAGGAGAAGATATCCTGCAAGGTTTCTCTGTCGGCTGGACTGTTGAAACCATCCTTGATCATGTTTTGAATTATTAACCGTAGCCGTTCTTTGTATGTCATCTTAAAATCCCCTTGCGGGGTGTTAACAGGGCCTGAATTGGCACTGAATGAAGCCGCCCACTGTCACTGGGCAGCTTGTATCAGGGTCACTCTATTTTTACGTTGAACGAGGGCAGGGCGTCCACGCCGACGAAGTACCCGATGCTGTCAACCCAATGCCTCCCGCTAACAAGATACATTTCTCCATCGCACTCCATCACGGTGGCGATTCGGTTAGCTGGCAAATCAAACACCTCCGCTCGCTCATTGCCGTAGGTTTCCCAGAAAAGACCCTCGAAACCAAAATCGTCATGTGGGTTGACCATAAACATACCGCTGTCGACAAGTTGGTCGTAAGTGGGCTCCTTGATCTTTTTAGTTTTCATTGCTTGGGGTGTTGAGGTGGTCAATCGCGTCCGAGATTTTATCCATCAGCATCTCCTCAAGCGGGTGATATTCACCGTCGCCAAGATAGCCGCCAGACCATTGCTTGGTCACGTTGTCCTGAATCGTACCGTCAGGAAATCGCTCTTCCTCCGTGTCATAGTCACTCGACCATTCCTTGGTAATGGAATCGTAAGCGATAATGAAGTAGTGCGTTGTGTGTGGTTTATTCATGGGAGTGGTGGGTTAGCCGTTTGCGATTACGATGCCACCGTTGAACTCGATGACCGATGTTTTATTGCGAAGGAAGTCCTTTGCTTCTTTTTCGTTTTGTTCTTCGGTAGCGTCGGCGTCTAATTCGAAGCCGTAATTTTCAGCCGCTTCAACGGCACTTGAATACTCTGAAAAATCACAGCATAGGCCGACGACATCCAGCTCGGTGTCGGGATAAGACTCTTCGAGGTAATCATAAAGCGCAAGAAGCGCGGCGTGACTGAACTGTGACCCACGGTTTGCGCGGTGGAAGGCGGCAGTGAAATCTGACTGGGTAATCTCTTGGTACATAAAAACAATATTTAGAGGTTAATTATTCGCCGAAGCAGATTTTGAGAGCAGAGCCGACGCCTGCCGTGTTCGCGCCCGCCTTAATCATAGCGAGTGCGAAGAGATTACCCTTCACTTTGTCGCCGTTCGCCATGCCTAGCAGTTGCATATACTCGCCATAATGGCCTTTGGTCATTTCTCTTTTAGACTCAATGTCCTTCACGACAGGAGCGAAGTCGCTCGCTAGGTCATTGATTAACGTATTTAGGCTTTCCGATGTCATTTTAAAATCCCAGTGAAGGGAGTTAGTGGTTTTTAACAGAGCCGAGATGGCACTGCTTGAAGCCGCCCACTGTCACTGGGCAGCTTGGGGCAGTTACAAAGCGGTGAAGTCAGCGATGGCGCGGCGTTTAATATCGGCCACTTGAGCGCGTGCTAGTTTTACTAACCGCTCGGCGTTCAGCTTGGCGTCCTCGATTATCTTGTCCGCTTCAGCTTGAGCGTCACCTCTTACCCTGCGGGATGCCTCCAGCGTCTGGGTGAAAGTCATTGCCCGAACTTCGGGGTGCATGTCTGAATCCATAGCCGCTTTAATCGCTGGCAATTGATCAGCGAGCCACTGCGAGCAATAAGAGTTATTGCCAAGTGCAGCAACTGCCGCACTGAGGATTTCGATTTCGTTTTTCTTGGTCATGTGATGAGTTAATAGTTGGGATTAATAGAGCGCAAGCATTAAATTTCTCCAAGCGCACGAAGCTTGCGGATGGTCGGGGCGACTTCGCGTCGACTAAGCAAGCCGTGACTGATTAAATGACGCACACGCTCGCGGGGCAGTCTAGCTAAAGCTAGCGCGTCACGGCAGGAAATGTCGGGTCGGCAAAGGCGGATTTTAATGGCGAGAGATTTCATTTTAATAGTTGGTTGAAGTTACTGGACACCGAAAAGCCCCACCGCTCACATGGAGACGGCAGGGCAGTGGGTCGAGGCGCGGGGCCGATTAATCCAGCAAATCGCGCCTCCCTTCGTCTTCGCTGTAGCCTTCATTATTACGCACGAACCGTGCCCCGCTGTCGTGCATCAGCTCCTCGATCACCTCGATTTTCCGCCAAAGCACCTTGGCAATGGCGAAAAGGCGGCGGTGCTCGTTCTGTGCGTAATCGCTGGAGTCAGGCTCAGGAATCTGCCTGAAAAGCATCGCTGCCTCGGCGGCGAGTTCGTCGCGGCGAGCATCATTTGAGGCCGAGAGTTGCTTCTCGGTAGCGTCATCTAAATGGGTCCAACCATTTTGGTAATTCATAGGATTAGGTATTTGAGGGGAGTCGGCGAATCGTGAAGCGCGAACCGTGTTGCTCGACGGCGAACCTCTCGCCGACGCCGTGGACCTGATCACCAACCTCGCAGGAGGCCAGCACAGCGGCCCACGCATTAATGGCGGCGTCGGCTTGGCGGGTTGTAAGGCCGAGCATAATAGCGATGGTTGACGCGCCCTCGCCGTGGGTATTTTGGTCGTGGGCGATCAAGCACTGGTAAACGCCGTATTTTTTGAAAGCTTTCGAAGTGTGTATTTTCATGGGATTAGTCGCGGGAGTTGAGTGAGCAGATGCCGACAACGGTGGCGGCGAACAGAGCGAGCAGGACAACGGTGAGAAGGAAGGCGTCAAAGCTCATTTCGCCCCCTTGATCTTGGTATTCATTTGGTCAACGGTGCGGGCGAGGCGGGTCAGCTCATCAATGGCGGCCTTGCTACCATTAGCGGCAGCAGCGATGAGGGCAGGCATCAGACCCTCCCACGTTGGCGTCATGTCGATATGCTGAATTTCGTTTTGGGTTTTCATTTTAAAATGCGGTGAGAAGCGTGATTGCTTGGCACTGCTTGGAGCCGCCCCATTATGGGGAAGCTCGGGGCAGGGTCGAGGTCTCAGCCTTCCATAGTTGGGACATCCTTTCCGTCCCAGAGGTCGCTGTGCTCGGCGTTAACTGGGTCCAGCTCGGCGGTGTAGGTATAGTCGGACGCAATCTCGCCGCAGGAGTTGCCATAAACAAAGTAGATCTCAACTCTCTTGCCCAGCGGTGATCGGCAAGTCAGGTTGCAATCATCACAGCCCATGCACTCCTCGACAAACTCATCAAATGGAACCTCCGAAAACCTCGCCGCAATTTCGTCGCCGCCATCATTTGAGCAGTTGAGAATCGTGAAGCCGTGCTTCTGGAGCGTTGTCAGGTACGAGCGCAATTCTATGGAGTAATCATTGTACGTTGTCATTTATTAGTTGGGTTTAATGTGATTATTTAACGATGGTGAATTCATAGACACCTTTCGAAATAGAGAACCAAGCGTGAACCTTCAGGCGTTTATATTTAGCAATAAAAGATTGCACGCCTGATTCAGGACTCCGCGATCCCGCACTGAATGCAAGAAGGTCAAAACCGAGAGCAGCTAATTCCTTCACCGTTTTCTGAGTTACATTATTCATTTATTAGTTGGGTTTAATTCGGGAGCGGGTTGCCCCCGTGACTGCCAGTAATGCATGGGCATTGTTTCAACTGCAAGCTTCAACTTCAGCCCCTCTTTTTCTGGCACAGCCAAATACTCAGGACCCAGCAGGAGAGCAGGCAGGAGCGCACAGGAGCGCACAGGAGGCCAGCAGGAGGGCAGCACAGGGCAGGAGAGCAGGAGGATCGAGCAGGCCCAAAAGCAGGCCCCAAAAAAGCACCCCGAAAACCGACACCCTAGTTTTCGAAAAAACACCCTAGTTTTTACGTTCGCCCAGGGGGCAGAGTTTTCCCTATGAAAAAACAAACCGTTTCTTTCCCTTTTATTATTGCGACTCTGTCTCAGTATGGCCTGCAACGGTGGTGCCATTTTAGGCCCATAATATCACGATAGTTAGGATCCTAATCATTCTCTGCCAAGCAAGCTAGCCCCCCGTGCCGTGGATAGCAGTCTAACATCACCAACGGATTACCGTTAGACACTGATCATCATCACGTTGCACCAGCAAGACGCACAATTTGTATTATGTCTAACGTTCTGTAGATTCCCGTGCAACACCTTTACCACCAGCAGCTTACGACCCCACCACCCACTCGAAACCTCGACCGCTGGGAGGGTGCCATCTTCGTAGAAGGCGTGTAGGTATCTATCTATACGTCCAATGTAGGATAAAAAATATATGGCCTATGTGTTTGTACGTCCTATGGTTACAAAAATATATAGGCTATTATTCCCAGCTATGTACGACTGTTAGGTGGGAAAGGGTGGGGTGGGTAAAATAAGGGGGCCTATAGATTGTTGTTGGAGTATATAGAAAATTTTAGGGATAGGTAGATAGGGAGCGGGGTACTAAGCTGTGCATATGCTCTACCTACGCTATACCCTTATATAAGACGATTCCTTGGCGTTGCCAGGAAAGTAGCCACTATCTTTATGCGTCGTCTAAAACATAACAAGGAATGACGATAATCTTTATATGTCGTCCAGCCTTTATTATAGGCTGCAAGCCGCTTCCTAACAGGCCGCTTTAAAAGCAAGCCATTCCGCTGGCAGCTTATCTTGCTTAGAACTATTACAGGATTTACAACAAACAACCAAATTGGTCAAGTCATGCGGTCCTCCAGCCGACATTGGTATAACGTGATCCATCGTCATGTCTGTCCCAGGAGATACCACCCTGCAATAATGGCAAGCTACTGGGGCTTCAGTCTTCCATCCTTTTAACCAATACAAAACAGCTTTTGCGTCGCCTATCTTTGCCCCCGCTTTATTAGCGCGGTGTTTGTGTTTGCGAGCCAAGTATTCGTTTGGATGAGCGGCGTACCAAGCTTTTGCGTATGCCTCTATCTTTTCTCGGTTGGCATCTCGGTAAACTTTATTCTTCACCGAAAGATTTTTACGATTAGCTGCGCGGTAAGCTTTTGCGTATGCCTCTATTTGTTCACGGTTAGCCTGGCGGTACGCTGCTCTTTTTTCTTTGGTTTGCATGGTTAAGCTGGGCTATTCAAATACCTCAACCACGGTTAAATAACATTCGATTGTTGCCCTGGCCTCATCCGTTGATCGGCACACGACTGCCAAATAACCCTGTTTACCCAATACTTCTATTGCTATCTTTTGTTCTGGTGATACCCTGCCTATTTCAGATTTCATCTCTATCCAAAGGCCATGATACTTACCGCTTGGATATGCCAAGAAATAATCGGGCGTGCCAGCACGGACACCCATCGCCTTCAGATTCTTCCCGTTTCTCGCACCTACGTTCCCACCGTTTGGGATGTGGAGTAGCAGGTTCTCTGGGATCTTATTAATGCGAGAATAAAATCCCCACCAGAGAATTACTGCGCAGCATGATTTGAACTCTAAGTGGCGTGCCATTCTGCTGGTGAGGATAAGTGGTTATTGGGTAAGCTTGTTGAGAGTAAGTCTCATTAAGCTTCAAACTTACTTGGGGTAGGAAACAAATCATGAAAGTAAGACTTAGCATCATCTGATAGTCCATCTCCAATTGAAAAAACATCTCTATCAGCAACCTTAATTATTAACTCTTCTTTGCTCGCAACATTGCCTAGTTTCATATCTGGCAGATTGGTTGGTGATATACCCAATACATTACAGTAAATAGATCTAAAGGTTAAGCCCATTGGTACACGCGCCGAGAGATCAATCCAAGGCTTCATCGATATAAACTTTTCTTTACTATAACGAATAGGAACGTGGATTTCAAAGGTTATGGTTGGCAAATTCTTGGCAATCAACTGGGCCTCCGTTTGCATTAACGCAACTCGGTATCCATTCATGGCAGTTGCTGACCACTTACGCCTTAACGAACCGCCTGAATAATAGGGATAAGTTGAAATATCCGTATCCTTTAAAAGAAAGGTATCATCATTGATCCAAAGGAAGTTATCGGTCATTGGCAGGTTTTTACACGCAAAGTAAATTTGATCTGCAATGTTGTGCTCCTTGTTCTTGCCAAAGTCATCGTGCTGGAAGTAGTTAACTTCTTTACTAAGAAAGCCTGGATCGTTACCTACCACCCAGATCTTACCCATGTTCTTAGCATGCTTTTCTAGCGAACGTAGGCAATAGCGCAACTCCGTGTTTGACCATTTGCTGCCACGCCCAAGCACAATGAGTATGTCGGTAATATTTGCTGGCTCAGATTCTTTTTTCTTTTCAACATACTTTACTGGGGGCCAAGCAATCTCGTTATATGGTGCGTTGGCTATCTCTTTTAGGTTCATCTTACGGAGCATTAACCAAGCTCTAGCATAGCTTCTATTGTAGACGTTGCCAGGATGACGCAGTCGCCCTTTCTTCCAAGGACTATCGTGCTTCTCATGGTAGATAGCTTTATCCATCTGAACACCGCCCGTTTCTTTAATCAGCTCACGGAAGATCCAGTCCCATGTTTCCCTGCCTAAAATGAATGGAGGAAGGTCTTGCTTGTGCCTTGCCCACCAACGACGGGTAACGGCAAAGGCATCTGCACCTGCATACCATTTGCCTGTAGCTACCTTTTCCTTGTTATAAATGCCAGGTTCAATGCTCGTAAAGTCCCAACGGTGGCAGTAGAGCGAACCATGTTTCTCGCAGAGATCTCTGACTTCATCGGCAAACCCATAACAGAGGCAGATGTCGGCATTGGTTATAAGTACAATCTCTATGTTAGGATTATCAAAGCCACGTTCTATCATATCGTGGATGAAAGGCAGGGCTACGGGATCTCCAACGCTAGTGCCATCTCGGCCCAGATTTACCGCAGATAAATCAATGTCGATCCAGTTACCGATAGCTGCTTCCCGTTGCCATGTGGCAGCAGCAGCTTTCATTCTAGCGATTGTCTTAGAGTCACTTGACGCTCCAGACCAGACATGACCAATAACAGATTTCATAGATTGCGGGGTTTATTTTAATAGTCCTAGGTATCTTGCTTGTGATTTATGATCCTCAATCCAGATATGGCTTTGCCGAGAAACCGCTAGCCATGTACTTACGTTAAGATAGTTCTTACCCCGCTTCTCAACATGATGCACATCCTCGCTATAAGGAACTAACCCACATTTAAACTCTGGGTCCAAATGAAACATTATAATGTTATGCGCCTGACAGTAAGGGAAGTCAGTCAAAAACTGTTTACGAAGCTGACTGTAGATCTTACCTTCTGCTGCTCGCTTCTTAGATATCCTTTTTAATGGTGTTCTTTTCATGAGTGAGAGGGTGGGGGGTAATTTTATACCTTATTGGGAGTAAATTTACTCAGTACCGTGAGTAAATTGTAAGTCATTTTATGAGTCAGGGGATCAGGAACGTCCACTATCTCTTACGACAACTACTCAGTTATAATCATTTATAGGTAGTTTTGGTTCTAATTGTGTATATTGGATCTTTTACTCATTTATGGGTAAAGGCGAGTTCGCGCTCACACTCACACAGCATTGCGTTCGCTCTGTGCGGCATGTCGAGTTGCTGCTTCGCGGCGGCAAGTTGAGCGCGGAGGGAGGCAATTTCCTTCTCCTTAGCAGCAAGCTCGCGCTCAAGCTGGCGTGCAAAGTCCCACCAATTCATCTGCTGGTCAAGAAACCCAAGATTTTCAAATGCATCTGTTTGTGGTGTATCGCTCATTTGCTGGCCTCCTGTGTTGGTTCGTTAATAATTTTGTTTAGATCCGCGTTGCGCCCTAGTTCGGCGTGCCATATTTTTTCTGGCATTACCCGATAGTTGCTTAGTTGTTCTGGATTTGCACGCACAAAACTATCATCCCGCCAGACAATTCTATTGTTGGGTTGGGCGGCAATTTGACCAGAGCCATCATCAAGTAATAACATGTGATAACATTTATGTTCTGGCGGGTATTGGCTGTAACCGTTGTCCGTATGATCCAGTGTGAACCAGTAAGATGCTGGGACCATCTCTCCATCACGGGTTTTAAATTTACACCCCATCTCGCGCAGATACTCGTATTGAGTAACACAGAAATCCCAGCAATGACAGTCCCAAGACTGCAACTGTGGAAGATCGTGAATACGATCTGAAGTGGGGTTTTCGTGCCTTAGCTTATGAAGAGGGATGCGTGCCCATTGCGCTCCAGACTTACATAAAATCGAAAAATGTAAAGCGCGTGACGGGATCGATGTAACCCCAAAAATTACGCAACGCTCGTACTCCATAGTATCAGTAGTACTACCTCTCAAAATACTTTGGTCAACTAGACCATAAATATGTTGTGGGATTGATTTATTCATTTGCTGTTCTACTTGTAGTTTTACATGCCATCAAATATTTGCTGACCGCCAATTTTTTTTGTTGTAAACTTAGCCTCACTATCCTGAAAAGTATTATTCCATTTTCGAGCGTAATAAGCTCGGTGGTTATTACAAATTTTAAACATGCTCCCACGGGTGATGATGGCCGTTTCCCATCTTATACGTTCTGTAACAAGACTAGCCGATAGACGTTTGTAATCCCGTCTTACCAACTCATCTGCAAACCTAATGAACATTTCCCATACATGTGGGTTATCCGCATCAAATTTATTAAATTTTTGTTCTAGTAGTGTCATTTTATTTGTCCTTTATTATTTATTTATTTCATAGGAGGCCAATTAACCCTGATATATTGCGTGCTACCAATTGGCTTTGGATCAATATCATGGTCCAATAAAAACTCTTTGCAATAACTTCTATTCCATATGTTGGCGGCTAGACCGCGATTAACTTCCCAAGGAGACTCATGCTTCTCATGGTAGATGCCAACGGTTATCTTTTGACCGCCCGTTTCATCGATCAGTACCCTGAACGCCCAATCCCAGCATTCACGACCAACAATAAAAGGAGGAAGCTTTTCTTTGTTCTC
>Ga0209668_10000862_pt1 | contig 12668 bp, 6 predicted proteins | sample FrelakmetPLP11PL_FD_187150 | JGI IMG/M metagenome (GOLD analysis project Ga0209668, IMG submission 187150) | Freshwater lake sediment microbial communities from the University of Notre Dame, USA, for methane emissions studies - PLP11 PL (SPAdes)... | ecosystem: Environmental > Aquatic >... | reverse complement strand
TGCTACAGAGGTGCTGCTCAATCTGTTGATAATCAAATTATATACTGGTGCAGTTGTGTTTATTCGGAAGTTGGCACCATCTGCCAGAACGGTTCCGGTTACAGGAACAATTTCCAGAGTTCCTCCCGTAACATTAATATTTGATGAAGAAGATTTAACATCAAAAGCCTCCTGTTCCCCTCCAGCAATGCCTGGCACATCATAAATACGAATCGTACCGCCGGAGACCCTGTAAATATTATTTGTATTCTCGAGATTAAAAGAAGCAAAGGCAGAATTTATTCCGTTTACTATCCTTGAGGTATTGAGAGTGGTTAATGAAACATCAGTAAGATTGGAAACTGAGATATAAGTTGATGGAGTACGCTGGAATCTGCCTCTGAGTATGAACAGCCCGCCTGCCTGAATATAAGAGGCAGAACCGGTTGCAGAAAGAAATTGTTTGGCATCGATCGTTCCTCCGTTAATGATAAAACGACCTGAGGCAACCGAGGATGTTATCAATCCCCCCGATTCACGGGTAGAGAGAAATCCGTTATTTACCTGTAGTTTCCCGAAAATGTTAACGGCGCTGAAACCACCAGTTCCGACACCAATTGTGGCATTATCCGGAGCTGCAACACCATATGCAACATTTATCTCCCTGTAGTCATCGGCTGTAGAGAGTACAACTACATCAACACCTTCGATCTGAAGAGCTCCATTCGAAGGGATATAATAATCTGCATTTGCGGCAATACCCTCAGATAATGAAGGAATAATAAGGCTGCCCTTTAATATAAGGGAACCTGTGTAGATCCATAATGCTTTCCTCAGGCCCGGATTACCTGAAACAGCTCCATCCGTAGGTAAAACATTTGCACCGTAAATCCTGAAGTTTCCATAACTGGTTGAATTAATAGTAAGCTTAAATGTTTGATCGGTTCCTTTGTTGATTATCAGGTTATAGAATACTGTTACCCCATTACAGTTTAATGTATTATCGCTTGCACCCTGAAAATAAACCGATGCTGCACCAGAAGTGGGTCCGGAAACAATTGGAGGAAATGCATTGAATACAGGATAATTAAGATTTGTGAACCTGACGGTACCATTATTGGTAAAATCACCCCTGATAATTATGGTGTGAAAATTAAGATAATAATTCAAAAATGGGGCAGCACCTCCTGAACCTCCGATCACCGGATTGGTTACACCGTTGCCAACACTAATAACTGCTCCGTTATCAATAGTTACGTTACCGTTTATTGTCAGGGTAAGTTTTGCTGTTGCAGCGTTGTCGTTTATCCTTAATGTTCCGTTCTTTATATAAAGATTCCCGTTAAGGGTGATATTGCTTAATTGCGTAGCTATAGCACCGGGAGCATTTATTATCAGGTTATTATAAGTTGTCTGAGACGAAGGTAAAGTGAAATTTACTGCATTGTAATATTCGACGGTTCCTCCTCCGGTATTTACCAAAGAATTAACAGTTGATGAAGGAAAATCTACCGATGCGAGTCTTAAGGTTCCCTGGCCCCGAAGTGCCGCAAGGGGATTTGTGAACCTGTAAGTTGAAAGATCAAGAAATCCTCCGGTATTGATTGCGATATCAAGTCCCCCTGAGGATATGTTTGCCGGAAGCGTAACAGTTCGGTCCGAAAGGATAACAACAATAGCATCACTTCCCGGGATGTTATTTCCTATCTGAAGTGTGCCGCTTGGATCTGATGTCCATGTTTCTGGTGTGTTCCAGGAACCGGTCTTGTATGAATAGAAAGTTGAAATGATTTTTGTCCCAATGCAAAAATAAGGGCCCGGATTAAGTGTGGAAGAAGAGACTATTGATGAAGCTGCGCTCGTTCCTCCTATAGAAGAGTATACGCCTGCGACTGCTGATGACATGCCAATTGCTTTTGTTGAATTAAGGCCGGTTTCATATAGTTCGATGCTGGCACTTGAGAAGTTACCGCTGTTGGTATTTATCAGCGACCAGTAACGAGGATCCACCGGTCCGATTGAGATATTGTCGCCAGTTATTGCTCCTGTTGCACTAACGGCAGCCCTAAGAACAGGACCGGTAGCACCCGTATTTACATCAATAAGATTAATTGCCTTATAGTTATTCCCCTCACCAATAGGGAAAAGATAATTATTGCCGGTTCCGGTCAGATTCGCAGGGATTGATCTCTGCAGGCTGCCTGAAGTCACATTCACGAAAGATCCGGCAGAATAGACAATGGCTGCTGCCGCAGTATTTGAAATATTCAAAGTATATGTCCCTGCCTGCAATATGCCGCTCGTCAATGTCAAAACTCCATTTGATGCCAAAGTGATATTACCATTCATGGTAACGCCATTGGAATTATTAATAGTCAGGTTCCTCAGGTTTGAAGAACTTGAGGGAATAAATATTCCGGCAGCTGATCCTCCAAAAACAAGACCGGAAGAGGATGTCGTTGTCAGGTTTGCAGGTGTTCCTGCTATTGCGGGTCCATTTAAGGTAAGGGTATTTGCCCCAACTGTGAAAAAGCCGGAAGAGAGCATTAGATTTCCCCCGACGGTAACATTACCGCACAATGTAACAGCCCTGTTAATAGTAAGATTATTTAATGTCACTCCTGACAAGCTTGCTGTACCTGAACCACCAATAATAATATTTGAGGTTGCCCCTCCCACAAGTGTTCCGCAATTTATCTGACCATTGAGCGTCAGTGTATTTGGTCCGACAGACAGGCCGGCTCCGGCAGGGTTGAATATTCCGCTTATAGTGAGCGAACTTTGCAAAGTAACGATACTTGAATTGGTTATTGAAAGACCATTTAATGCGACAACACTTACTGGTATTAAAACTCCGGCTGTTGCCCCACCGAAAACAAGACTGGAGGCTGCAGTTGTTATTAAATTTGCAGGTGTCCCGGCAATGGTTGGTCCGTTTAATGAAAGTGTATTTGCTCCAATAGTAAAATTACCGGCTGTAATTGTGAGAGTTCCATTAAGTGATAGATTTGCCCCTAATGTTATATTCCTGCTTGTATTGAAATTGTTTAATCCCCCTGTTATTGAATTTAAGGTAATATTGGTGCCAGTTCCAATAGTAAGATTGGAAGTCAGGCCTCCTGTCAATGACCCGGTTCCATAACTGAGATTTGCAGCATTGGATAAAGTAAGTGTATTAGCTCCGATTGACAGCGCCCCTGAGGTAAGAGTGAGAGATCCCCCTACAGTGACGCTTCCACATAATGATACTGTCCGGTTAATTGTAAGGTTATTTAATGTCACAGCCGATAAATTTGCCGTACCTGCACCACCTATTGTGATATTTGAGGTTGCTCCACCCACAAGAGTTCCGCAATTTATCTGACCATTAAGTGTTAATGTATTTGCTCCTATTGATACGCCTGCACCGCCAGGGTTGAATGTTCCTCCTATTGTGGGAGAACTTTGTAAAGTAAGGATACTCGTATTGGTTATTGAAAGACCATTTAAAGCTGCCACACTTGTTGGTATTAAAACTCCGGCTGTTGATCCTCCGAAAACAAGGCTTGAGGTTGCAGCTGTTACTAAATTTGCAGGAGTACCGGAAATGGTTGGCCCGTTCAGAGTAAGAGTATTTGCTCCTACAGTAAAGTTTCCGGCTGTAAGTGTAAGAGTTCCATTCAGTGATAGATTTGCCCCTAATGTTATATTTCTGCTTGTATTAAAATTGTTTAATCCCCCTGATATCGCATTTACTGTGATAGCAGTACCTGTCCCAACTATAAGGTTGGAAGTTACACCTCCTGTCAGCGACCCTCCTCCATAACTAAGATTTGCACTGTTAGATAAAGTAAGCGTGTTTGCGCCAATTGATAATGCCCCTGAGGTAAGAGTAAGTGTTCCCCCGACTGTTACACTGCCGCACATAGTAACAGCCCTGTTAATAGTAAGATTATTTAATGTCACAGCCGATAAGCTTGCTGATCCGGCACCTCCGATAATAATATTGGAAGTTGCACCGCCAACAAGAGTTCCGCAATTTATCTGGCCATTAAGTGTTATTGTGTTTGCCCCTATTGATAAACCGCTGCCGGCAGGATTGAAAGTACCGCTTATTGCAGGTGAACTCTGCAAAGTAACAATACTTGAATTGGTTATTGAAAGACCATTTAAAGCCGATACACTTGCTGGTATTAAAACTCCGGCTGTTGTTCCGCCGAAAACAAGGCTTGAGGTTGCAGCTGTTATTAAATTTGCAGGTGTTCCGGCAATGGTTGGTCCATTCAGGGTAAGAGTATTTGCTCCTACAGTAAAGGTACCGGCCGAAAGGGTAAGAGTTCCGTTCACCGTAACGTTCCCCGCCATGGTTTTATTACCACTTCCTGAAATAATAAGATTGTAATAGGAACTTACTTTAACTGATTGAGCTGCCCCTAAGTAATTGACTGTATTCCCATTGTTTGCTGCATTCAACGTTGTTATTCCTGAAGTTCCTGCAAGATTTAGTGTTGCATTTATATCCTGAGTTAATCCTCCGGAACCAGCAAGCGCTGTGCTGACGGTAAATGTGCCATTATTGGTAAGGGTAATGCCTGTAACTGTTGTATTGGGTATTGTTAATGTTCCTGTCAATGTCTGGTTGTTTGTGGAAAAAGTATAAGTACCTGTTCCAGCATTGAATGTCCCACTGTTTGAAACGCCGCCCCGGAAATTTATTTGTGAATTGACTGTATTATTGTTCCAGATACCAGATGCAGAAATGGTTACAGATCCGGTAAAGGTTTTTGTACCTGTTGTACTAGTAAAATTGATAGTTCCGTTTAATGATGAAGTCCCGCTTACATTTAGATTAAAGCCGCCGACTGTCAGGGTTGAACCGTTGGTTACGGAGATGTTGGAACAAGCTGATGCAGCATTAACAGTTACAGTATATCCTCCTTCAATAAAAACATTATCACTTGCAACTGGTACACTCGCGCCGGGAGCACCTCCTGAAGTTGCTGACCAGGTAGAGGTGGCATTCCAGTTCCCGGTTGCTACAGAATAGCGGTCGGCGGCAATTAATGAAAATACCAAAAATGATAAAACCGCTGCCAGGAATAACTTCTTACAGGTAAGGTGTGGTCTTATCATATATATGAGATTAATGCAGGTATTGCATTGTCGCATTCAGCTCAGTGAAGTGATAACTCTGCTTCCGTAAACCTGACTGGTTTAACATCCGACGGAGCTGAATAGATAACACGCAAAGTGCCGCTTTTAAAATTAACCCCGGGAACAGTGTTCAGGTTAAACTGAAACCAGCGTCTTGTATTTGGAGTATAGACAGCAACTCCGTTTGCAATGCCAACGCGTGTTATTTTTCCCTGAGTTGAAATATGATCTACTGAAAGATCTCCAAAAACTGACATGTTCCCGGATCTGTTAAACACAAAGCTGATCCTGGGAACAGTATCATTTACCAGTTCAAATCCAAGGTCCGAAATTGTAACTTTGGCTGTGGATTCTCCAACACGGATGATCGCAGGTATAGTAATGCCAAATATAGGCTTTAAAGTGACAGAAATAGTTGTCGTATCTCTTGGTTCTTCTCCTTCACCCAGTGGAGTTGTTTTTGGTATCGATCTGAAATAAAAGTGAGAGCGGTATTCTCCGGGTTCAAGTTCATTTGACCTTATCAATTGAATCTTCACAGCCTGGGCCTCATTTGGTCCAAGGGATACTGACCTGGGGAAAAACCGTATGAACCGGTCGGCAAACCTCTGATCAGGATCGGGTTCTGTTATGGTTTCAAATCCACCATCCTCTTTCATCCTGATCTGAACCAACGATATAGCGTAAGTAGCAGTATCCTCTCCTATATTTGCCAGGTTAAGATCAATTGATTTTTTCCCTCCTTCAAAAACGACTCTCCTTGGAGTAATCATAAGGTCCCCCTGAGCATTTAGAGAGATTGGAGAACCAATTAATAATCCCAGGAACCCTGCAAGAAAAACAACAAATGACTTGAATCTGCAGGAGCAATGCAACTTACCTTGAAGTACTGATCTGGTCTTTGACATTATGATTAATTATTAATTGAATCAGTTAGTTAAAGTCAAAAGTAATCATATAAGAACCTGCATAGATGCCCACAGGATTATCTTCCATGGTACCGACTTTAAGTGTAGCTCCTACATAGACTACCTGAAACCCACCTTGCAGCATACCAGTTCCTATACCCTGCTGCGGCTCCGATATCCAGTCCTGAATAAGCATCGTTTTTGCATTCGATGTATGGGTAAGGATGACAGGATTTTTTGGCAGGGAGATGGAATATGCAGCATTGGCGTCACCTGAAACATAAAAACTTGCTGCATTATGTGCACCGATGCCTTTAAAGACACTTCCTGTTACAGAAATCGTACTCTGAGGAGTAAGAATAATCAATCCTCCCTGGGGTCCGGGAGAGAACCTTCCGAAATTCAACTGTGATGTCTCACTGGCAGAAAAAACCGGAATTATTTCGGCAATAATATGACCTGTTGCACTAACCGGAGTTGCTGACTGAGCGATGACCTTGATACTGGTTAGATGCAATAAAAATAGCAGGCTGAAAATTAATATCTTAAGCCTTTTCATTATGCCGTTTTGTGTCCTCTGACCTTTAAAATTAGTTGTAATTAACTGTTACTGTAAATGGAGTACCTGACACATATGTTCCAGCAGGCTGGCTTCCTGCCACATTAAGTGTTGCACCAACTGTCAGAGTCTGGGAACCACCAGCACTGAGGGTACCTGCACCGTTTGGAGTGCTTGACCAAGCATCAACTGTCATAGTGTTTCCACCTGATGTAATAGTTGTTGCAGCACCTGGCAGCGTGATTGCATAGGTATAATTTGCCGCGCCTGTGACACTGAAAGCTGCAGCTGCAGGTGATCCTGTTATAGCGGGAAGGGTACATCCACCCGTAATTGACCTTACACCTGCCGGAGTCATAACCACAGTACCGGCAACAGCACTCACCGCAACGTTACCAAAATTCATAGCTGTTGTGTTTGTAATTCCTATAGGTCCGACTATAGTAGCGGAAGCATTGGAAGTAGCTGATGCCTGAGCAAATGCCGCTGTTGTGATTCCGGCAAAAATTAAGGCAAATGAGACTAGTTTTTTCAAGTGTTTCATTTTTTGATAGTTTTAATGGTTAATAATGATTCAAATTTTATAATTTCTTCTTTTGTTAAATAAATATATAACACTATCTCACTTGGCTTTCACATTTAGTTTCTGACTTTAAAAACTTACGCCAAATTAAAAAAGCAATGTACCATTGAGAGTATAGTTTACTTAAGTTTATTTAACAATTTTGGTTAGTTATTAACATGAAAAATGTCGCTTTATTGTATTGTCCCCTTATTAGGATACAGTAATAACAGCTTACAGGTTGAAAATGCTTATGTATTTTAGCAAAATGGTCTGGTAACCGTAAGCAGTCAAAGGAGGTTAATAAGTAGTGTAAACAATTGAATGACAAAGAAGTAATTCTCTTTATATTCAAAAATACCGCGAAAAAGCTTCTAAAAGCTAAAAATCGGAGCAATTTTCTTGGAATGTTATGAGAAAAATCAACCTGAGAAAAACTATGAATGGCCTTTAATTATTTCATTTATTCAGTATGAATATTTTTTTTGAACTTTTCTTTGTCCCGGAAATAAAGTTAACAATATAAATTCCATTTTTTAGACGGGGATTCAGTTCGTAGTATCCCGACTCATAATAATTATTTATTATGAGAATCTGCCCGGTAATATTCGAGATCATTAAAGTTCCTTCAGCTCCGGGAAGAGTCCATATGTTTAACCTAAGGATCCCATTAAAACAATAGATGGAAAATAGATCATCATTTAATGAATAATCAGGTACGCCGGTTCCAAGGTTCAGGAATTCGAGAAAAAACCTGTTTTCATATTGTCCGGTGGCCAGGTAAACCTCATAATTTTTACCAGGAAGAAAATCTTGTTTTATACCGGCTATCCTATCTGAAATATAAATCTCCAAATCTTCCAGATTTCCCTCCAAAGTATCAATCTTAAAAATAATATTTCCGTCTCTGTTGATTTTAAGACCAAGAGGAACCCTGTATAAAGTATCTGAGATTATTGGTAAAGCACTAATTGAAAGTTTTTCTCCATCAGATCCGACAGTATAAAGATTTGGTACCATCAGGTCGGTATTCATAAGTTTCAGTGCATCCAGCTGACCATCGAAATTATCGGTTGCTTTCTCATCAAAATATATAACAACCGGATCAATCGAAACCGTGTCATCTGAAAATTCAGCAGTAAGTCGAATTAACGATCTTGAATTCGCATCTGATTTTGTTAATGGAACCGTTAAATCTATTACCCTTACATTATTATCCATAGCCAATGTTCCGTTCACAGGCCATGTACCATCAGTTACATGAACAAAGAAACCTTGCATCGAAGGAATAAAATTCGAAGCCAGACCGTTGCTCGAAACTCCATTTAAGTAAGTAACATAGGAACCGCCGTATTGATCGGTAGTACTCGCCTCAAAGTAATAAAGAGCGTTATCAATATCGATTCGTGTCCATCCGGATGAAGCGTCCCAGTCGATCGGAGAGGGGTATGGATTGCCTACAAGGTTAAATCCTTGACTGTATGTATTATTGTGGTTATAAAGAGTGGTGGACAGACTTCCGTTGTTGACGATTCCTGTAACATCAAAAATAATTGGGGCTTCAGAGGAGCCGAAGTTGACCGCATACCCCTGCATAGGATTTAAAAGTCCGAGTGGATCAATGTAAGTGACCCATCCTGAAGATGTGCGGTTTTCATCGTACCAGTAAAATGCCGGATAAGGATCATCTAGTTTTATGTTATCACCAAGCTCGCTGACAGTGGCCGTCTGGAAAGGTGAACTGAAATATTTATAACCGAATCCTAAAGGAAGATATCTTTGAATCGTAACATTGCCAATGACCTCTCCTGTCCCCTTGCCATCTATAAGTGCTGTCTGAGAAGCAGAAGAAATAAGCGTAAGATTTCCATATGAGTTTAGTGTGCCATTGCATAGAAGAAACCCGTTTAGCGACTGACCAGGTGTAGTAATTGTTGTTGTGCTTCCCGGATCAATTGTCAGATTATTAAATACAATTGGAGTTATTCCGCTAATTTCCTGTGTATTTCCGGAAAAGAAAATTGTACTGTTGTAATTAATAAAGGAACCATCATTTATAACATCTCCAGGAAGGACCATATTACCTCCCGTCGTCATCAGAATGGTCGCAGAGGAGATAGTCAAAGCCTGACCAGATCCCGATATATTCAGCATGAGGAACAATACAAAAATCATAATACACCTTGCCGCAATTATTTTTTTTGTCTTCATTACTACATTAAGACAATTGATTTGAGAACTCTTTACTTCTTGACCGGTAATATTATTATTGTGAACTAGATAACCAGTTAATGTCACGAAAAGTTACAATATTATTGTTGCTTGCTGTGGAACAGTACAATTCGAAATAATCACCCTTAGCTACATTCTCCAGATAAATAACAGTTGAAAACTGGAAAGGCTGATCAGCTGTCGTAATTCGCAATGCTGTTTCACCATAACGGGTTGTTGTTACATCATTTTTTACTATTGCAATCGTTACGATAATGTTACTATTTGAAACTGTCAGATCCCCTGAAATAACTAAATAAATATCTCTTGGTTTAAGAGGTTGATATATGATTCTATTATTGTTTATTGTAAAGCTGGTAGTAACAGAATTAGTATTTATCCAGTTTGCTTTATACCAGGAGTCTGCTATAGGACAGTTGGTTGTTAATGAATTGTTTATCACACTGACCATACAATGTGGTTTCTCATCTTCAACTCCGGCATTGTTTTCAATAAATGCATCGGCGTCACGGCCGTCTGAACGGGAAAAATCAAAACCTGATATTCCAGTTCCGATAAAATTCCCAGAATTGCCGGTAATAACTAAATTTGCAAAAGAAAAAGTAGACGGATTGTAAAGAATTGCGACATCTGTGGTATTTTTATTGGAATAAAATCCACTATTTAATGTGACTGTCGTATTGGAACCCGCTAAAAGGTTTACTCCTACAATGTTGTCAAGAAAATCTGTTTCAGAGACTTTGACTACAGTCCCTGCCACGAAGCTATTTATCAGTAAACCATTATTTTGGGAATTTGCTATATCACATTCAAACAGCCAGAGTTCGGCATCTGACAAATCTGCTATAGCATTATTAAAGCCATCGAAGGAACAATCTTTGACCTCATGATAAGTACCGTTACCTGTCAGTTGAATGGCATCTTCATCTGCTGCAGATCCATATCCGCCAAGGCTTCCGGCATCGAAGCTGAGCATTTTAAAGGAGCAATCGGTTATGCATCTGAATAAGGGTTTGCCAGCCATACCTGCAGCCGGACCGATAGCCACCGTACCGTATGAATACCCTTCAAAAGTTACGGGGAATGGCAGATCAATCACCTGAGTTTCCGATACAGTATTAAGCCCGGAAGTCAGGACGACAACTGAAGGTGCGGTAATATGTACAGCAAGAAATTCCAGTACTTCTTCGATGGAAGTAAAGCTTCCATGATCAGAAACCATAAACCGGGTATTTGTTCCGAAATCACTGTTTTTTCTGATCCAGTTACCATTCCAGGCAATGTAAGTTTGTCCGCACCAACGGGTCAATGAGGTACTTACAAAACCATCTATGGTAGCCCCTGAATATCCGGCAACGGTTATTAAATTAAGGTATGATCCGATATTTTTCACTGTAATTGCCAAACCATTATCGGCACTTGTTACTAAAGGAAGGGTAAGTGTGATATCTCCCGAAGCCAGTACAAATGTTTCGGTTTTTAATAAGGTGGTGGTGGCAGATTTGGTTAAAAGTGTCTCAGAAACGTTAAAGCCAATCCACATACTGCCATTCCAATAATAAAAACCGTCCGGTACCAACCCACCTGTACTGTAAACAAACATACCTGTTGGCACAGGTGCTGTTAATGGATCAGCCTGGTTCAGATTATTTATGACAATCCGCGGTATCAATAATCCCTTATTAGAGCTTTCGAGCTCAAGAAGTGAATTTGCATTTTTTGTCAGATCCACACCATCAGTGATCTTTACCTGCGAAAAGGAACGGTGAACAAAACCTGATAGCATAAAAACTATCAGCAATAAGAAAAACCTATTTATATTCATAGCAATTGTAATATAAAATCAGTTTAAAAATTGTTTATACATTTTGCCTCAGACATAAGACTTGCATCAAAATTACACTTTGATGAACCCATAAACAAGATTATTTTCAACTTTCACTAGTTTTTTATTAACAATACCAGTATAACGGGAGATTGTTAATAACAATATGTCACAGGTTCAAAATGTCATTCTTTTAATATCAGATTTTGAACTTATTTTGATTTGCTGATATTGATTTAAGAATGATGCATATCACTTTGGTTTTGAAACAAACGCACAATTATGGAATGACATATCATAATCAAAATCCGGGTTTGTCGGCAATAAGTTGTGAAAAGGGGGAAGATAAAATATTATAACAATTATATCAAAATCAGAGTTTTTCCGTTAAACCATTAACAGTTACACATAAATTATGAGGGCTTATCATAAGACACTAAAAACAAGCGTTTTAATTTTCACGTTGATTTTTCTTTCGACCTTTTATGTTCCGGGACAAACCACCAAGCTGATTGTAATTGATCCACTTGTAGAAAATGAGATAAAAAGTACTATTAGCAGTGAACCGGGACAGAAAGTGATTACTTTGCCGGATCAGGGTAATCCGATAAAGTTTATTACTAATTTATTGAGGGAGTCTGTATATGATGAGATTCATCTTTATTTGCTGACAAAACCAGGATCGATAATTTTTGATGAAATTAATATTATACCTGAAAACATCCAGGATTATTCACAAGACATAGGTGAATGGAAGAGTCTCATTAAACCTGATTCAAAAATAATAATTCATTCAGAGAATCTTACTTCAGGGCCAGAAGGATTATTCCTTATAGAAAAAATAACTGAATTTACCGGGCAAGCTGTAATAGTCCAAAAATAGCAAATGATATATTGAAATAAATGAAATACAGATTTGTCCTAATATTTTTCCTTTTACTTTCAGGGTATATATTGAAAGCTCAACCTCCAGAGACAACTTATCTAGGAACAGTTGTCTATGAAGGTTACTATGATGACCGTTCATGGGGGCCCCTCAATATCGGGTTTAACTTTACATTCTATGGTAATACCTACAATCGCTTTTATGTTACTTCAAACGGACTTGTTATGTTCGGATCAGGGTCTAACGACTACACTGAAGATCCAATACCATCAACTTCAACTCCAAACAACCTTATAGCTGCATTCTGGGATGATATTGTTATAAATCCTTCAGGGAAGATCATTTATACAACCATAGGGGCATCACCAAACAGAAAATGTATTATCCAGTTTACAAATATGGGATTCTATGCCAGCACAGTACTTATGGGTACTTTCTCTGTCATCTTATACGAAGGTTCAAATAATATAAGGATCCAATACAGGAGCATTATTGACAATACATCTGAAAGATCTCATGGAAGTTCTGCCTCAATCGGGATTGAAAACTCAAACGGGACTTCAGGAATTAGATATGCATATCAT
>Ga0209668_10000861_pt1 | contig 12671 bp, 13 predicted proteins | sample FrelakmetPLP11PL_FD_187150 | JGI IMG/M metagenome (GOLD analysis project Ga0209668, IMG submission 187150) | Freshwater lake sediment microbial communities from the University of Notre Dame, USA, for methane emissions studies - PLP11 PL (SPAdes)... | ecosystem: Environmental > Aquatic >... | reverse complement strand
TCGAGCCGGCCATCAGGAGGCCCCAGTCGGTGGCGTGCTCGCCCTGGGCGAACAGCGCGAGCCCCACGGGCAGCGTGCGGAGCGCGTCGGAGTTGGTGAAGATGAGCGGGAACAGGAACGAGTTCCAATTGAGCAGAAAGCCGTTGATGGCGACCACCGCCAGCGCCGGGCGCAGCAGCGGCAGCACGATCGTGGCGAAGATGCGCAGTTCCGACGCGCCATCGACGCGCGCGGCGTCCTCGAGCTCGGCCGGCAGCGCCAGCACGTACTGGCGGACGAGGAAGATCGAGAACGCGTCGACGAAGAACGGCAGGATGAGCGCCGCGTACGAGTCGAGCCAGCCGAGCTTCGCCAGCACCAGGTAGAGCGGGATCATCAGCACCTGTTTGGGCACCATCAGCGTCGCGATCACGCCCCAGGTGAGCGCACGGTTGCCCGGGAAGCGCTTGCGCGCCAGGGCGTAGCCGACCATCGCGCCGGTGAGCACGTTGCCGAAGACGACCGCCAGCGCGACGATGATCGAGTTGAGCAGGTAGCGCGGGAACGCGCCGGCCGACAACAGGTCGCGGTAGTGCACGAGGTCGAACTTCGCGTGCTTCAGTTGCGACGCGTCGAGCTGGCCGCCCGCCCCCGGCTGCAGCGACAGGAACAGCATCCACAGGAAGGGCACGAGCATGGTGGCCAGCGCCGGGGCGAGCAGCCACGGGACGAAGCCGGGCACGCCGCCGATGGCATCGTGACGGCGGCCGGTCGCGTGCGCGCTCACGACTTCGGCCCTTCGAGCTTGAGCCACTTCACCTGCAGCCAGGCCAGCACCAGCGTGAGCGCGAACAGCAGGTAGGCGATCGACGATGCATAGCCCAGCCGGAACTTGTAGAACGCCTGCTCATAGAGATAGAACACCGACGTCAGCGTCGACTGCAGCGGCCCGCCGCGGGTCATGACGAAGACCTCGGTGAAGATCTGCAGGCTGCGGATGCTGTTCACGATGAGCACGAACAGGAACGTCGGCGCCAGCAGCGGCAGCGTGATGTGGCGGAAGCGTTGCATGCGCGTGGCACCCTCGAGCGCGGCGGCCTCGTACAGGTCGACCGGGATGCCCTTGAGGCCGGCGAGGAAGATGATCATGTAGTAGCCGGAGGCGGCCCACACGTCCATGGCCATGATCGACGGCAGCGCCGTGTGCTCGTTGAGCAGCCACTGCGGCGGCGTGAACCCGAAGGCGCGCACCAGCCACGACAGCGGGCCCTCGGGCGAATAGAGGCCCTTCCACACCAGGCTGATGACGACGACCGAGACGACGGTCGGCAGGAAGAAGCCGGCGCGATACAGGTCGCGGCCGCGGAATGCGCCGTCGAGCGCGAGCGCCAGCAGGAGCGCGAGGCCCGTGGTGAAGGGGATCGTGCCGAAGACGAACAGGAGCGTGTTCCCGAGCGCCTTCCAGAACAGCGGATCGCGCAGCGCCTCGGCGTAGTTGCCGAAGCCGAGGAAACGCGCCGCGTCCGGCGCCAGCGGCGAGTAGTCGAAGAACGAGAGGACGAACGAGAACCCGAACGGGTACACGCCGAAGAACAGGAGTGCGAGGATCCACGGCGACAGGAGGATCCAGGTCGAGGCTTCGACCCGGTGCCTGTGCTTGCGCGTGACCGCCGCCGGCGCGCTCACGGCGCCGGAGCCGCCTTCGCCAGGACGTCGATCTTCGCGCTCGCCGCCGCGACCGCCTGGGCGGCGGTCTGCTTGCCGTAGAGCGCCTTCTCCACCTCGTCCTCGATCGCGGACTCCATGTCGAGCCACGCCGGGTGGTTCGGCGTCGGGACGGCGCTCGCGAGCTGCTCGAGCAGCGCGCGCTGGTGCGGGTCACTGGCATAGAACGGATCGTCGATCGCGCCCACCGCGGCCGGCTGCACGGCCTGATTAACCCGAGCGACAGCGAGGGAAGCTTCTTTCGAGGCAAGAAATCTCGCCAGCCGCCACGCCGCTGCCTGGTTCTTCGACCGTGAAAACGACACCAGCAGCTCGCCGCCAAGGAACGAGGCCGACTTGCCGCGATCGAGCGCCGGCGGCGGAATGAGCGACACACCGTAGCGCAGCGCCGGCGCTTGCTTCGGCGCCTTGCGCAGCAGCCACGAGCCCGAGATCGTCGCGCCGACCTTGCCGGCGAGGAACGCGTCGTCGATCTGCTCCTGGCGGTCGACACGGCCGAGCTTCGCCAGGGCGAGGTACTGCGTCACGCCCTCGACGTTGGCCGGCGAGTCGAACGCGCTCGCCTTGCCGTCGGGTGTGAGCAGCGCGCCGCCGGCGCCCCACGCGAACGGCATCACCTTCTTGAAGAGGACGTAGCGCTCGCCGGCGTTGGCGCCCCAGCCGGCGACGCCATCGCCGAGCGCGTTCACCCTGCGCGCCGCGTCGGTGAGCTCGGCCCACGTCGCGGGACCACGCGTCGTGTCGACGCGGGCACGGGCGAACAGCTCCTTGTTCCAGAACAGCGCGCGCGTGCCGACCAGCCACGGCAGGCCGTACGTCCTGCCGCCGACGCGCGCCATGTCCCAACCGGTCAGCTCGGCCTCGAGCGCGGCGGCCGAGTCGCTCCAGTCGGCAAGCGCGCCCTGGCTGGCGAAGCGCGGAAACCACGTCGAACCCAGCTCGCACAGGTCGGGCGCATTGCCGGCCGCGACCGAGGCGGTGATCTTCTCGAGGCCGCTCTGCCAGGTGAGCTGCTCCATGCGGACCTCGATGTCCGGGTTCTGCTTCATGAACTCGTCGAGCACCGGCTGCACCTGCTCCGTGGGGAAGAACTGCCAGAAGATGACGACGGTGCGGCCGCCCGAGCCCTTGCCGCCCCCGCCGCCGCAACCGGCGACAGCGAGCGTCGCGATCGCGAGCGCGGCGAACAGGAGCTGCAGGCGAGGCGAACGGATCATGGCTTCGCTCCTTCTTCGAGGGCGCCGCGGACGAATCCGCCGGCGCGTTCGATGCGGGCGCGGGCCTCGTCGGCCGTCGCGTTCGCGAGGGTCATGACGACGGCGACCTTGACGTTGCCGCCGGCCTCGTCGAGGCGCGCGCACGCGACGTCGTAGTCGAGCCCGGTGACGGTCATCAGCGTGCGGCGACCGCGCTCGACCAGCTTCTTGCTGGTCGCCAGGAGGTCGACCATCATGTTCTCGTAGATCTTGCCCATGCGGACCATGGTCGCGGTGGTCAGCATGTTGAGCACCAGCTTCTGCGCCGTGCCGGCCTTCATGCGGGTCGAGCCCATGATCGCCTCGGGCCCCACGACCGGGCAGATCGCGACGTCGACCGGCTGCGTCACCTCGGAGCGCGGCGTGCAGGTGACGAGCGCGGTCCGAGCGCCGCGCGAGCGCGCCTCGTCCAGCGCCCCGACCACGAACGGCGTGCGCCGCGACGCCGCAATCCCGACGACGAAATCGCGCGGCTCGACGCGGGCGCGGCGGATCTGCTCGGCGCCGTCGTCGGCCTTGTCCTCGGCGCCCTCGACGGCCTGCAGGAGCGCGCCGTAACCCCCGGCGATGATCCCCTGCACCCACTCAGGCGGCGTGCCGAACGTGGGCGGGCACTCCGACGCGTCGAGGACGCCGAGTCGCCCGCTCGTGCCGGCGCCGATGTAGAGGATGCGTCCGCCCGCCGTCAGCGAGGCGTGCGCGAACTCGACCGCCTGCGCGATGTGTGGGATCTCGCCGCGGACGACGTCGGCAATGGTGCGATCCTCGTCGTTGATCCGGGTGAGCACCTCGACGGTGGAGAGGCGGTCGAGGTCCATGGTGCGGGGATTGCGCTGCTCGGTCGCCAGGCGCGCGATCTCGTCGAACGTCGCGCGATCGGGCGCCGTCTTGTGCGGTTCAGGGGAGGAAGTGCGGTCCGTCGCGCTCATCGCACGCAATGTGACAGACGGGGCGCACGCGGGCAAGGCCCGCGGCCGCGCTGCGGGCGGTCAGGGAGGCGGCGCCTCGCCGGCCGCCCGCGCGGCATGCTCGGCCGCCCTGTGGCGCGCGCTGCGGATCTCCGCGCTCACGCTCAGCCCGGTCTGGATGCCGAGGCCGACGATCGTTCCCGCGGTCCCGAGAAAGCTGAGGCCCAGCGTCGCCGCGTATCCAAGGAGCGAGCCGCCGAGCGCCGACCAGTAGGATCCCCGGCTCCCGTTGCCGAAGTGAGCACCGAGCGGCATCAGGACGACCTCACCGGCCGTGGCGCCCAGGAAGGCGGCCGTCAGATCCTCCCACTCGTCACCGCCGTGACTGTCGTCAACGAAGGCGAGCCCCAGCACCGCCCCGCCATACGCCCCGATGGCGCCGCCGACGAGCGCACCGACGACCGGGAGGACGCCGTACGAGCTTGGACCGAGGGCGATCTCTCCGGGTGCGACGGGCCGGGGGCTGCCGGGAGGCAAGGAGTCGGCAGGCGCGACGACGGAGTCCGCGATCACGGGCGCTGCGCCAGCGTGGACTTCGAACGGCACGACCGGGAGCGGCCCCGGCTCCCCGGGCGCGAAGTCCGCGGCGAGACGCACGGGATCGAGCGGCGAGTGGGTCGCAGGCTGCGCGCGCGCACCCGCCGGGGCGAGCACCGTAGCGACCTGCACCACGAGCCCGACGATTACCGCGCGCAGGTTCATGGCGACGAGTACACCACCCACGGGCAGCCCCCGCAACGCGTCTTTACAACCGCCCGCCCGCCCCCTAGCGTCGGGGCATGCCCGAACTTCCCGAAGTCGAGACCGTCCGCCGCCACCTCGAGCGCCACGTCGTGGGCCGCACCGTCGCTTCGGTGTGGATCTCGGGGAAGTCGCTGCGCAAGCCGGTACCGCGAGCGTTGGTCCGCGGCGCGGCCGGACGCACGATCGAGGGCGTGCGCCGCCACGGCAAGTTCCTGATCCTCGACCTGGACGGCGGCCCGCGCATCATCGGCCACCTGGGGATGACCGGAGCGTTCCTGTTCCACGCGGCCGACGCCGAGTTGGGCAGGCGCCCGACGCACGTGCACGTGATCTTCGCCTTCGCGGACGGCGCGCAGCTCTGGTACGAGGACGCGCGACGGTTCGGCCTGCTCGACTGGGTGGCCGCCGGCGCGGCCGACGACGGGCTGGGCCCCACCGGCTTCGGGCTCGACCCGATGGCCGAGCGCCTCGACGCCGCGCGCATGAAGGCGCTGTTCGCGCGCTGCCGCGGCTCGGTCAAGACGCTGCTCCTGGACCAGAAGCGGATCGCCGGGATCGGCAACATCTACGCCTGCGAGGCGCTGTTCCTCGCCGCGATCGGCCCGCGCCGCGGCATGCACACGCTCGACACGGACGAGCGCGCGCGCCTGGCGACCGAGATCCACGCGGTGCTCGACCGCGCGGTCGAGCACCGCGGGACGACGATCTCGGACTTCCGCGACCTCGACGAGCGGCCGGGCACGTACGGCAGCCAGCTCACGGTCTACGGGCGCGAGGGCGAGGAGTGCGTGCGCTGCGGGGCGACGGTGAAGCGGATCGTGCAGGGCGGGCGATCGACGTTCTTCTGCCCGCAGTGCCAGACGCGAGCCGGGGCGAAGCGCGGGGTCAGTCCTTCGCGCCCCGCCCGTGCCGCGCGCGCCGCTCGCGGAGCACGCTGAGCACGTCGCGCCACGACACGCCCTTCATCCGCAGGAGCGCCAGCAGGTGGTACACGAGGTCGGCGGCCTCCTCGGCCAGCTCGCCCGGCGTGCGCCGCGCGGCCGCGTCGACCGCCTCGGCCGCTTCCTCGGTCACCTTGCCCGCCACGTAGTCGGGCCCGCGGCGCCACAGAAGCGAGGTGTAGGACTTCGGGTCGTCGTCGCCGCGCCGCGCGTCGATGACCTGCTCGAGTTCGGCCAGCGGGTCGCCCGCGGCCACGGCCGCCGCGCCGGTCGCGATCGCGCGCCACTCTCCCGTCGCCGGATCGCGCTCGCGGAAGAAGCACGACGTCTCGCCCGTGTGGCACGCCGGCCCGTGCGGGCGTACGCGGTAGGCGAGCGTGTCGCCGTCGCAGTCGAGCCGCACGGCGACGACATCGAGCGCGTTGCCCGACGTCTCCCCCTTCACCCACAGCGCACTGCGCGAGCGCGACCAGAACGTGGCCCGCCCCGTCGCATACGTCGCCTCGAGCGCCTCGCGGTTCGCCCACGCGACCATGAGCACGTCGCCGGTGGCGTCGTCCTGCACGACGACCGGGACGAGACCACGCTCGTCGTAGCGGATGTCGGGGGCGGAGTCGGGGGTCATCGGGACACCTCTCGCCCGACACGCTCGAGCGCAGCCCGGACGGCGGCCGACTTTGCCTCCGGCGTCAGCACCGGCCCCGTCCACGGCGTGAGGTCCGGAGCCGCCGATGCCGTAAACGGAAGACACTCGAACGTCGGGAACCCCGTGTCTCGCAGCCCGGTCTTGCGCAGAAAGACGACGTTCCCGGCGTAGAGCGACAGGTTCGTGTACGCGCGGATCATGACCACCGTGTCTTGTTCGGTCCCGAACAGGGTCTCGCGCACCTTCACGCGCACGTGGAATCCGGCGGATCCATAGTCACGCATGGCGTCCTCATCCAGGACCACGATCCAGTCCGCGCGAGCGACCAGCGAGTCGAGCGCAAGGCCGTCCCGCGCACGAAGGATCGAGTCGCGCACGGCCAGCAGCATTCGCTGCGGAACGATGCGAACCCCGGCGGGCATTCCGACTTCCGGGTGCGCGTCGGGCGTCCAGCTGGCGGGATTCAGGCCCTGGAATCCGAGCGAGACGAGACGGCGAAGTGAAAGGAGCACCGCGAGCGTGTCCACGCCGGCCACGGACTTCCAGTCGAAGGGCGCGACGCGCGGCGGCCCGTAAAGGCCGGACTCCACGATGGAGTCGATCTCGATCCGCTCCCCGTCGAGTCCGCCGCGCAACCACTCCACCGGCTCCAGAGTGACTCGGCGAAGGCGATCGTTCGTGCGCATGCGAGTCTGCACTTCAGACGAGTCCGCGGGTCGGATGGAATCCACCGCAATTACCCGGGCGAGGACGACGACTTGACTCGCCTCGAGGAGTCGCTCGTGGCGCTCCATGGCGCTCAGCGGACGGCTGGGCTTCGTATGGCTGTCGGGATCGGACAAGCGCTGCGAAGCGTGGGCACCGGGATGGAGGACCGCCAGAAGTACGAGCAGGACGTTGCCGGTCAGGAGTCCCAGGCCGGATCTCACCGCCTCACCGGCAACCCCGCCCGGGCGGCCGCCTCCTTGACCTCGCTCACCGTCACCTCGCCGAAGTGGAACAGGCTCGCCGCCAGCGCCGCGTCGGCGCCTGCCGCGAGCGCATCGACGAAGTGCGAGACGCGCCCGGCGCCGCCTGAGGCGATCACCGGCACGTTGACCGCGGCCGTGACCGCGCGCACCAGATCCAGGTCGTAGCCGTCGCGCGTGCCGTCGCGGTCCATCGAGGTGAGCAGGATCTCTCCCGCCCCCCGCTGCTCGGCCTCGCGCGCCCAGGCGACGGCATCGGGCAGCGCCACGCGGCGTCCGCCGTGCGTCGTCACCTCCCAGCGCGGCGCGCCCGAAGCGCCCGCGCCGGAGCCCGCCGCAACGACCCGCCGCGCATCGATCGCCACCACCACCGCCTGCGCGCCGAATCTCTCGCTCGCCTGCGTGATCAGCTCGGGCGATTCGACCGCGGCCGTGTTGAGCGAGACCTTGTCGGCGCCCGCGGCGAGGATGGCGCGGATGTCCTCGGCGTTCGACAGCCCGCCGCCGACGGTGAACGGCAGGAACACACGCTCGGCCACGTGCTCGGCGACGGCGCGCATGAGGCCGCGGCCCTCGTGCGAGGCGGTGATGTCGAGGAACACGAGTTCGTCGGCGCCCGCGGCGTCGTAGCGCATGGCGGCCTCGACCGGGTCGCCCGCGTCGATGAGGCCCTCGAAGCGCACGCCCTTGACGACGCGCCCGTCCTTCACGTCGAGGCAGGGCACGATGCGCCGCGCCAGCCCCCCGCTCGCGTGCACGGGCGCGACGCTCACTCCTGCGGTCCCGCCAGCGCGATGGCGGCGCCCAGGTTCACCTTCTCCTCGTAAAGCGCGCGGCCGATCACGAGCCCGCTCGCGCCGGCGGCGCGCGCCATCGCGACGTGGCCGATGACGCCGACGCCGCCCGATGCGATCACATCACAGCCGGTCTCGCGCGCGAGCGCGGCGGCGCTCCGGATGTCCGGGCCGCCGCCCACGCCGTCGCGGCTCACGTCCGTGTACAGGAAGTGCTTGATCCCGAGCGCCGCCAGTTCGCGCCCCAGGTCGAGGAGCCGGCGCCCGGTGCCCTCGGTCCAGCCCCGCATCACGACCTCGCCGTCGATCGCGTCGAGCGCGACGACGAGCCGTTCGCCGTAGAGATGGATCAGCGGGGTGACGGCGGTCGGATCGGCGGCGGCGACGGTGCCGATGACGACGCGCTCGGCGCCCGTGGCGACCACCTCGAGTACGTCGGCCGGGCTGCGCAGCCCGCCGCCGACCTGCACCTTCACGCCGCGCGCGGTGGCGGCCTCGACGATCCGACGAATCGCCTCGCGGTTGCCCGCGCCGGCGCCGAACGCGCGGTCGAGGTCGACGACGTGCAGCCACTTCGCGCCGGCGTCGGCCCAGCGCGTGACGACCTCGAGCGGATCGGTCGCGAACGTGACCGCGCTCTCGCGCCGGCCTTGTTCAAGGCGGACGACGTGGCCCTCGAGCAGGTCGATGGCGGGATAGATGATCACGACGGCACCTCCACGGACGATGCGACGAAGTTGGAGAGCAACCGGAGCCCCACGGCCTGGCTCTTCTCGGGATGGAACTGCGCCGCCCACACTGCGCCCCGGGCGGCTGCCGCCGCAAGGGTCACGCCGTACTCGGTGGTCGCGGCAACCGGCCCGTCGGCCGGGCAGTAGAACGACTGGTCGTAGTAGACGTACGCCCCGGGCTCGACCCCGGCGAAGAACGCGCGGGCCTCGGGCGTGCCCGAGGGCGCGACCTGGTTCCAGCCGATGTGCGGCACCTTCACCCGGTCATCGGGCAGGCGGCGCACCGCGCCCGGGAAGACGCCGAAGCCCACGTGCTGGCCGTGCTCCTCGCTGGTCTCGTACAGGAGCTGCATGCCGAGGCAGATGCCGAGGAACGGCCGGCTGCTCGACAGGTGCGTGGCGACGGCGTCCCACAGGCCGCCTTCGCGCAGCCTTCGTGCGGCCTCCCCGAACGCACCCACGCCGGGGAGCACCAGGCGCTCGGCGCCGGCCACGACCGCCGGATCGCCGCTCACCCCGACGTGCGCCCCCACATGCTCGAGCGCCTTGGCGACCGAGCGCAGGTTGCCCATCCCGTAGTCGACGACGACGATCAATCGAGCTTCCCCTTGGTCGAGGGCACGGCCGCAGCGCGGCGCGGATCGACCGTGACCGCCTGCTCGAGCGCGCGGGCGACGCCCTTGAAGATCGCCTCGAGCATGTGGTGCGTGTTGCGCCCGGAGAGGATGCGCACGTGGAGCGTGAGCCGGGCCTCCTGGGCGAAGGCGCGCCAGAAGTCCTCGGCCAGCTCGGAGGGGAACGCGCCCACCCACTTCGAGAGCTTCGGCGTCTCCCAGACGACGTGCGGCCGGCCCGAGATGTCGACGGCCACGAGGGCCATCGCCTCGTCCATGGGCAGGCCGAACGTGCCGTAGCGGACGATGCCGCGGCGCTCGCCGAGGGCCTCGAGAAAGGCCGCACCGAGGACGAGACCTACATCCTCAACCGTATGGTGGGCATCGACTTCAAGATCGCCCTTCGCGCGCAGGGTGAGATCGAACAGGCCGTGGTGCGCCCATGCCGTGAGCATGTGGTCGAAGAACGGGAGCCCGGTCTTCACGTCGGCCCGGCCGCTGCCGTCGAGGTCGAGCGTCAGCGTGATGTCGGTCTCCTTCGAGCGGCGCGCGCGGGTGACGCGGCGGCTCTTCACGTAGGTCGGAGCGGCCTTGGTGCTGCGCGGTCGGGGGCTCATCGGCGGTCCTTTCGTTTTCGCGGGGCGGTCGTCCCGAGGCGCGCGCGCACCGCCTCGCCATGGGCGTGGAGCCCCTCGGCAGCGGCGAACGCGCAGACGTCGTCAGCTTCCCGCGCGAGGGCGGCGCGGTCGTACAGGGTGACGGAGGAGATGGTCACGAAGTCCCACACGCCGAGGCCCGAGGTGAAGCGCGCGGCCCCGCCTGTCGGGAGCACGTGGTTCGGCCCGGCGAAGTAATCGCCCAGCGTCACCGGCGAGTCGTGGCCGAGGAAGATCGAGCCCGCCGCCCCCACCTGCGGCAGCACCGCAAGGGGGTCCGAGACCGCGACGACGAGGTGCTCCGGCGCGAACCGGTGCGCGCGCTCCAGCGCCTCCTCGAGCGACGCGACGGAGACCACCGCGCCGCGAGCAGCGAGCGCCTCGCAGACGATCGCGCGGCGCGGCGCCGCGGCCGCGCGGCGCTCGACCTCGCGGGCGACCGCCTTCGCGAGCGCGGCGCCGACGACGAACGCCAGGGCGAGCGCATCGGGGTCGTGCTCGGCCTGCGCGATGAGGTCGGCAGCGACCGACGCCGGCGACGCGTCGCGATCGGCGATGACGACGACCTCGCTGGGCCCGGCGGGCCCGTCGATCCCGACGCGCCCGTAGACGATGCGCTTGGCCGCGGTGACATACGCGTTCCCGGGGCCGACGATCTTGTCGACGGCGCGGATCGTCTTCGTGCCGTACGCCAGCGCGGCGATCGCCTGCGCGCCGCCGACGCGCCACACCTCGTCGACGCCGGCAATCTCGGCGGCGGCCAGCACCTCGGGCGCGACGACGCCGGCCGGGCCCGGCGGCGTGACCATGACGATGCGCGGCACGCCGGCGATCTTCGCCGGCACCGCGTTCATCAGCACGCTCGAGGGATAGCGCGCGCGTCCGCCGGGCACGTACAGGCCCACGGCGTCGATCGCGCGCACGCGCTGGCCCAGCAGCGCGCCGGGGCGCGCCGCGTACAGGTCATCGCCCGGCATCTGGCGGGCGTGGAACGCGGCGATCTGCGTGTGGGCGCGCTCGAGCGCGCCCCGCAGCGCGGCGGGCAGCCCCGCGAGCGCGCGGCGGCGCGCGGCGCGCGGCACAGCGAAGCGCGCCGGCGACAAGCGCACGCCGTCGAAGCGCCGCGTGAGCTCGGCGAGCGCGACATCGCCGCGAGCCCGCACGTCGGCGACGATGGCGCGGGCGGCCTCCTCGACGCGCGGATCGGCGTCGCGGTGGCGGTCGAGCAGCGCGGCGAGGAAGCGCTCCCCCGCCGGCGTGGCACCGTGCAGGACGCGGCAGCGGAACTCAGCGGCTCGCGGCACGGGCCTTCGCCTCCTTGCGGAACACGCGCACGAGCGCATCCACGGTCTCGAACTTCGTCTTGCGGCTCGCGCGGTTGACGATCAGGCGCGCCGAGCAGCGCGCCACCTCCTCGACCACGACGAGCCCGTTCTGGCGCAGCGTCTCGCCGCTCTCGACGAGGTCTACGATCCACTCCGACAGGCCCGTGATCGGACCCAGCTCGACCGAGCCCGCGAGCTCGATCACCTCGACCAGACGCCCGCGCGCGGCGAAGTAGCGCCGCGTCGTCTCTGGATACTTGGTCGCCACGCGCACATCCGAGTGCGCATCGAGGTCACGGGCGGTCGCCCCCGCCGGGCCGGCGACGACCAGGCGGCACGCGCCGAAGCCCAGGTCGAGCGGCTCGTCGACGTCGCCCGGCGTCTCGAGGAGCACGTCCTTGCCGACGATGCCGAGGTCGGCGATGCCGTGCTCGACGTAGGTGAGCACGTCGGGCGGCTTGACCAGCAGCGCCTGCGCGCCCCCGCCGCGGGCGGTGAGCCGGAGCCGCCGCGCAGCCTCGCGCTCGCCGCCAAAATCGAACCCGGCCGCCGCGCACAGTGCGAGCGAATCGCCGAGCAGCCGCCCCTTGGGCAGCGCGAGGACGAGCGGCGCGCCGGGCGCCTGGGGCGTCATCGCCGTCTCTCCAGCACGCGCACGCGCTCGACGACGATGGCCCAGCCCACGGCCGGATCCTCGTGCCCGAACTGGGCCACCAGCCGATCGTAGCGGCCGCCGGTGAGCAGCGCCGCGCCCAGGCCGGACGCGTAGGCCTCGAACGTGACGCCGGTGTAGTAGTCCATGCCGCGCACTTCCGACAGGTCGATGAGCAGCCGGTCGCCGAAGCCATCCAGGCCGGCGGCCTTCGCGATCGTGTGCAGCCAGCGCACCGCGGCGCGCGACTCGGCATCGGGCGCGAGCTTCGCGGCGCGCTCGAGCGCATCGGCGCGGCCGTAGAGCGTGGGCAGGGCGAGGAGCGGCGCGCGCTGTTTCGCGGGGACGCCGAGCGCGGCCAGGCGCGCCGCGAGCGCGGCCTCGTCCTTGCGGTCGATGAGCGCGAGGAGCCCGGGCTGCTCCGCGGGCACGATGCCCGCCGCGCGCAGGCAGCCGCGGGCGTAGCCGATGTGGCCGACGGCGAGCTGCGCGTCGGTGACGCCGAGCTCGAGCAACGCATCGTGCGCGAGCATGAGCGCCTCGAGGTCGGCCTCGGGGCCGGAGGCGCCGATCAGCTCGACACCGACCTGGCGGAACTCGCGCGGCCGGCCCTCGTACAGGCGCTCGCGGCGGAACACGTTCTGCGCGTAGAACAGCCGCAGCGGCCGGGGC